>Ga0123353_10003364_pt1 | contig 20193 bp, 12 predicted proteins | sample TergutLab28metaG_3_FD_92763 | JGI IMG/M metagenome (GOLD analysis project Ga0123353, IMG submission 92763) | Labiotermes labralis P3 segment gut microbial communities from Petit-Saut dam, French Guiana - Lab288 P3 | ecosystem: Host-associated > Arthropoda: Insects > Digestive system > Gut ... | reverse complement strand
GTAGAAGCTGTTTCAAAGCTGCTAACCGACAAGAATTTCTACAAAACCATCGCCGAAAACGGATACCAATTTGTTAAAGCCAACTACGACTGGGAGGAGATTGGAAAACAATTAGAAGAGGTAATGAATGAGGATGTAATTATTGGTTAATGATTTGTTTGCCCTATTTTTTGCATCATTTAACATTTCATGTATTTTTGCCAACGGGTATTACCAAAATCTGTAAAATAATACTTCTCAATTAATTATGAAGCCTCTTCCCTTAATTCAAATTGATCCGTGGCTAAAACCTTTCAGTTTTATCTTAAAACGTCGCGCCGAAAGGGCAAGGCTACGCGAATTGGAATTTACCGATGGAAAATCAATGTTGAAAGATTTGGCAAACAACCATTTATATTACGGTTTGTTTAAAACAGAAACCCACTGGGTTTTTCGGGAAAAGGCGCCAAATGCTACGCAAATGTTTCTTATGGGTGACTTTTCTTACTGGAAGCCGATGGAGCAATACGCGCTACATGCTATCGGAAACGGCAATTGGGAGATTCAACTGCCACTCTCTTTTTTAAAGCACGGCGACCTGTACAAGTTGTGGTTGGTGTGGCATTCGGGTGCTGATGAACGACTGCCTTCGCATGTGCGCCGCGTGGTACAAGATGAAAACTCCAAAGTTTTCTCTGCACAAGTTTGGGAGCCTGAAAAATCATACGTTTGGAAACATCCGCAACCGAAAAAACCAAAGCATCCCATCATTTACGAAGCGCATATCGGTATGTCTTCGCAACATGAAGAAATTAACACCTATTGGCAGTTTAAAGAATATGTATTGCCGCGCATTAAAAAATTGGGATACAACACAATACAACTGATGGCGATCCAAGAACATCCCTATTATGGGTCTTTTGGTTATCAAGTTGCCAATTTCTACGCCCCGTCTGCGCGGTTCGGAACTCCCGAAGAGTTGATGGAACTGATTGACACAGCACACGGATTGGGAATATCTATAATTTTGGATATTGTGCACTCTCACTCGGTCTCAAATGTGAAAGAGGGATTAAGTCTCTTCGATGGTAGCGAAAACCTCTATTTTCATTCCGGAAATAAAGGATACCACCCCGTTTGGGATTCAAGGTGTTTTAATTATGGAAAAAATGAAACAGTGTTGTTTCTTCTTTCAACTTTAAAATATTGGTTGGAACTGTTTCAGTTTGACGGGTTTCGATTTGATGGCGTTACCAGCATGAGCTATTGGAACCACGGCATTGGTGTGGATTTTATGAATTATCAGCAGTATTTCGATGAAAATGTAGATGAAGATGCTATTGTGTATCTCACGTTAGCAAACAAATTGATTAAAGAGATGAATGAGAATGCTTTTACTATTGCGGAAGATGTGAGTGGTATGCCCGGTATGGCCTTTCCCGTGGCAGAAGGCGGAATCGGCTTCGATTTTAGAATGTCTATGGGTATTTCCGACTTTTGGGGCAAAATCATCAAGGAACGCTCCGATGAACAGTGGTCGCCAGGTGAAATCTATTTTAGATTGACCGACAAACGCAAAGAGGAGCAAACCATAAGTTATGCCGAAAGCCACGACCAAGCGATGGTAGGCGATAAAACTATTATTTTTAGATTAATAGATAAAGAAATGTACACCGGAATGGCAGCGTTATCTCAAAATTTGATAGTTGACCGCGGGATGGCTCTACACAAACTCATTCGCCTGCTCACACTATCGCTTTCACAGGGGGGATATCTCAATTTTATGGGCAACGAATTTGGACATCCCGAATGGATTGACTTCCCTCGCGAAGGAAACAACTGGTCGTTGAAATATGCCCGCCGTCAATGGAATTTAGTTGACGACGACACGTTGAAATACAAATATTTGAATGATTTTGATGTTTCTATGATTCATTTTGTTGAACAAAATAACATTTTAGACACTTCCCCTCACGCCATTGTCCAAGATAATGCAACCCAAATTTTGGCTTACCTGCGCAATAATGTGTTGTTTGTTTTTAATTTTAGTCCAACAAACTCTTACACCGATTACGAAATTTATGCTCCCGAAGGGGAATATAAAATCGTATTAAATAGTGACTCTAACCAGTTTGGCGGTTTTGGCAATATTGATGAAACGATTACTTACCAAACATTCTTAAAAAACGGAGTGCCATATTTAAGGTTGTACTTGCCGGCACGAACAGGGGTGGGATTAAAGGCGCTTTGCTTGTGATTATTGTGTTTGTTGAAATTCAACGCGGGTTTTTTTCACGGCACAGGGTCATATCCGCTGCCGCCCCATGGATTACAGCGTAAAATTCGCTTTATGGTAAGCCACCCACCCCTCCAAGCCCCATGTTTCTGTATGGCTTCAATTCCATATTGAGAACAGGTGGGCGTAAACCGGCACTGTCTTCCAAAAAACGGCGACAAAGTGAACTGATAGAGTTTGATTAAGCCAATGAAAACCCACGAGAGAGCCTTCTTAACAGAAATGAGAGGTGAGGAATGAGAGATGGAGGATGCTTGAATCTTAAACATTAAATTTTTAATTCTCAATTCTTAATTCTCTAGTACGCTCTTGCAAACACTACCCGTTGCTCAGATGGTTTGCCTGTTAAAATACATTTTCCTTCCTCTTTTGGACTATTAAAAGGGATAAGGCGGATAGTGGCTTTTGTTTTCTCTTTAATTGCCTCTTCTGTTTCGGCAGTGCCGTCCCAGTGGGCAAGCGCAAAACCGCCTTTGTTATCTAAAATATTAATAAATTCCTCTAAAGTATCGGCGGTATGCGTGTTTTCTTCTCTGAATTTCAGCGCTTTGTTGTAAATATTTTGTTGAATATCTTCCAATAGCGTTTCAATATGTTCTGCCAAGTCATTAAACGAAGCGCTGTGTTTTTCGAGTGTATCGCGGCGGGCAATCTCTACCTGATTGTTTTCCAAATCTCTCGGTCCGATAGCAATTCTTACCGGAACTCCTTTTAGTTCGTATTCATTGAACTTCCAGCCGGAGCGTTTGGAGTCGTCGTTATCAAATTTCACAGAAATATTTTTCGATTTTAATGCGGCACACAAAGCTGTTACTTTCTCTGTAATGGCTTGTCGTTGTTCTTCAGTTTTATAAATGGGAATGATAACCACTTGCTGCGGCGCTAATTTCGGGGGCAGCACCAGCCCGTTGTTATCGGAGTGCGACATAATGAGCGCGCCCACCAAGCGTGTGGAAACGCCCCACGAGGTTGCCCATACGTAGTCTAACACATTCTCTTTGTTTAAAAACTTCACATCGAATGCTTTAGCAAAATTTTGACCCAAGAAGTGCGAAGTGCCTGCCTGCAATGCTTTGCCATCTTGCATCAGCGCTTCAATGCAGTAGGTGTCTATGGCGCCGGCAAAGCGTTCGTTTGGCGATTTAACACCTTTTAACACGGGCATTGCCATAAATTTTTCGGCAAACTCAGCATACACATTCAACATTTGTTCGGTTTCAGCAATAGCTTCTTCGCGGGTGGCGTGTGCTGTGTGTCCTTCTTGCCACAAAAATTCGGCAGTGCGCAAAAACAAGCGGGTGCGCATCTCCCAGCGCACTACATTTGCCCACTGGTTGCATAAAATCGGCAAATCGCGGTACGATTGTATCCAATTTTTATAAGTATCCCAGATAATGGTCTCGGAAGTGGGGCGTACAATGAGTTCCTCTTCCAATCTTGCTTCGGGATCCACCATAACACCGCCATTCGGGTCGTTTTTCAGCCTGTAGTGCGTAATTACAGCGCACTCTTTCGCAAAACCCTCCACGTGGTCTGCTTCCCTGCACAGAAACGACTTTGGGATAAACAGCGGGAAGTACGCATTTACGTGTCCTGTATCTTTAAACATTTTGTCTAACGCGGCTTGCATTTTTTCCCATATTGCATAGCCATAGGGTTTAATCACCATACATCCGCGTACTGCAGAGTTTTCCGCCAAATCGGCTTTCTTAACAATGTCGTTATACCATTGTGAGTAATCTTCTTCTTGAAGAGTGAGCTCTTTTGCCATAGTAATTTGATTTTAGATTTTAGATAGATTATGACTTTTAAATTCTAAATTTTTTAGGCGGCAAAAATATGATTAATTCTAAATTACGATAAAACTGTATCTTTGCCAAGATTTCAATCATATACAAAACATTGATTACTAAACTATTATTTTAGTCTCATGGATAATTTCATTGTTTCCGCACGTAAATACCGCCCTTCCACCTTTAATACCGTAGTAGGGCAGGATGCTATTGTTTCAACACTCAAAAATGCAATCAAAACGCAACAGGTAGCACAGGCATTTTTGTTTTGCGGTCCGCGTGGTGTTGGCAAAACCACATGCGCCCGTATATTTGCTAAAGCGCTAAATTGCAAATATTTAACTTCTGATTTTGAGCCTTGCAATGAATGTGAGTCTTGCAAATCGTTCAATGCCTCTGCCTCTTTCAATGTGTATGAGTTAGATGCCGCTTCTAATAATTCCGTAGAAGATATTCGGTCGTTGGTAGAGCAGGTACGTATCAGTCCACAGGGCGCCAGGTTTAAAGTGTATATCATAGACGAGGTACACATGCTTTCTAATCAGGCGTTTAATGCGTTTTTAAAAACATTGGAAGAGCCGCCGGCGTATGCCAAATTTATTTTGGCAACTACCGAAAAACACAAAATTATCCCAACAATTTTATCGAGATGTCAAGTATATGATTTTAAGCGTATTAGCGACAATGACATTATGAAGCATCTTGCTTTTGTGGCAACAAAAGAAGCTGTACAAACCGAAGAAGAAGCTTTGCGCGTGGTTGCTTCAAAAGCTGACGGCGCCCTGCGTGACGCACTCTCAATTTTCGACCAGTTAGTAAGTTTTTCAGGCAAAAATATCTCTTACCAAACTACCATTCAACATTTGAATGTGTTAGATGTGGATAACTATTTTAAGATGACAGGCTTTCTATTTAGCGAGGATTTTTCCGCCGCATTATTGCTTTTTGATGATATCCTGAATAATGGCTTTGATGGTCAACATTTCATTTCGGGTTTGGCCGCCCATTTTCGCCAGTTATTAATGGCACAAAGTGCTTCAACTATCAAACTCATGGAGGTTTCTGATGCTGTAAAACAACGTTTTTTTGAACAGACAAAAAAAGCCGACAAACAGTTGCTATTACGTGGTTTAGAGTTAGCCAACCAATGCGATTTCAACTATAAACTATCTCAAAATAAGCGGCTTTCAGTAGAGATCTGTCTAATGCAAATCAATGGCAATTACATATATAAACTAACTGCCGGCGTCAGGCAATCACGGGAGAAATAGTACAGAACCCACATCTGCTGGAATAGGCAACATGGTACCCTCTACAGCCCCGCAGCAATCTGTCCGCGGGTTCGTAGCACCTGTCTCTGTACCGGTAAAAAAGACGCCGGATATCACAGATATAATAGAGGGGAGGAAAACGACTGAGACAGAGCCAAACGGCGAGCAAAAATTCCTTCTCCTCCCTGAGGAGGAGGTGGCAGACTGCGGCTTGCCGATGGACTTTCCCTCCCACTGGCATGACATGTTTGAGAAAGTATTTACCTCTGTACCAATAGTTTATTATTCATTAAAAGAATCTTTACCCGAAATAAATAACAATATTATTAAAGTTACTGTTAAAAATGAAATTCAAAAAGAGCATTTTGAAGCCAAAATAAGAGATGTATTGGAATTTTTAAGGATCCATTTTGATGAAAAAATAGAAGATGTTGTTGTTGAAACAAATGAGCAGTTGGAAACAAAAAAGATTATTTACGATATAAAAGATAAGTTGCAAAATTTTAAAGAGCAAAATGAGGAGTTTGAAGATTTCTTGCAAATATTGGACTTGAAAATTAAAGACTAAATGGATATTTACATACCAAACCCGGCTTTAGAAAAGAAAACGATATTAACAAAATATAGAGCGTTGAGTCGTATACTGCCTCTGCGGGCTACGAAGCAACAGCGCAGTCTTTTTCATAAAGCGTTTGCGTTTGCTGTTGATGCTCACAAAGATATGCGTCGAAAAAGCGGGGAGCCCTATATTTATCACCCTATCGCAGTAACGCAAATTGTAGCACAGGAAATAAATCTGGGCGTTACATCCATGATTGCAGCATTACTGCATGATGTTGTGGAAGATACCGATTATACCTTGAAAGATATTAACGCCCTGTTTGGTCAAAATGTTGCTAAGATAGTAGATGGGCTTACGAAAATTGAAGATATTGTAGTAGATGCAGACCAGTCGGTACAAGCTGAAAATTTTAAAAAGATCTTGCTTTCTACGGTAGAAGATGTGCGCGTGATTTTGATAAAATTGGCAGACAGACTGCACAACATGAGAACGCTCAACGCGCTGCCGCAGGAAAAACAATGGAAAATATCGTCAGAAACCTCTTTCTTTTTTGTACCCATTGCCCATCGCTTGGGGCTCTATACTATTAAAAGCGAATTGGAAGACTTGGCAATGAAATATAATGACCCTGTAGAATATAACAAGATTTTTCACGCCCTTGAAATCTCCGCAAAAGAAAGAAATACGTTAATTGAAGATTTTACGAAACCTATTATTGAAAAGCTAAGGGAAGCAGGCATTGCTGCAGAAGTTACAAATAGAACAAAATCAATCTATTCTATTCATCAAAAAATGGTTCGAAAAAAAATTAATTTTGAAGATATTTACGACATCTTTGCCGTGCGCTTTGTATTTGATTCGCCGCCTGAAGAAGAAAAAATAGCCTGCTGGCATATTCACACAATTATAACCGAACTGTACAAAACCAATCATTTACGAGAACGTAACTTTCTTACCAACCCCAAGCCAAATGGGTATCAGTCGTTGCATATTACCGCAATGAGCAAAACCGGAAAATGGGTGGAAATACAAATTCGATCGAAACGTATGGATGAAATTGCAGAAAGAGGACTTGCTGCACACTTTAAATACAAAGAAGAAAACAAAAATCCCCAGGAATATGAGAACCGCGTAGAAGAATGGCTTACCAAAATTAGAGGAATGTTGCAAAGTGAAGATACTACAGCTTTGGAGTTTCTGAATGAAGTAAAACTGAACCTGAATTTGAAAGAAGTGATTGTCTTTACGCCAAAAGGAGAAAGAATTGTGTTGCCTTCAGGTGCAACCGTACTTGATTTTGCTTATGAACTGCACACTAATCTTGGAAATCAATGTATTGGTGCAAAAGTGAACTATAATATTGTACCTATTGATTATATACTTCGCAATGGTGATCAACTTCAAATCATTACATCCAAAAAACAGTCTCCTAAACCAGAATGGATCAATTATGTAAAAACAGCTTACGCCCGTGAAAAAATCAAAGAGGCTTTTCGAGAAGAACATAAAAAAAATGAAGAAAAAGGTAGAGAAATATTGGCTGAAATTTTCCAATCGCTGCGGATTGAAAACACAGCCTCTAATATTGGTCGCGTACAAGCTGATGCAAAAATATTATCGCCTTATGAGTTTTGGAACCACGTAGCAGAAGGAACTATCACTAAAGATCGTGTACGCAAAATTTTTAGAAGAAAAAAATCAACGGTAAATGCCATTGATGATTTTAGAAAGAAAGTTACCGATAGCTTACAAGAAAAAGAGATAGATACACTTATTGATGAACAACTGGACAAAAAACCGGAAGTTTTCTTACTGGATGAAACCTCTGATGTGATTCGTTATGTACTGGCAGAGTGTTGTAATCCTATTTCGGGCGACCAGGTAATGGGGTTTCAAATTACCAACGATACCATTGAAGTGCATCAAACAAAATGCCCGCGTGCTATTGAACAGATGTCAAAATTTGGAAACCGCATCATTAAAGCCAAATGGCGCAAAGAATCGAATGTGGCGTTTCTCTCAGGAATTAGAATTTCCGGATTCGACAGAAAGGGGCTGGTTAAAGAGATAATTGATGTGGTTTGTTCGCAAATGGAGTTGAATATCAAATCGTTTGATATTTGGTGCAAGAGCAATACATTTACCGGAAAGTTAATGGTATATATTCAAAATGTGAAAGCATTGAACGAACTGATTGATAGTTTATCAAAAATAGATCAAATAGAAAAAGTAGAGCGCATTGCACCGGAATAACCCACAATAACTGCGCTTCATATTAAGTTTTTGAATTGGTTAATATAAAAGCCCTATTTTAATCCCAATAAAATGGAATAGCTGATTTGATGTTTCAGCCAAGAGCAAATCGCTTTCTCTATACTGAACTGCTGATTGTTGCATTTTATAATATGGTGAAAATAAGAAAGACAACTTTTCTGAAAATTTTATATTAAGCCCTATTCCCGTTTGGAAATGGATACCGGCTTTTGTTCCCAAAAAAACAAAATCTTCTACCTTTTTCTCTACTTGCCACTTAAAACCGTAACCAAGACTGGCAAAGATAAAAGGGGCTGTTTTATTATTCATAAATTTTAAGGTAGCATTTGCAAAAATGGGAATAAACGTAGAGACCTTTTTGTCGTAAAACCAAAAATCAAGCCCTGCGCCAACTCCGGTAAAAAAACGGTTATTAAACTGATACGCTAAAATTTGCTGAATTTCAAAAGAGAGATTTCCATTAGGCTGTGTGTCAAATCCGGTATAAATGCTTCCCATTCCATAGGCTAATGAAAGCGATGTTGGATACACGAAACGCGGCGCATCTTTTGGTACCATAATTCCTTGCGCGAAACAAGCCAATGTGCCAAAATGAAAACATAAAAGAAAAAATGCTATATTTTTAATTTTTGATAAATCCATATTCCAAACTTTATTTTTTTATCCGTTGAGTGAAGCCAACGGTCATTTATTAACTGCCAATCACTGTTCTAATAGCTCAGCCGCCGCCTTCAAAGCTGCTTCTCCTGTTTTATTTCCGGTCATCATTTTAGCAATTTCTGCAACACGTTCCTTTCCTTCAATTTTTTTAATTTTTGTAGCGGTTTTTTCATTTTCAATATCCTTATAAACAAGATAATGGGCGTTTGCTTGTGCGGCAATTTGAGGTAGGTGAGTAATTGTTAGCAATTGTCGTTGCAACGACACATCATGCATTACCTCAGCTACTTTGCTTGCCATAGAACCCGAAACGCCCGTGTCAATCTCATCGAAAATTACGGTAGGCATAAAAGAGGCTGCCGTTATTATTGATTTGATAGATAGCATTATACGCGATAATTCTCCGCCCGAAGCGGTCTTTTCAACCTGTGCCAATGGCATCCCTTTGTTTGCCGAAAAAAGAAACTGAACAGCATCGCTTCCTGTAGCGGTAAAAGCAGGCTGACAGTCGATTTCTACTTTAAAAACAGCGTTGGGAATACCTAAAAGAGAAAGTTTTTTTATAAGCTCATTCTCAAAAACAAACGCAAGTTCTTTTCTTTTTGCAGATAGGTTTTTTGCTAAAAATGCTATTTTTTCTGCTACCATTTCATACTCTTCTTGTAATACTCCAGCCTGCGTCTCCGAGTTCTCATATTGAGACAGCCTTTCATCAATTTGCCTGAGCTTTTGTAATAAATCTTCTCCATTTTTAACATTATGCTTTTGTTGAAGGCGAAACAGGGTATCCAATCTGTTTTCACAAAATTCTAACTCTTCAGGATTTACTTCAACAGACTCTTCCTTGGCAGTTAATTCAAATGCAATGTCTTTTATATCAACTAAAACCGTATTTAATCGCTTTGTAAAGTCGTTAATTTTTTCATCAAACAATGCAATAGATTGGCAGGCATTTTTTGCCTCATTAAGTAATTGAACAGCGTTACCTTCCTGTTCGGATATTATTTGCAAAGATTTATACAGTTGCATTTTAATCTCTTCTGCATTTTTGAGAAATGCAATCTGTTGCTCTAAATTTTCCTGCTCGCCTGCAAACAGTTTGGCGTCATGTAATTCATTCCTTTGAAATATTAGAAAATCCTTTTCCAAGGCATCTTGTACTGCCTTTTCTTTAAACTCCAGAAGCTTCTTTTCAATCTTTTTATATTGATAAAAAATTTGTTGATAAGATAGCACACTTTCCCTTAGTAGCGCAAAATTATCAATAATTTGCAAGCGAAATTCTGGTTTATTTAACAACAAATGATGATGTTGAGAGTGGATGTCTACTAAATTTTCGGCAAGTTCTTTCAGAATATTAAGTGTAACCGGTGTATCGTTTACAAAGGCTCTGGATCCGTTCTCTGTAACCTCGCGCCTCAATATTGTGATATTTTTAAAATCAAGGTCATTCATTATAAAAAAATCTTCCATATTAAGGTTTTGGGTATTAAATTCCCCTTCAACTATACATTTTCTATGGGTATTGTATAAAACTGATGAATCGGCTCGTGCGCCCAGAATCAAAGAGAGTGCGCCAACAAGTATGGATTTTCCTGCACCTGTTTCACCGGTAATGGCAGTAAACCCCTTATCAAGAGACAGGTCCAAGGAATCAATAAGGGCATAGTTCTCAATGTGAAGGGCGCGGAGCATGCTAATTCGATTGGTTTATGGCGTCGTATTTCGTAGCATTGGAAGGGTCTATCTGCTTCATTATTTGAATCACTAATTGTTTCTCTGAGGGAGATCCCTCCTTAAAAATATTAATAATTTCCTGTTGTTTTGTTTGCGCAATAATGGTCATCAAATATAATGCTGTTCTTTGTTGGTTAACCTGTTGCAACAACCGGAGTGATTCCAGAATAACAGCTCTCCCCACGTCGGGGGTCTCTGCCATCACATCTAAACCTAATCGGTGGTATTGATACAGAAATTCATGGAATTTACTATATGTTGAATTTGTAAAATTTTCCATCAACCAATAACGGTTATTTTGCCCTCCTTCAAAAGATTTCCATCCGGGTTCTGCAACTGATTGGTTGAGATTGAGGATCTCTTGGCACTTTGCAAAATAGGGCGCGCCTCCATTCAAAGAGAAGGTGTCGAAATCAACAGCCAGAAATAGGTTTAAGTAAAAGGCAATTAAAGAGGTAAGCTGAGAGAAGTTGCTTCCTTCTGCATATTCTAACGGATCGCCATCCACATAATTAAACTGTACACTTTTATCCAAGAAATTGAGTACGGTTGTTTTATAATTTGATTTAAAAACAGGGCGCTGCAATTGCAAAGTCATAGTAGCGCTATACACATCTCCCGACTGCCTATCCAAGGTGATAAGAATAGAGCACTCAATGCGTTCATCCATTTTCAAGGTATATTGGCACCATTTTCTGTCATTCACAAACTTGTAGAGTTCTTGCTGAAGTCCGTTAAATTTTTCGTAGTTAGTTCCTGAAATTTTCTGGGAGTTGATAGAAATGGCACATCTAAAGTCTTGCGCCAAAACCTGAAAAAGGGCAGCAATAAAAAATAGGGTTATAATAATTTTTTTCATTGGAAAATGTTATTGATTAACAACGTGCACCCCTGTTTTTTATTTTATGTATAGGCTCTAAAAATAGTTTTATCTTCTGGTTTTCATAATAACAATCATTCCCGTCCGTTATTAAAAATTATAAACCTTAAAAATCAAAATACTATGAAAAAATGGATTTGCACTATATGTGGTTATGTTCATGAAGGTGAACAAGCTCCTGAATTTTGTCCACTTTGCAAACAGCCGCGTGAAAAATTCAAACTGTTAGAAGAAACAGAGAAGTTGGAATGGGCAGATGAGCATCGTCTTGGCGTTGCCCAGGGGTTGAATGATGAAGTAGTGGAAGGGCTACGCGCTCATTTTATGGGCGAAGCTACAGAAGTGGGCATGTATTTGGCAATGAGTCGTCAGGCAGACAGAGAGGGTTATCCCGAGGTTGCCGAAGCCTACAAAAGAATTGCTTTTGAAGAAGCGGATCACTGTGCTCGTTTCGCCGAAATGTTGGGTGAGGTGGTTTGGGATACTAAAACAAACCTCGAAAAACGAATGCTCGCCGAGCAGGGTGCTTGCGCCGATAAAAAAAGGATTGCTACGTTGGCAAAGAAATTAGATTATGACGCTATTCACGATTCTGTGCATGAAATGTGCAAAGACGAAGCGCGCCACGGACAAGTGTTTGAGGCGTTGTTTAACCGGTTTTTTAAAAAATAAAACCTCTATTTAAAAAAATAAAATTTGATTATTATTGCTTAATAATCTTTCTTACAACCTTTTCGCCACCGGTTGTCCAAAGGCTTACTATGTAAATTCCTTTTACTAATTCTTTAGTATTTATGGTAATTGTGTTTGTGCCGGTGAGGTTTTTCTCTTGAACCAATTGCCCGGAAATGTTAGTGATCGTAATCCTTCTTACATTCCCAACAGGAGTAATGGTTAAATTGTTTGCAAAAGGATTGGGATACAATATGATATTGGGAAGAGACCGCTCATTTATTTGGGCAGATGTTTTTAGGAAGATTGCCGTAACATCGGCATAGCTTCCGTCGGAGGTTACTGTAATTGGATCTTTTTCGGAGCTAATAATAGTTCCGTTGTAACGCCACTCTATAAATTCATATCCCTCGTGAGCTTCTGCTGTAAAAACCATACTTTCCCCGCTATTGACAACTGTTCCTGACATAATTGGAGTTCCGTTTAGGGTTGCTGTAACAGTTCCGCCAGCAATCGGTAAACTGCTGAAAGCAATCGTTGGTCCCAAGGTTCTTACTCCGTTTTCGGCCTGATAGATTGTCTTGTTTTGCATATTTTGAACCCATGCAACAACTACGAGGTTGTTAAAATCTTCCACAGAATGTTCTATATTATGGTTAATAGGAGATCCGGCGTCGGCAGGAAGGCGATAGTTTCCTTTAAATTCCCAGCTTTGAAGCGCCACAAAAGGAGTACTTACCGATGTGTTATCCAAAGCAATCCCATTAACATCAGGCATAAACTTCTTCATAACATTATCGAATTCTGTTTCTCCGTTAGTGCCTGTGTTATTATAGGTTTTCTTTTCCAATATTGTCATAAATAGCTTCGTGTTTCCGTCCAAAATAGCTTCCGTAGGAGTAACTTTTGCCTTAGCATAAACTGTTTTCCCCTCTATATAATAATCAACATCTACTTCCATAAAGGAGGGCTCGCTTTGTAGCTCCAGCAAAGTAAAATTTTTTAATTGGTGCGTTACGGTCTTATAGGCAGACCCGCCCACATGAATTGCCGGAACGCTAAATACACTATAAATAGAAGCTCTTGTTTTAGCCTCTAATGTATAATAAGGATCTCCCAATCCCGGAAAATCCATCTGATACTTTATCAGTGCATACCTTCCTCCATTCTCTTCCAATACTTTCTTCAAGTTTACATTGCCGTTAACGCAAGGACCGCAGGTTGAAGCCGTAAATCCTTCAAGCATTACAGTGCGGGGTCTACTTGTAAGCGCATTGTAAATGGTGTAAGAAAAGTTTAAAGTATCGTTCTTGTTGTTTTCGTCCGCTTCTTCATTTGGCAAGGAGGTCCAAATTTTCAGATTGTACTTGCCCAAAACAGAGTGAACGGGATCGGGATGAAAAAATGGCTGCTCACTGTTTTGAACGATTAAAAAGCCTGTAACTTTATATGTAAAAATTTCACCGCCGTCGATTTGATAGCTTACCCAAAACGAAGAGATGGGTTGCACTCCATAGTTTTTAACCTTTCCTGAAATAATAAGGGTTTCTTCGTCGTCTGGAATCCATTTTTGCAAGCCAAGTGATGATATTCCTACATCGAACTGCGGAGCGCCAAACTCAAAGGAGACAGGTTGAGCGGAGGTGTAAAAGAATGTTAATGAAAATAATGCAACAAATAAAAAAAAGTTTTTCATTTTTCAAGTATTAATAAGTTTTAAAATGTAAAAATACACCGTTAATGATTACGAAGATGTCGAAAAAATGTATTTTGCACAAATTCCTGAATTTGTGCAAAATACAGATACTTTTGCAAGATGATTGAAAACATAAAATAATGAAAAAGAACACGTTATCTTGCATCATCATCTTTATAAGTATCTCCTGTTTTGCCGGTTCACTTCAAAAAGATGAAATCCTCTCAAATTTTAAAAAACTGTCCTCACAACAGCTCTTAGATACGGCAGATTACTATTTTAATAAGAATCAATTCGATACGGCACTGCTTTATTATAATATTCTTGCTAACATGCACGTAAAAGATACCGATATTAAGCATCAAAAGAGAATTATTGAAGCGTATAATAAATCAGGAAATATCTTTTTATACCTTGGTGACTACCGCAAAGCTTATGACTTTTATATTAAAGCGCTGCTTCTTTGCGAAAAAATGAACTATACCATTTACGAATCAAAGATTTATAATAATTTAGGTAATATTTATTATCTTTTCAAAAATCTTGATATTGCCAAATCTTATTATTTAAAATCGCTACAGATGAGCAAAGATAGCGTTTCAATCGGAGCTATTTTAAATAATCTGGGCTATATTGAAATAAACAATGAACAATTCGACAGTGCATTTTATTATCTCCGTGAATCGTTGAGAGTTTGTAAGCAACATCACGAGGAATATCTAAATAGTGTTTGGAATAATATGGCTTTACTTCACCAAAAATTAAATTCTTACGATTCTGCTTCTTACTATTATTATCTATCATTAGATATTTCGAGAAAGAATAATAGAATATTAAAAGAAGCTGAAAATCTATCACAATTTGGAGCGCTTTTCTTTGAAATTAACAATCACGATTCTGCCTTATATTATATTGGTTTATCAAATCTTATTGCTGAAAAGAATAGTTTTTTAAATATTTTAGCTGATAATTACCTTATTCTATCCAAAATTGAAGAATCGAAAGGACAAACAAAAAGCGCTTTTAAATATTATAAGAAATATGCCGAACTAAGAGGTTCTCTGTTAAATAATAAAATATTTGGCGAAATTAATCAATTACAACGCATGCATGAAGTTACCAAAACAAATCAACAAATTGAACAACTTGCTTTGGAACAGAAAATTAACAAACAGAGAATCTATTACCACAAAATCATACTCTCTATTACGCTCAGTGTTTTGATATTAGTATGTGGGATACTGTTGGTTGTTATCATTCAAAAAAGAAGACTAAACAAAGCTTACAAATCATTGTTCGAAAAAAACATAGAACTCATTGGTCTTCAAAAGAAATCATTAGAGCCGTTCACGGAAAAATACAAAAGTAGTACTCTTACTGACGATTTGCAGGATGAGTTATTGCATAAAATATTAATTCTCATGGAGGATAACTCAATGTTTTGTGATACAGATTTTTCTGTTGACAAGTTAGCAGAATTGGTAGAATCGAATCAAAAATATATTTCACAAGTAATTAATAATGTTTTTAAGAAAAATTTTCGTTCATTTTTAAACAGCTATAGAATAAGGGAAGCTCAACTGATTTTTTCGGACCCCGATATAAAAAAATACACCATCGAATCGGTTGCTCTTCGAGTAGGTTTTAAGTCAAGGAACACTTTTCGTGAGGCTTTTAAAGAGATTACAGGTGTAAGTCCGAATTTTTATCTAAACTCAATGCAGAAACAGTATAAGCAAGAGTAGACTAATTTACATATAAATTAATACAACAAAATATATCGCAAACCCAAACGTTAGCATTTATTAATCATTTATTTTATGAAAAAATCTTTATTCTTTGCGCTGTTCGCGCTCATTTTTATCACTTTTTCTTGTTCTATGAAAAAAACAGAATTGACTTCGGGCATTATTTTTTCCAATTTAGACACCACAGTCAGTCCGGCAATTGACTTTTACCGCTATGCGTGCGGTGGTTGGATAGACAACAATCCGTTAACGGGGGAATATGCCCGCTATGGTAGTTTCGACAAATTAGCCGAAAATAACCGTGAACAGCTAAAAGATCTAATATCTACTATTGCAAGAGGGACTCATGAAAAAAATTGTATTAAACAAAAAATAGCTGATCTTTATAATTTAGGAATGGATGCAAAAACTATTGAAAAACAAGGCGCTGCCCCGCTCCAACAGGAACTAACCATCATTCTTGATATGTATTCTAAAGATCAGCTTCCTGAAGTTATAGCAAATATGCAACTCGCCGGCAATTATCCTTTTTTCGGGATCTTTGGAGAAGCCGACCCCGAAAATAGTAGCATGAATATGGCATGGGTATGGCAAACAGGGCTGGGAATAGGTGATAGAGACTACTATCTGGAAGAATCAACAAAACCCATCCGCGATGCTTATCTTGCATTAATGCAAAAAATGTTTGTTCTTTCAGGATATGCAGAAATGGTTGGGATGAAAGGAAAGGAAACACAGATGGCTAAAGATATTTTGAATTTGGAAACCGAAATGGCAAAGATATTTATGTCAAAAGAAGACCTTCGTAATCCATACAATACTTTCAACCCAAAAACACTACCGGAGTTTCAAGCATTAATTTCCAATTTCTCTGTTGAAAATTATTTGAAAGCTTTGCAATTAAGTCATTTAGAAAAGGTGAATGTTGGACAGGTTGATTACCTGCAAGGGTTAAACAAAATTCTTTACCATACTAGTTTAGAAACCATTAAGGCCTATTTGGCATGGAACATAATAAATGGCGCTGCGCCTTTTTTAAGTGAAGATTTTGTGAATACCCGATTTGACTTTTACGGCAAAGCATTATCGGGAAAAGAGGAATTGCAGCCGCGCTGGAAACGAGTGGTTAGCGTGGTGGACGGCTCGCTTGGCGAAGCGGTGGGGCAAATGTATGTAGAGAAATATTTTCCCGGAGAAGCCAAAGAACGGATGTTGCACTTGGTAAAAAACCTTCGATTGGCTATGACCGAAAGAATTTATGATTTAACATGGATGGCGGACGAAACCAAAGAGAAAGCGATAGACAAACTAAATGCCATGATTGTTAAAATTGGCTATCCTGATACATGGAGAGATTATTCTGCTTTGGAGATAGACCCTTCCTTAAGTTATTTTGAGAATGTGTTGCGTGCCGCACGTTTTGAGAATGAATATCAAATAAGCAAAATCGGCAAGCCGGTTGACCCCATGGTTTGGCTCATGACCCCACAAACTGTTAACGCATACTACAATCCTACCACCAACGAAATTTGCTTCCCTGCCGGTATTTTACAACCGCCATTTTTTGACATGGCAGCAGATGATGCTGTGAACTACGGCGCTATCGGTGTTGTTATCGGGCACGAAATGACCCACGGATTCGACGACCAAGGAAGAAATTACGATAAAACAGGAAATCTAAGCAACTGGTGGACAGAGGAAGATGCCATTAACTTTGATGAGCGTTCTAAAATATTGATTGACCATTACAACCAAATTGAGGTGCTACCGAATATGTTTGCTAACGGTGTATTTACTTTGGGTGAAAATATTGCCGACAATGGTGGGATAAACATCTCGTACGTTGCGTTACAAAAAGCTAAAGATGAAGGGCTAATCAACGGAGTTATGGATGGGTTTACGCCCGAGCAACGCTTTTTCATTGCTTACGCCAATGTTTGGGCGGGCAATATTCGCGATGCAGAGATTGAGCGCAGAACCAAAGAAGACCCGCATTCGCTGGGCAAATGGCGTGTAAACGGTATCCTCCCGCACAGCACAACCTTTATCGAAGCATTCAACATCAAAGAAGGCGACCCGATGTGGTTAGCGCCGGAAAAACGGGCACAGATCTGGTAATATAATATCTTTGCTCATTTTTAGTTTTTAACATTATTGTATAGGTTTTTTACTATTTTTGCTGTTTTATTGTCAAATCATTATTAAATCAGTATTTTATGAAAAAATCTATCCTTTTTTTTGCCTTTATTTGCATAATAACAGGCTTATTTGCACAACAAAAAATTATTATTGGGCAAAATTATATAAACCCGAACGAAGTAGCTTTGGTTGCCGAACGCGGAGCTTCTACTACTATTAAATTTGATTTGAACGAATTGAATTTAGTTGAAGTTGAAACCAGCTACGGTATTATGAACAAAATGAGCTCTGCGAATGCTCCTGTAATACTTATAGAAGGTGTTCCCGAACTTATCTATTTGCCCACCGCTATTATCATTCCGGATGTTGGCGCTTCGGAATTGGATATTATATATGGCGAATACAACGAGATTGAAAATATTGAAATTGTTCCTTCAAAAGGTAATCTTACAAGAAACATTGACCCTGCAACTGTTCCTTATGTTAAAGGAGAGGTGTATGAAAGAGATGCTTTTTATCCGGGAACTTTTGCCGTTCTTGACGAGCCTTTTATTATGCGCGATGTGAGAGGGCAAGTGCTTGTGGTTTACCCTGTGCAATACAACCCCGTTACAAAAACTCTAAGAATCTATTCCGAAATTACCGTTACGGTAAATAATACCCATAACGCCGGAGTTAATGAGTTTACCTCCCAAAAAAGACACAGCACTATTGATCCTGAGTTTCATGGAATGTATAACAATTTGTTTATTAACTATTCTTCCCTTAACAGAGATTATCCCACAGGAGAAGAAGGCGATATATTGGTTATATGCCATACACCTTGGGTAAACGATATGAAACCTTACGTTGACTGGAAACGAACGATTGGACGTAAAACAACAATAGTTCCTACTTCGGCAATTATTCCATTGACTTATGTTAATATAAAAACTTATATATCAGATTTTTACAATAATCCTGATAATAATTTGGCTTATGTACTTTTGGTAGGCGATCATCAACAACTGCCCCCGCACCAAGTAGGAACTACCCGCTCAGACATTACATACGGTAAACTTGTTGGAAACGACGATTACCTGGAAATACTTATCGGAAGATTTTCTGCAGAAACACCGGCACACGTACAAACACAAGTACAACGTTCAATCCATTATGAACGCGACCTTAATGCCTCTGATACGTGGTTATCTACAGGTATCGGAGTTGCACGAAATGAGGGTAGCGGCAGCGGACATGACGGTGGCGAAGCAGATCACGTTCACATGAACAATATTAGAAATCGTTTATTGGCTAATGGTTACACCACTGTTTGGCAAGAGTATGACGGCAACGCCGGAGTGCCAAACACAACTGCCGCTCAAATTAATTCGCGGATTAATACAGGCGCAAGTCTCCTGAATTATTGCAATCACGGTTCTCCAACAGGTTGGACGGTTGGAAGTTACTCTACTACAAACGTTAGCCAGTTACAAAATGCAAATAAATTACCTTTCATTCATTTAGTAGCGTGTAACAATGGTGAATTTGGGCCTTGGCAGTACAATACAAATAATGATCCTTGTCTTGCTGAAGTATTTATGAGACATACATACAACGGACAACCGGCAGGAGCAATTGCTGCATTCGGAGCAACTATTAGTATTGGCTGGCAACCCCCAATGACAGCACAAGACGAATCTGTGAACAGCGTTCTTGGTCTCCCATCTTCATATACAGGAGCTCAACCGGGTATCTTGAGAACTATTGCAGGCATTTGGCTTAATGGCTCACAAAAAATGCTTATGCAAACAAATTATAATTCTACAGGTATGTCAAGCAAATTGGCAGACTACAATTCGTGGTTGGTTTTTGGTGACCCCTCATTAATGGTACGTTCAAATACCCCGCAAGAGATGACTGTATCTCACAACAACATTATTTTCTTCGGTATGAGCGAATTTTCCGTTACTTGTGATGCTGAGGGCGCTTTGGTTACCATGTCCACAGTGGTTGACGATGAGGTGATTATACTGGGAACCGCAGTAGTGGAAGGTGGCGTAGCCAATCTTAACTTTTACGAACCCATTACATCGCCGGTTCCTCTTACGCTTGCAATAACAGGACACAACAAGGTAACCTATATCAATACTGATATCATTGCCATGCCCGCAGAGGGTCCATACGTGATTACAGAAGGGCATATCCCGAGTGAAGAACCGATTACCTATATTTCTATAAACACACCTGTTTATGTTCTGCTAAGTAATGTGGGAGTTGAAGCAACCGGACCTTTAACAATAACTTTCTCTTGCGATGATCCGAAACTGACCATTACCAACGGTATAGCTTCTTGTCCAGGCATTCCTGCTGGAGGATCGGTTACGGTAACATTCAAAGTTACTGTGGCCAACGATATTCTTGATGGTAAAACCTTCTCGGTAGATGTAACTGCCACAGAAGGCGGCAAAGGATCTTGGCCGAGCAAATTGATGTTGAAGGCTTTT
>Ga0123353_10003363_pt1 | contig 20193 bp, 8 predicted proteins | sample TergutLab28metaG_3_FD_92763 | JGI IMG/M metagenome (GOLD analysis project Ga0123353, IMG submission 92763) | Labiotermes labralis P3 segment gut microbial communities from Petit-Saut dam, French Guiana - Lab288 P3 | ecosystem: Host-associated > Arthropoda: Insects > Digestive system > Gut ... | reverse complement strand
CGGATGGATTGGCCACGGGCTTGGCCTCTTTGCGCTGTTGGGATTCCAACAGCGCAAAGAGGCCAAGCCCGTGGAAACGGTTCCACGAACCCATCAAAACACGGCGGATGGTCCACTAGCCACCAGCCACTAGCCACCAGGGTTTGCGGTGCGTGACGGTAAATATGAGCCTCATGTTCGAGAGAGTGGTCTCGATGCTTCGCAGATTGGCCAATCGGTATCCTAATCCACATCGCCAGTCTGCGGTGATTTGCGGAAAAATTTTCCATACCTTGTGGCTCGTGGCTAGTGGCTTGTGGCTTCTTCTTGATTTTGCTACGCTTTGTCCCACGCGCACGGATGGCACGAATGAGGGCGATTATGATGGAACTGACGTTAGGCGAACTGGCCCGGCGGTTGGGCGGCGAATTGATTGGCGACGGTGAGAAGGTGATTCGCGGCCTGGCAGGCCTTGAGTCGGCCGCACAGGATCAATTGGCCTTTTTGGCCAACAGTAAATACGAAAAGCTGATGGAGACCACGTCGGCGGGAGCGGTCATCGTCTCGGCGAATTACGCCGGGCCTGGCGCGAATCTCATCCGCTGCGCCGACGCGTACTTCGCGTTCCGCGAGGCGATGATGTTGTTTCACGGCTTCCGCAAGCATCCCTTCCGCGGTGTGGACGCGCGGGCGGCGGTGGCGGCGTCGGCCAAACTCGGCGCGGACGTCGCCGTTGCGCACTTCGCGACGGTGTGCGAGGGCGCGACGATCGGCGACCGCACGGTGATTTATCCGGGCGTCTTCGTCGGGCCTGGCGTGAACATCGGCGACGACTGCATCGTGTATCCCAACGTGACGCTCTACGACGGCACGGTGATTGGCGACCGCGTGATCCTGCATGCCGGCACAAGCGTCGGGCACGACGGCTTCGGCTACGCCACGCACAAGGGCGACGACGGCGTGACGCGGCACGAGAAGATTCCGCAGGCCGGCTGGGTCGTGATCGAGGACGACTGCGAGGTCGGCGCCAACTGCGCGATCGACCGCGCGACGATGGGCGCGACGATCCTCGGCGCGGGCACGAAGCTCGCCAGCCAGGTCATGATCGGCCATGGGACGAAGATGGGCAAACATTGCCTGATGGTCGCGCAGGTCGGCATCGCGGGATCGGCGACGGTGGGCAACTACTGCGTGTTCGCGGGGCAGGTGGGCGTGGTGGGGCACATCCGCATCGGCGACGGCGTGAAAGTGGGCGCCCAGAGCGGCATCATCAACGACGTGCCCGCCGGCAAGGACATCCTCGGCAGCCCCGCCGTCGACCTCTCCGAAGGCCTCCGCATCGTCGCTACCACCCTCAACCTGCCGAAAATCAACGCGACCGTGAAAAAACTGGCCAAGGAAGTCGAGGTACTGAAAAAACAGGGCAAGCGCGACTGACGCAAATCGCGGATATGGCTTGCCTCTTTGCGATGTCAGATGTTCCTGTCGCCTGAACGTACACGATCCGACTTCGCGAAGACCGAGCGGGATTACACGGATTGAAGAAACAGAACGATTGTTCCACACGACAATCCACAAATCCTGCAATCCGTGTAATCCCGCTCGGTCTTCGCGAAGTCGGATAAACATCGATTTGGGCGACCGGAACGTTCGACGGCGCAAAGAGGCAAGCCATATTTTCGATAGACGGGATTTGCTATACTGCCCCCATGCCGCGATTTTCGGATCAGTTTATTCAGCAGGTTGCCCAGGCGACGGATCTCGTCGATCTGGTGGGGCAGTACGTCGCGCTGAAAAAACGCGGGGCCGAGTTTGTCGGGCTTTGTCCATTCCACAGCGATAAAAACCCCTCGATGTACGTCTCGCCGGCAAAACAAATATTTAAATGTTTCGCCTGCGGCGCCGGCGGGGGGGTGTTCAAGTTTATCGAGCTGCACGAGCGGCTGACGTTTCCCGAGGCCGTAAAATTTCTCGCCGAACGGGCGCACATTCCGCTGCCGCGCGACGTCGATCCGCCGCCGCCCGACGGCACGCCGACCAAGCAGGATCTGCATCGCATCACGCAATTCGCGGCCGATTATTTTCACCGCTCGCTGCTGGGGCCTTTCGGCAGGTCGACACTCGACTACGCCCACAAGCGAGGCCTGACCGACGCGGCCATTGAACAGTTTCACTTGGGATTTTCGCCGGAATTGTGGGACGGACTGTTGAAGGACGCCCGCCGCGTGGGCATCGGCGAGCAGGGGCTGCTGGCGGCGGGGCTGGTGATTTCACGGGAAAGCGGCGGCTGTTACGATCGGTTTCGCAATCGGCTGATGTTTCCGATTTGCGACGTCGGCGGCAACGTGATCGCGTTCGGCGGGCGGGCGCTGGATCCCAACGACAAGGCGAAGTATCTCAACTCGCCCGAGGGGCTGTTGTACGACAAGAGCGCGAATTTGTATGGATTGAATTGGGCGAGGCAGGCGATTTCCGCCCGCGAGCAGGCCGTCGTGGTCGAAGGGTACATGGATTGCGTCGTGCCGCATCAGGCGGGCGTGACGAACGTGGTGGCCAATCTGGGCACGGCGCTGACGGAGCGGCAGGTCAAGCTGTTGTCACGGTACGCGAAAGAGGTCGTGCTGATTTACGACGCCGACGCGGCCGGCCAGGCGGCCACCGAGCGGGCGCTGGAGATGTTCCTCGCCCAGCAGTTGCACGTTCGTGTGGCGACGATTCCCGACGGGAAGGACCCGTGCGATTTCACGCTGGCTCACGGCGGGGAGGCGATGCGCGCGTTGATTGACGACGCCCCCGACGCGTTGGCGTACGCGTGGCGTCGGCGGGCGGCGGCGTTGGAGTCCGCTGGCGACAATTTGGCCAAACGTCGCGTGATATTGGAGGATTTTCTGCGTCTCGTGGTGCATTCGTCGGCCTTCGGCGCGATCGACGAAGTTCGTCGCGGTCAATTGGCCCAGCATATCGCGCACGTGCTGAATCTGTCAGCCGCCGAGGTGCAGCAGCACATGCGCCGCATGAGCCGGACGATCCCGCGGGCCAATCCGGTCGCGAACGATTCCGCCTCGCGAGGCCCGGCGGACGAAGCCACGGCACCGACGCACAACCTCAAAGACGAAACCGGGCCGACGTATCTCATTCAACGCCATCTGCTCGAAGCCCTGCTGAATGAACCGGAACGGTTCGACGGCGTGGCCGAACGCGTCGGGCCTGACGATTTCGAAGCCCCGACGCTGCGCCGTATCGCCGTGGAGCTGTGGTCGCGGGGGGCGACGGGGCATCTGGTCACGGAGGAGTTGTTGGCGTGCGAAGCCCTCGCCGACGCGGGGGCCTTGCTGGCGGACATGATCGACGCGGGCATGCGGCGAGGCAATCACGAACAAACGCTCGCCGGGGCCGTAGAAACCCTGACGTATTGGCGAGACCGTCGGACGCTCCACGCGATGAAAGACAACGGCCTGGACGACGACACGCTCCGCCAACTGACACAGCAGTACAAAAAGGCCGACCCAGGCAGGCGACGGCCGAGAATTGGATGAACGTATTTGTGGGTGAAGATGGGGTGTTTGTTCGAGGGGAGAGAGCCACAAGCCACTAGCCACAAGCCACCAGGTATGGCAGGGTTTGCTTTTGCTCAGGACAAATTGGCGGCGTGAATTGGATACCGATTGTCGAGTCCGCGAAGCATCGGGACCACTCTCTCGAACGTGGGGGATGATTTTACCGAACTGCACTGAAAGCCCTAGTGGCTTGTGGCTGGTGGCTAGTGGCTCGACGCTTCCCATGACAAACGGCTTGCCTTTACCGTCGCGCAACGCAAACGAGAGTATTGACTTCCACACGTCCGACGATATATTTGTTAAATTCGGTATAACTTTATGGTACAGATTGTTTACTCCACCAGGAGTGTGTGCATGGCTGACCCATTGGATGCCAGTATCAAGCAGCTTATCGCCAAGGGCAAAGAACGCGGATATCTCACGTATGAGGAGATGAACGACGACCTGCCTGACGAGGCTGTCTCGCCGGATAAACTCGACTCGCTGCTGATGACGCTGGACGAAATGGGCATCGAGTTGATCGACGAGGAAGAGGCTGCCCAACGCCGCAGTTTCGCCTCCGGGCAGGGTGCCGAATCCACCGAGCGCGTCAAGCCCGCCGAAGAGTCCGCCGAAGAGGAACTCGAGGAAGACACCCGGCGAATCGACGACCCGGTCCGCATGTATCTCACCCAGATGGGCGAGATCCCGCTCCTGACGCGCGACCAGGAAATCAGCCTTGCGAAAAAAATCGAGCTGACCCGGCAGCACTTCCGCCGCCGAGTCCTCGAAAGCGACTACTGCATCCAGCAGGCCGTCGATATCCTCGCGCAGGTCCACACCGGCACGCTGCCGTTCGACCGCACGATGAAAATTTCCACGGCAGAGAACCTCTCCAAGGAAACCATCACCGACCGCATGCCCGCCAATCTGGAGACGCTGCGAAAACTCATCAAGAGCGACCAGGAAGACTGGGCCCGCGCCCACGACCCGCGACTCAACGACGCCCAACGCCGCCAGGCGCTGCGCACTCTTTGGCGCCGCCGCCGCCGCGCCGCCCGGCTGCTCGAGGAACTTTCGCTCCGCACCAGCAAAATTCAGCCGCTGATGAAAAAACTCCATCACATCAGCGACAAAATGGAAGAACTCCAGCACGAAATCACGCATGCCGCCCGCAACAACATCCCCGCCGAGGACGTCGCGGTGATGAAGGAGGAACTCTCCGGCCTCATCGACCTCGTGCTCGAAGAGCCCGAACTGCTCCGCAAACGCGTCAAGGCTGTGCAGAAGGTTTTCAACGACTACGAACAGGCCAAACGCGAGCTGTCCGGCGGCAATTTGCGGCTGGTGGTTTCGATCGCCAAAAAATACCGCAACCGCGGGCTGACGTTCCTGGACATCATTCAGGAAGGCAACACCGGCCTGATGCGAGCGGTGGACAAATACGAGTATCGTCGCGGCTACAAGTTCAGCACCTACGCGACGTGGTGGATCCGCCAGGCCATCACGCGGGCCATCGCCGATCACGCCCGCACCATCCGCATCCCGGTGCACATGATCGAGACGATGAGCAAACTGCGAAACATCTCCAAGCGGCTGGTGCAGGAATTGGGCCGCGAGCCGACGATCGAGGAAATCGCCGAGCAGGCAGGCATGAGCGTGACGGAGGCGCGCCGCGTGCTGAAAATCAGCCGCCATCCGATCAGCCTGGACCGCCCCGTCGGCGAGAGCGAGGACAGTTATTTCGGCGACTTCATCGAGGATGAAACGGCCGAAAGTCCCGTCGAAACCGCCGGCAACGAGATGCTCAAGGACCGCATCGAGGAAGTGCTCAAGACGCTGACGTACCGCGAGCGCGAAATCATCAAGCTGCGGTACGGCATCGGCGACGGGTATACCTATACGCTCGAAGAAGTCGGCCGAATCTTCAAAGTCACCCGCGAGCGCGTCCGCCAGGTGGAGGCCAAAGCCATCCGCAAACTCCAACACCCGGTGCGGGCGAGGAAACTCGAAGGCTTTTTGGATTTGGGGCGACTGGGATTGAATTGATCGCTGATATGGCTCCGCCTGTTTGCGTTGCGGGACGTGGTGAACGACAAAACGTTTTGTCGTTCACCACGTCCCGCAACGCGAACAGGCGGAGCCATATTTTCGTTTTGCGTCTTTCCCGCCCCTTCATCTCTGGATGCGGTCGAATAAAAATTTACTCATAATGAATAAATTCTTATTACTTTCCCATTGACGTCTGCCGGTGTCGGCGCATAATAAATTAGGCGCTCGCGGTGACGGGCGCGGGTATTCGACGGGAAAGGCGGCTGGCATATGGATCTTCATTCGCGGCTGAGTCGGCGGGAGCGGCAGATCATGGACATCGTGTACGCTCACGGGGAGGCGACCATTTCGGACGTGCTGGCGGAGATGCCCGACCCGCCCGCTCGCGGGGCGCTGGGGCGGCTGATGACGATTCTCGAAACCAAGGGTCATCTCAAGCATCACGCCAGGGGGCGGGAGTACATTTATCAGCCGACTGTTCCGGTGCAGAAGGCCGGGCCTTCGGCGATGCGTCGCGTGGTGGACACGTTTTTCGGCGGGTCGTTGCGTCAGGCGGTGGCGGCCCATTTGGCGCAGAAGGACACGGACATTTCCGACGACGAACTCAAGCGGCTGGCGGAGTTGATCCGCCAGGCCCGTGGCAAAGGGAGGTAGCCATGAATGCCTTGATCCATTTCGATCTGGAGACCTTGCGTCGGCTGGCGTTTGAGGCCGTGCCGGTGCTGTTGGACGCGGCGGTGAAGGGGCTGGTACTGTTGGGTGTCGCGTGGCTGCTCTCGCGGGCGTTGCGTCGCGCGTCGGCGGCCTCTCGGCAGGCGGTATGGCTGCTGGCGTTGGCGGCGTTGATCGCGTTGCCGCTGGCGTCGGCGGCCTTGCCGTCCTGGGGCGTCCTGCCCGGCTGGGTGACGATCGAATTGGCCCAGCCGACGGCGACGGCCGCGGCACCGACGGCTTCAGAAATCGCCGCGAATTCCGCGAATGACGCGAAGAGAGACGAGCGGAGAGACGCGAAGAATTTCGAGAAAACGCAGGGAAATGCCGCTGTTCTGAACAAAGTGAACCACGGCCTGACATCCCAGTCGCCGGCATCGGCCTTAGCCCCGGCAGGGGCGCCTTGGGTAGCCCAGGGTGAGCCGTACCCGGCGAACCCTGGGATAGCGTCCTTTGAAGAACCAAGCCCCGGCAGGGGCGTCTTGGCGACGGCCAATGCCCACGACGCCGCCGAAGAGAATTCATCAACAACGGCCATTGCCGCCGCGCCAGTTACATCGACCGCGCCCGTCGCGACATGGCATGCGTGGGGCATCCCATTGCTCGTGTCCGCCTGGCTGGCGGGGACGATCGTCTGTCTGCTGCCGCTGCTCCTGGGGCGGATCAGTTTGTGGAGGCTGGCGAGGCGGGCCAAACGGATCGACGTCGACGCCGCCGGTTCGTGGGGCGCGTTGTCGCGCCGCGCCGCACAGGCCGTCGGGCTGCGGAGGCCGATCGCGCTGCTCCAAAGCGCTGACGAACCCATGCCCATGGTCTGGGGAACGCTCCGCCCGAAACTCCTGCTGCCGGCCGAGGCCGACGAATGGACTGCCCAGCGGCGATGGGTCGTCCTGCTGCACGAGTTGGCCCACGTCAAACGACGCGACTGCCTGGCCAAGCTCGTCGCCCACGTCGCCTGTGCGGCCTACTGGTTCAACCCGCTCGCGTGGATCGCCTTCAAGCAAATGCAACGCGAAGCCGAGGCCGCCTGCGACGACCTGGTGCTCACAACCTGTGAACGTAGCACGGGCGTCCCGCCCGTGAGTCGCATGGGCGTCTCGCCCATGCAAAGTGGCCTTGGAAAGGATGCTTTGGAGTCGGTGAAGGCGGAAACGGTTTTGGATCACGAAACTCCTGCCAGCCTCGCCACGGGCGAGACGCCCGTGGGACTCATGGGCGAGACGCCCATGCTACGGCCCAGCGACTACGCGCAGCATCTGCTGGAAATCGCCAGCGGTTTGAAGAGCGGCGTGCTGGCGCCGTACAGTTCCATCGCGATGGCGCGCAAAAGCAAACTCGAAGGCCGGCTGCTCGCGATCCTCGACGCAGGCCGAAACCGCCGGGCGATGACCCGCGTGGGGTTGCTCGTCGCCGCCGTGCTCGTTACCGCCGTCGCCATCCCGCTGGCGTGCGTGAAAAGCACCGACAAATCGACGGCCTCAAGCCCGCCGGCCGACGGCGTGCTCGAATGCACGATCGTTGTGGGCGGCGATCCGGCCCACTACGTCAGCCTCGCCACAGGCCTGCCGCTGACGATGCCCGCCGACGTGCAAACCCCCACGGCCAGCCTCGAATGGGCCGCCGCCAACGAAGCCGTCACGTGGGCTGCCGGCGACACGATCGGCCTGGCGGGGTTCGACATGGCCGCCAATCCGCTGACCGCCAGCGAGTGGGACAATCCCGCCAGCCTCGGCACGCCGGAGTCCATCAAGGAGAACTTCGGCCACATCAGGCTGGGCAGCCCCGCGCTGTTCATCACGGGCCGGGCGGGAGATAATTTCCCCGCCACGTTCGCGTTCAAAACCCGCACAGGCAGAATCGGGCTGCTGCAACTGACGGCCTACAATCCGAAAACCCGCGAACTGACATTTCGCGTGATGACGCTGGTGGAGGGCGACCCGCCCGCGACAGCGACGACGGAGCGGATGTTTCCCGACGGCGTCGTGCTTTCCTACGAAAAATCCTCCGAGCCTGCCCAGGGCAGTGTGAATCACCATCTGCCGGAAACAGGCCGGACGGCCCGAGGCGGCGAACATGGCGCGTTGTCCGAAGTGTCGTGGAAATTCAATCGGGCAACCGACATGGGTGATGTATACGAAGTCACCCGTCGCCTCTCAGACCGTCAGCTTTCGCCGAGTGCGGAAACGCAGCTCGTCATCTACACCGGCCAACCGATGTTCGTGTTCGAGAGCGACGACCATTGCGTCGTGTTCTGCCAACGGGAAGATCTCAAAAAAGTTCAGCGGGGTGAACTCGCCGTACGGTCCGCCACGCAGCCGGGCGGGAACAACATCGCATATCAACCGCCGACGAACAACACCGTGCGTTTGCCCGACGGCATGACGGTGGCGATTCACGCCGTTCGACCGCCGGGGCTCGCGTGGCAGACCCCGGACGGCAGCGGCACGCTGAGGATTAGCCCGGAGAGTCTCTTCGTGCAGGAGGGGCCGTCCGAGAAATATTTCAGCGCCATCTTCGAAGTGACGGGAATTCCTCGGGCCAAGATGCTGCCGTCGTCCCTCGGCAACCGTATTTCCTCCGTGGGGATCGAGGCCGTCGGAGAGATTTACCAGTTCTACATGAACACGCGGCTTGTGCCCGCCGGCGGCCCTGCCGGCGACTCGCGAACCATGCAAATCTACATGTCGCAGGTTCCGCGGGAATTGATGGCGAGCCAGTTCCTGTTCGTGCCGCAAGCCCAATGGCACGACGTGGGGCAACTGTACACCGCCAGGCCTGACGACGCGGTCGTGGTGGATCAGTTCGTCGACATGCCGCCGGCGCGGTTTCGCCTGACGGAGGTTCACAACCGCGAGTCCGGTTATCTCACGGTCACGTTTGAAGAGCGAGGCCGCGTCACGCTCGCGCCCGGCGGCAGGGCGGTGCACAATTACGACATCCGGCTGACCGTCATCGACAAATCGGGCAAGGAGCACGACGTGGCCCTCAACCAGGGCGTCGAGTACACCGGCGCGATTGGCGGCACGCGGCAGGGCAAGATCAAGTTCGGCAGCAACACCAAGGCCGACGACGTGCTGTTGGTCCGCATCCAGGCGAGGCCTTACCATTGGGTGGAGTTCCAGAACATTTCGACAGGCCCGAAGGACGCGAGCGATTTGAAGGTCATTCTTCGCCGCCCCGCCGGGGCGTTTGACCCGACCGGCGCCAGCGCCGCGCCGGTGGCGGATTCGGATCGGCCCGTCGAGATGGTAACCGTGCAGGCGCATACGGCTGCGCCCGAGGTGACGTTGTCCAACGGCGGCACGTTGCGTCTGGTGGCCTTGGTTCACAGCGGCAAATGGTGGACGCCCGACGGCGCGGAGATCGAGCCCCCGCCGGACTGGAAGGAACGATTCGGGCCCGCAGGCAAGGAGTCGCTTAACGCCATATTCGAGGCGGGATATTGTGGTGACAGCATCCTGTTGGAGATAGCGGGCCCGGCGAAAGGCGAAGCCCGGGCGATTCCTTACTACACAAACGTCGTGCTGGAAAATCCGCTGCCCGCAGGCCGTGTGCCGGAATTGGCCGTCGGCATGAGCGCGGTCCAGTGGAAGGCGGTCGGCCAACTCACGGGGCCGGGGCGGATCGAGCACGGCGAACTGATCTGCGAAATCACCAAGGTCGAATCCACGTTGAAACGCAACCCGAGGAACGAGAGCTCGACGGGAATCACCCAGGTGGATTTCTGGATGACCGTTGTGCCGGAAATCAACGCCGCGTTGATCGCCGTCAGCAAAACCGGCCAGGAAAAACCGGTCGCGTTCACGTATAAGTACGTGACGGGCGATCTCGTTCCGCGCGGCACAAACTGGAAACTGCCGTCCGCCGTCATGATGGACGCGGATGACATCGATCATTTCGAGCTTCGCGTCCAGCCACGCGCCTGGGCGAAATTCATCAACTTTTCAACGAACCCCGGCCAAGTCCCGACCCCGCTGACGACAGCCCAGCCGGCGACGCCCGACTACGTGGAGGCCTGCCGCATTTTCGAAGAGGCGGGCAAGGCGGACACGCGGTTCTGGGAAGCCTACAGCGAGAAGGACAAGCAGAAACTCGTCGACGCGGCCCAGGCCATGCATCAACAGTCCCAAAAGCTCGAAGCCGCCCTCCGTGGCTCGGACCTGGATTTTTCCTGGATGACCAAAGCAGCCGCACGCCTGGCCGAGGTGGCCGCAACCGGTGACTTTGAAGCCGCCAAAGAAACCTATTACGCCGCCGCGCCGGAGGATAAACCGGACAACTCGCACGAGATCATGACCGAACGCGCCAGGAAGCAGCAACAGGAGGGTTTGAAGTCCGCGTTGCTCAACCAGCCGACGAGTCAACCCGCCACACCGAGCGTCACCTGGACGGCGAGTCAAGCCGCCGCGTGGCCTGCGGGATGGGAGCGGTATCCGGGAAAGATTTTGTGGAGGGACGAGATCACATCCACGTATCGGGCGTCGGCGCGTCGGCCTGGCGCGAATTGGCTGCCGCTGTGGTCGGTCGACGACCCACGGCAGGCGGTGCAGACGGACTGGTTCGAATCGGAGGACGGTGTGCAGATATGGCTGACGGCGCCGACGTTGACCTGGCGGGCGGGGGAAGTGCCGTTTCTGGCATGGTCGGTGCGAAACGTTGGAACGAACGAATCCCTCGTGGTCCTCGGCGGACGGTGCATTCAACTGGAGGTCGACGGCACGTGGTATGAGTGGTCGGTTGGTGGCGGCGGAACGTATCCGCGCGTGCGGCCTGGGAAATCGCTGGAGAATCAGGTGGTCACCCTCGGGCCTGTCTGGTCGAAAATCGACTCGAGAAACCGTCTCGATTGGCGACGCAGCGGATCTTTTTACGTTTCGAGAACTCTGTCTCCACTTCTCCTGTCGCCGGGCAAGCACCAGGTGCGTATCGCTGTCTTCGCTCAACCGTCGCTCCAGGATAACGAGAACGGGTTCCGCGTGGTCAGTCCGCCGTTGGAACTGGTGATTGAACCGCCGCCGGAAGGCCAGGATGTCAATTGGCCGCCCACGGCGGAGGTTGTGGCGGCGGTGAAAAAAGCGCTGGACAGCGTCCATTCCATGCTGAATACGTGCGACGACATTTCCTCGACCCAGGCGCTCGACAAGCCCCAATCCACGGAGCAGTTGTCCGCGCGGTTGGGGACCTTGAAAAAACGGCTTGATGAGGCGGTGAAATCGTCGCGCCTCGCGGCGGAGACGGCGGAGGACTCGGCCTATCACGCGATCGCCGCGGAGTTGGTCGCTACGTTGGAGGCGTTGCAAAAGGCGTACGGCGAAGACAATTTCTCCGGGGCCGACGCGGAGCTTGACGCGGCCGGCGACGTGTACGGCAAATTCGTCGCGGCCCTTTCGGGCGAGTTGCAGTTGACGGCGCTCGCCGCACAGCCGGCGGCGCAACCGACCTCGCAACCCGCCACCCAGCCGGCGGCGAGGAAACCGAGTGTCGGCATTTATCGAATTATCATGGAGGATGACGCGTCGGTGGATTGGTTTGAGAAGGCGCTGCCGGCGGATTTTACGTTGTCCGACGAGCCGTTGATTTGTCAGGATGACATCGCCGATTACGACTGGGCGACGCACACGATCCGGCTGAAGAGCCAGGAGGTGGCCGACCGCATGTTGAAGCGCACGGGCGTGGGCATATCGGACGCGTTCGTCGTCGTCGCCAACGGCCAGCGGCTGTACGCGGGCGTGATGCGTTCGGCGATCTCCTCGTACGACCCCAAGGCGCCGACCATTAACGTGGGGTTTCAGTTTGGCGACGATCAGCCCGCCGCCAGGACGATCCGCATCGGGCCGTCGTCGCGGGCTGGAGGCCCCGACCTGCGCAACGACGCCCGGCTGCGCGACGCGTTGGAGGCGTTGAACTTGCTGCGTCAAGGCGAGGCCGACAGTCAGCCCGTCGGCGCCACGCTGGAGTTCCGTGTCGCGCCCAAGGCGACGGATCTGGACAAGACGGATTTGGCCAACTACACGGAGTGGCTCAAGGCCGGTCGGACGGGGTTCTGGTGGAAGGGCGAGCGAATTTCCGGGAAAATTCCCGATTACATCTGGCTGGCGACGGATATGGACATGGAGAAGTCGTCGCACCTGGTGATGGGCGAATACGGCAGGCAGACGTATGTGCTGGTCTCCGACAAGCCCGGCCAGGCGATGACGCCCGTCGAAGGCGAGGCCGCGTGGGGCCTGGAGGACGCGCGTGTGATGAAGGACGGTGAGCGGTTTGTCATCAGTTTTGATTTTGACGCGCGCGGGGCGAGATCGTTCGCCGCCTTGACCAAGGCGAACATCGGCAACGCCCTGGCCATCGTGATCGACGGCAAGGTCATCAACGCGCCGATCGTCAACGACGTCATCAGTAAATCCGTTCAAATTACCGGCAATTTCACCGAACAAGAAGCCGTCGCCCTGGCCAAAACCCTCCGCGCCGGCCCACCGGCGGCGAAGCCGACCACGCAGCCGACCACGCAGCCTGCCACGCAACCGGCCACGCAGCCGGCGGGCGATGTTGTCGAGTGGGGCAGGCCTGGCACGAGTGGGGTGCGGATGCGGCTGATCATGGACGCGCCGGCGGGCGGTATGCCTGTGCTGACGGCGGATCGTGTCGCCGCGGCGGTGGAAATCTGGAATACCACCGACAAGCCGATCAAAATCCCCGAGCAGCGAGAATCCAGCGGCAGGCTGACGCTTGTGGACGAATGGTTGATCGGCCTGCACGTGCTGGCGGTCGCGGCCGACAACCGGTCGTCGGGCATGTTCTACCGCGCCGACGATCAGGATGAGTACTGGTCGGCGATCAACAGCCGACACATGCCGAAATTCAGCGGAACCGTTCGGACGATTCCCGCGGGCCAGATGGCGGTGTTCAAAATCCGCCTCCACAAACTGGTGGACACCAGCGGGAAGAATCTGCTGGACCTTCGCGGGGAGTATCGGCTGATGGCCAATCTGGACGCCAAAGGCGAGGACGACACATTGTGGCTTGGCTCGGCCCTCAGCCAGTCGGTGCCGGTTCGAATTGCCGCTGGCGAACGCGCCGCGCCAACGACACAGCCGGCGGGGCAGCCGATCAATCAGCCGCCGACGCCGATGGCGGTCGCGGAGTGGGTGACGGCGAAGGGGCTGGAATTCAATGAAACGGATGATAACGGTCTGACCCTGGCGCATTACGCCGCCTCGGAAGGTCGGATTGACGTGTTGAAATGGCTGAAATCGCAGGGTGTGAACGTTGTACCCAAGGACACCATGACCCAACTCGACCCCTGGACGTCCAGAATGGTCTCGATCATGAACATGGCGGCTGCGGGCGGGCATCTTGAGACCGTGAAGTGGCTGAAGGAGCAGGGTGCGAGTGTAATCGACAGAGACGAGTTTTTCGGGACGACCATGCATGTGGCGACGGCGAATGGCCATCTTGAGGTCATGAAGTGGCTGAAGGAGCAAGGTGTGGCCGTCAACGACTCGACGATGTACGTGGCGGCCAATGAAGGCCACCTTGGGGTCATGAAGTGGTTGAAAGATCAGGACGTGAAGGTCCGTGACGTGGACATGCTCGCGGCCGCCTGGGGCGGGCATCTCGAAACCATGAAATGGTTGAAGGAACAGGGCGCAGATGTCAATGGTAAAGGCAACATTGGCTTTGGTGGCGACGTGACTCCCGCGTTTGCGGCGGCAGCGGGCGGGCATCCTGAGGCGGTGAAATGGCTGGCGTCGCAGGAGGCGGAACTTGAGGTCAAGGGTGAGCGAGGCAGAACACCGATGCACGCGGCGGCGGCGAGGGGCCATTTTGAAACGATGAAGATGTTGAAGGAATTTGGCGCGGATGTCGACGCCAGGGACGACAACGGTGATACGGCGTTGCACGCGGCGGCGGAGGGCGGCCATCTCGAAACGATGAAGCGGCTGGCGGCGTTGGGCGCGGACCTCAGCGCCACGAACAAGAGCAAGCGGACGCCGATGTTCGAGGCGGCCCTGGGCGGGCATGTGGAGTCGATGAAGTGGTTGAAGGAGCAAAAGGCGGATATCAAGGCCAAGGACGGTAACAACGAGACGCCGCTGCACATGGCCGCGATGAAGGGTCATCTCGACACGATGAAGTGGTTGAAGCAGCAGGGCGCGGATATTCACGCCGCGAGCACCTGGGGCCGAACGCCGTTGTTCTGGGCGGCGGAGGAAGGTCATCTCGAAGCGGTCAAGTGGCTCCATGCCGAAGGCGCGGATGTGAATGTCAAGAACAAGGCGGGTCAAACGGTGTTGTCCAAGGCGTATGGAGAGGAACTGAAAAAATGGTTGCGTGAGAATGGGGCGAAAGAGTGACGTTCGGGTGGTAGGCGGTGGATGCGGATATGGCTCCGCCTGTTTGCGTTGTAGGATGTTGTGAACCACAAAACGTTTTATAGTTCATAACGTTCTACAGCGCAAAGAGGCAAGCCATATTCGCGTCAATCCTGTAATCCCGTAATCCCCGCGGAAACATCACGTTTCCGGGAAGATCATCGCTTCGGCGAATTCCATTTGGAAGTCCATGTCCTGGCTGAGTTCGACGTGGCGGGTGCGGCGGGCCAGGTCCTCTGCCTCCGCGCGGAGCGTCGTGGAGAGCAGGGCCCATTTGGCGCCCTCCAGGGCGGTGTTGCCGACGTACGCGATTTTTTCGTGGTGGACGTCGGTGGGCAGCAGGCCGATGCGCTGGGCGTTGTCGCGGCGGATGAAGTTGCCGAATCCGCCGGCGATGAGCACGCGCTGGAGGTCGCTGGTTTGCAGCCCCGCCTGCTTGCACAGAATGCGAATGCCCGCCTTGATCGCCCCGGTGGCCAACTGCAACTCGCGGATGTCGCGCTGCGTGATCGCGAGCGGCCCGTCGCCGTTTAGCCCTTCATGCATCGCGAAGAGCACGCTGCCGTCGGCTTCCATCACGCGGCGGCGGAGCGGGTCGTTCAGCGTTGTCGGCAGTTCGTCGGGCGGGAGCATTCGGCCTTCGGGACTGACGATGCCGCACCGCAGCAGTCCGGCGGCAAGGTCGATGAGTCCGCTGCCGCACAGTCCGACAGGCGGCGCGCCGGCGATGGTGGCGAGTTCGATGTCGCCGTCGAGGTTGACTTTTTCGATGGCCCCGCGGGTGGCCCGCATGCCGCAGGAGATGCGTGCGCCCTCGAAGGCCGGTCCCGCGGCCGTGGAGGACGAGAGCAGTTTGCCCTCGTGCGCGAGCACGATTTCGCCGTTGGTGCCGATGTCCACCAGCAGCACAGGCCCGGCCAGGTCGGCCATGCGGCTGGCGAGGATGCCCGCCACCGTGTCGCCTCCGACGAATCCGCCGATGACCGGGAACACGTACGCGCGGGCGGCGGGGTGAATGGGCAGGCCCAGGTCGGCCGCGCGGAGCAGCAGCCCGCGGCCGAACACGGGCGGGAAGGGCACCGCGCCCAGTTGCGTCGCCTCGATGCCGCAGAGCAGATGCTGCATCGTCGTGTTGCCCGCGAAGGCGGCCTCGTAGATTTCCTCGCGTCGGACGGCTCCGTCGCGGCAGCAACTTTCGATCATCGTCGCGAGGGTGGCCAGGACGCTGCCTCGCAGGTCGTCCAGGCCGGCGGGGCTGCCGCTGTGGCGGATGCGCGAGAGCACGTCGTCGCCGAAACTCACCTGCGGATTGATGCCGCTGGCGAGGGCGACCTCGCGGCCCGTGGTGAGGTCCAGCAACGAGCCGACGATCGTGGTGGTGCCAATGTCGAACGCCATGCCGAAGCATCGACCTCGCGTGTCGCCGGGTTCGAAGTCGAGCAGTTCCCCGTCGGCGAGGACGGCGGTGCCTTTGAAGCCCGCCTGCCGCAGGAGACCTGGCAGGCGGCGCAGCAGGTCGAGGCCGAGCGTGAAGGATTCGCCGACGGCCTGTTCGAGCCGGAGCAGGTCCGCGCCGTCGTCGGCGAGTGTGGGTTCGGGCAGCTCGACGTAGCGTTTTCGTACGGCGGGCTGGACGTCGGAGGCCGCCCCGTGCTGCCGCTGGGCGAGGATTTGCTGATGGCACGCCAGCAGCGAGCCGTCGGGCACGTGGATGACGGCGTCGCGCGTCAGCCGGCTGAAGCACGCCAGCCGCCAGCCGTCGGCGAGTTCGCTCGCGGAAAATTTCTCCGCCTCCGCCTGTGTGGGCTCTGCCGCCCCCGCGACGACCCGTACGCGACATTTGCCGCACACGCCCGCGCCGCCGCACGGCTGGGCGACCGCCAGCCCCGCCCGACCGGCCGCCTCCATCACCTTCGTCCCCGCCGATGCCGACAACGACCGCCCCGACGGTTCAAACACCACGCGAATCTGACTGTCCGACATCAAAGCCTCCTTCACTTGGGCACTGTTGACTCCATGATAAAAAAACGGCGAGGACGATTCAATGTTTGCGATGGCTTGCCTCGTTGCGCTGTCGACCGGAACGTTCGGCAGCGCAACGAGGCAAGCCATATTTACGACGTGTGCGTGCGGCGATGCGTTATAATGCACCGGCCTTGCGAATTGGCTGACCAGGAGAAACGAATGGCTACACGCACTTGGATAATCACTCTCGCGGCCTTGACGGGGATGGTGTTGTTGGCGGCGTGGAGCAACGTGGCCGCCCAGGACGCGGCCGCGCCGGCGGAGCCTTCCGCGCAGCAGGCCGCGACTAAGCCCGCCGAACCTGCCGCCGCCAAGCCCGATCCGTTGCAGGGGCTGACGTTTGATCTCGAAAAGAAAACGATCACCGTCGCGTGCAAGGTGGCCGTCACCGACGCCAACGTGCCTCTCGAGTTCCTGCTTTGCCGCGTCAATTCCAAGGATTACGAAAGCGTGCTCACCACGTCGGCCATGCCGTCCTCGTTGCACGGGCTGCTGCTGGCGATGGGCCTGGCGCAGGGCAAGCCCGCCCGCACGGTGTACCTCGACGGCGGCACGCCGTATGCCATTCCGCCGCGAGGGGCCTCGCTGCAAATCACCGCCCGATGGACCGACGAGCAGGGCAAAGTCCACGAAATGCCCGTGCAGAATTTCCTGACCTGCCGGACGGATGAGAACGACGAGAACGCTCGCAAGGTGGCCTTGCCCGACCATTGGGTCTTCGTCGGCAGCGTGGTGCTTCCCAACGGCGTGTACCGGGCCGACCTCGAAGGCGAGATGATCTCGGTGGCCAATTTCGGCGCGTCGGTCATCGACGTCCCGTTCGAAAGTTCCGACAACAATGCCATGCTGTCCTACAAGGCCAATCCCGACAAAATCCCCGCCAGGGGCACCGCCGTCGATTTGATCATCCAGGTCATGCCCGGCGCGGAAAACGAACCGCACGCCCGCATGCTGGTCGAGGTCGATCGCTTCGGGCGGTTCCACGTCGAGGGCAAGGCCTTGACGCAGGACGAACTGACCTCGTGGGCGTCGGCGTTTACGCGGGCGCACGCCAAGGCGGAGGTGCAGTTGCGGCTGGACGAGCGTGCCCTGGCCGGCGACATCGTTCGGGCGCAGGACGCGTTGAAATTCGGCGGGATCTGGGACGTGAACCAGGAGATCATCTGCACCGGCAACGAGCCGCTGCCTCGCACGCGAGAGCAGGCCAAGGATTTGCTGGCGGACTGGGCCCGCCGCTTCACTGCCGGGCAGCGGCTCGTCGCCAACCCCATCCGCGACGCCGAGGAACTCTTGCAGGACATCCGTCGGCAAACCGAAGAAGCCCAAGCCATCACCGCGATTTGGAAAACCTACGCCCAGGAAATCGCCAAAGGCCTGGAACAGTACAAAGCCAGCACGCAGCCGAGCAAATAAAACGTGAACCGCTCTAGACGAAGGCCGCCCCGTGGTTTTCCGCGTCGAATCCGCACACCGGCGATGCTGCCGCCTGTCCTGGGTCGTCGTTCAGGCTTCGCCTTCGAGTTTTTGCTATTTTTTATCGGTGAACATCAAGGACTCGCCGTGAAAAAGCGCCAAAAAACCCAATAAATACGGACGTTTTACGAAAATTTTCTCGTTGCCCCGCCCGGCGGCGGCGGTATAATGCCATACGTTCCCCGCGGGCGTAGCTCAATGGCTAGAGTATCTGCCTTCCAAGCAGATTGTTGAGGGTTCGAGTCCCTTCGCCCGCTTCTGAAGTCGTTGAAAATAAAAGAGTTACGAGGGGCCGAAAAATGGCGAAAAACTCCGGTAGCAATCCGGTAGCCAAAAAGGCGGCAAAAAACACCAAGAAGAACACCCCGCCGCCGGGGTGCATCTACGACAAGAGGGGGCGGTTTTACTGGAAAGGAAGGCTCCCAGGATCAAAAAAATTTTGCTGCCTAGCCGTTAAAGCGGACGGTACAAAGTTCGCACTTCGAGCCGACGAATCCAACAAGGCCGCCGCCTACGAAATCGTCTGGCGGTGGTTCCGAAAGGCCGAGGCCAACGCCAGCGTGCTGAGCGTGGCCGACCTGGTGGCCGTCTACCTCGAACACGCCCGCGTATATTACCGCCGCAAGGATGGAACCCTCACCAGCGAGAGCACCAACATCGAGGTCGGAACGCGGCTGCTCGTCAGCAAGTTCGGCACGATGCCCGCCGATGATCTCACAAAGAAACATGTTCACGAACTCCGCGACATCTGGATCAGCGAGGGCAAGGCGTACACCACGATCAACAAGTACATGGGCTTCATCAAACGCATGTACCACTGGGCCAGCGACGAGCAGGATTACGTCAGCGAGTCCACGTTCCATTCTGTCGACGTCGTTCGAAACCTCGTCATGTGGCGGACGGAAGCTCGCGTACCCGACCCCGTGGGTCCGGCCGATCCACGCAGCGTGGATGCGGCGATGGAGCACATGCCCGTGACGCTGTGGCGGATGGTGGCCCTGCACCGGCTGGCCGGGTTCCGGTCCACGGAGCTTTGTATCCTGCGGCCCAAACACATCGACCGCGGCGGCGACGTGTGGGTATACGAGCCCGAATGGTCCAAAGAGGAACACAAGCGAATTCCCCGAAAGATTCACCTTGGGCCGATCGCGCAGGAGATTCTCGCCCCGATGCTGAACAGGCCCGAGGGCGAGTTCTGCTTCCAGCCCGAGGCCGTCCAGTGCGAACGGTGGAAGTTACAGCGGCTACACCGTCAGACGCCCGTGCAGCCGTCGCAGGTCGCGCGAGGCCAGAAGAAGGCCAGGAAATTCGAGCCGCGATTCGACAAGGCGACCTACTACCAGGCTGTGGAGTATGCCCAGAACCGGGCGAAAAAATCGTGCGAGGGCTTCGTCGAATGGTCTCCGCACCAGTTGCGGCATTCGTTTATCAACGGCGCCCGCAGTCTGTTCGGGGCCGAGAAAGCCCGCGCCGCCGGCGGCCATGCGTCGCTCGACGCCACGGAAATCTACCTTGAGCGCGACATGGCCGCAGCGGCCGACGTGGCAAAGCAGATTGGCTAAACATCATGCAGCATTCGGCTGTGTCTTGCTCTGAGGTGACACGTCATATGTGCCAACAACATCATTCCACAATGACTGGTCGGGGATACGCTGCTTGATAAGGGTTAGCAGTAGATCACGGGCGGGGCTTGGTCCCATGTCTTTAATAGCGCTGGCAACGGATTGGCCATTGCGTTCGAGTTTTTCACTGTGCAATTCTTCTTCTGTCAGCTTTTTCTTTTGCTCTGTGTAGGACGAATAGAAAACCAAGACCAAACCCATCACGACAACAATAAGCACGATCGGCCAGCCGGAGCCGCTGAAGGTGGCGACGATCGCCACGGGGCGGTTGTCGCCGCCGTCCGCCCACTGCGTGGGGGATACATGGGCGGTCTGAGCGGTCGTATCCGCGCCGATCCCACGGAAGTCTGCCGTGCCTGTCAGCGTGGCCGACGGGCTGGCGACGGCGACGTTTGATGTCGCATTCACCGCCACATCGACCGT
>Ga0123353_10003362_pt1 | contig 20196 bp, 22 predicted proteins | sample TergutLab28metaG_3_FD_92763 | JGI IMG/M metagenome (GOLD analysis project Ga0123353, IMG submission 92763) | Labiotermes labralis P3 segment gut microbial communities from Petit-Saut dam, French Guiana - Lab288 P3 | ecosystem: Host-associated > Arthropoda: Insects > Digestive system > Gut ... | reverse complement strand
TGAAGAGCAGCCCCGCATTTCGAGCAGAACCCGCCGGCTGGTCTGTCTTGTGCTTGGTTCATGACACCAAAGTTACCTTGGTTACCACCCATGCCGCCCATCATGCCCATGCCGAACACGGTACCGATAGTGCCTTGGTTTTTCGCTGCGTCACGCATTGCTTGTGCTTGTTGCATTTGAACATAGCTACCCATCTTGTCAGACATAATGCCGACACCGCTACGCTCGTCGATTGCTTTTTCAACGTTTTCCGGGAACGAGATGTTCTCGACAACAAAGGTTGTAAGTGTCAAACCAATAGGGGTAAAGAACTTGTTTTGAAGCGAAGTCCTTGCAATCTCGTTGAACTGTGTCAATTTGCTGGAAAGGTCAATCGCGCTGTACTTGCTGTCTGCAATGACGTCAGTGATGTTGCTTGTAATAATACTGCGAAGATGTTCTTGGATATCCGCTGTTGTAAAGTTTGGCTTGCTTCCGAGCATTTCGATCATAAGCAACTTCGCGTCTGTAACACGAAATGCATACGAACCGAACCCGCGAATACGTATTACGCCAAAGTCTTTACAGCGCATTGTAAACGGATTTGAGGTTCCCCATTTTTGACCTGTAAATTGCGTTGTGTTGATAAAGTACACGTCGCATTTGAATGGGCTGTTGAACCCTTTGTTCCAGTTCATGATACTTGTAAGAACAGGCAAGTTCTTGGTTTCAAGTTTGTAACGCCCAGGCGCAAACACGTCTGCAATTTTACCGTCCTTTGTAAAAATCGCGACTTGCCCTTCACGAACGGTAAGGCTGGATCCGTTCATTATTTCCGCCCTGTCGTCCATTGGGAATTTGTAGCTTATAAGTCCGCTCCTAGTATCCGTCCATTCAATGACTTTAAGCAATTGCCTCTTGATAGCTTTTATTGGCATAATTCACCCTCCTTTGGTTTTTGGCTGCAGCCTGTAAAACTGCAACACGTTTGCCCATAATGCTATATTATACGACTACACCAAAAGAAAAGCAAATATTTTTGTTAGTTTTTCGTTATCTTGCTGTGTGTTTTCAAACGTTCGACCTCGGCTCGAAGCGCTTCTATTTGACTGTTTGCCGCCGTCTCCGCCTGTCTTTTAACAAGCCGCACAAGCCCCATAAAAAGGTTGCCGATGTCTGTGTCCGTCATTTTGCCATCGTGTTCCGGAAACGTTACAACATTATTCGGAAGCGTCTTTGGAAGCTTATCAAGAAAATTCGTTTGGTACGGAAGTTTTACAAAATATCCCTCGTCCTCAAGCGCAGTTTTTACTTGAACTATCAGCTGCATGGAATTTTTCAAAATCGCACGATACTTATTTTGGAACCGCAGCATCTTTGACAAGTCTCCACCGGCAAGCCGCAAACAAATACTGCGTACACTTTCACCGCGCGAAGTTCCAAGCACAATCTCACGAAGAATGTATGTAACCTCTGGCCCTGAAAACGCTGCAAAAGTCGCCTTTTCCTTTGCTACGTTTTTATAAAAATAATTGCGCACACTATTAGTCTTGCGGCGTGTCTGCCGCGCAACCTCTTCAAAAGCATGCATTCGTACATTGCCTTGTTTTGTTTTTTCCAAAAGCAAATCAACTTGCGCCCGCGTCCACTTTGATTTTTTCATGCTTGGAATATTGACAAACAACACAAAATGTATACAAAAAAACCGTCATAGACGGTTTCTTTAAAATTTAGGTTTATTTTTTCTTTGCCGGTGTGCCCATAAGTGCTTCTTTGAATTTCTTTGAAGGGCGGAATTTTGGGGTAGTCTTTGCAGGGATTTTTACTGTTTCACCTGTCATTGGGTTGCGACCTTCACGAGCAGGGCTTTTCTTGAGCAAGAACTTTCCAAGGTCCGGAAGTGCGACTTCGTCACCGCTTTTGACCGTCTTGACAATGAGTTCGATGAATGCGTCAATGAAAGCCTTGGTGTCTTTCTTGCTTTGGTTAATTTGTTCGGACAAAGCTTGAATGAATTCGGTTTGTTTCATATGTTTTCTCCTTTAATTTAATACTGTGGATTATATACCACTTCTAATACTATTAAACACTTTTTTCTCGGAAACGTCAAACAATTTAAGCAAAAACACCAATAAAACATAGGCTCCAGTTCCAACCGCGCCTATCAAAATTATCCAAAATCGACCCTTTGGAATCACCATTCCAAGCCCCCACAACGCCAAAATATACACCACCGAAAGCACTGTAACTTTGACAGCAACTCGCAAAAACTTCCCCTTAATTTTAAACCGCCGAAGCGCGAAAAAAGTCACAATCGCCGCGGATAATCCAAAGCAAATAACATTGGAAATCGAAACGGCATAAATCCCCATCGGTGTTGTGATGAAAGCAAGTTCAAAGGCAACCTTCGCACCGCCGCCAATTGCAAGCGCAACAAGCGGTAGTTTTGATTTATCCGCCGCTTGCAACATCGCAGCAAACACCATAGAAAGTCCCATAAGCAAGATCATTGCACTTTCGATTTTTAAAAGGTGTGTTGCTATTTTAAAATGTTCTGGGTTCTCATGAAACGCATCGTGATACAGTAAATCTATAATTCGTCCTGCAAAGAACAAATAAAACACCATAAAAAAAATGGAAATCAAAACCGCCAATTTTACCGCAAGTGCCGCATGTGTGCGCACCTCCTTTTGTTTGTCTTGTTTTAAAAACGATGAAATTGCCGGCACCACCGCCGTCGCCAATGCAACCCCTATAACCGCAGGCAGATTTATAAGTGTATGCACGGCACCGCTTTGAATACCAAAAAGTTGTGTTGCTTCCTCGCTGCTTTGTCCGGCAACTTTTAAAAGATTAATAATAACCAGACTGTCAAAAACCAATATAAGCGGGAATATTGACGCCATTGCGGTTATTGGTAGCGATTGTTTCAAAATCTGCAACATAATCTTTTTGTCAAATAACGACGCTTGATTTTTAAAAGTCAGTCTTTCTTTTCCCTTCATTTTTTTCCAGAAAAAATAAAGAAACCCAATGTACCCGAGCGCCACAAACTCTGACACAGTTACCGCCAGAATCGCACCAAACACAGCCCACACAACCCCTTGCGATATCAAAACAAGCGCCAGTGTAATTCCAACTGCCATCTTAACTGCTTGTTCAATGATTTGCGACACCGCTGTCGGCACCATATTTTGAAGCCCCTGAAAATACCCACGAAAGGCGGAAATAATGCACACCAAAAAAACACTGGGCGCAATGGCAATATAAATAATCCAAACCGACTTGTTACCTTGTAACAATGCAATACTATGTGAAAAAATTGCGAACAGCGCGGATATCACAATCCCAACCGCCCCAAGCAACACAATCGCATTTATTAAAATCTTCTTTGGGTCCGCGTCTTTGCGTGCAATCATCTTTGAAATCGCAACCGGAACACCGGCGCTTGAAACAATCAGCAAAAGAGCATAAAGCGGGAAAACCATCTGATATAATCCCATTCCATAGTTGCCAACAATGTTTGTAAGCGGAACACGGAAAATAACCCCAAGCACACGACAAACAATCCCTGCCGTAGCCAAGGTGAATGCGCCTTTTAAAAACTTGCTACCCACGCATTAATCTGCGCAAATGTCGGATGAAATAATCTTTTTAACTTTTTGGATTGTATTATCTATTTTTTTCTTTGTGACGTCAAAAGTAAACGCAATCTCGGAATAACTGCGCCCAAGGTAATGGCTTTTATAAATCGCAAGCTCGATATCACTGCACTGTTTTTTTAAAACTTTTTCGATTTCTCTGCCACGCTCTTTGCCCCAAAATATTTGTTCTGGGGTAATATTAACACGCGCATCGCCATCTTGAATCGAAGTAATAATTTCCTTGCGGTCCGCTTTCTCTTTCCGCACTGCGTCAATCATGCGCCGATAAATAACCGTGCTGGCATATGTTTCGAATTTTGCACCCTTGCCGTCTTGATACGTTCTGGCGGCATTAAGCAACCCTATCATGCCTTCTTGCTTCAAGTCCTGTTCGCTAACACCGCTCGTCAAAAAATTCTTGCGATATATAATGTCCACAAGTTGTTTATGCTCTTTGACGATTTCTTCTTCGTTCATTTACTCTCTCTTTGACGCCTTACTTCATATAAAGCAATAGCAGTAGCCGCCCCTACGTTTAAACTGTTTGTTCTGCCGCCCATCGGGATTGAGACAACGCCGTCACAAAGTTTCAAAGTCAGATGGCGCACTCCCGTGTTTTCGCCACCCATTACAAGCGCAACAGGTCCTTTAAAATTGGTTTGTGAAATGTTAACGCCACCAATCTCCACGGCATAAACCCAAAAACTTCTTTCTTTTAATTGCTCGATCTCTTGGCCGATGTTTGTAACCCGGCAAACTTTAATGTGACTTGTGGCGCCTGCGCTCACACGGACAACAGTGTCATTAACGGACGCTGAACGGTTCTTTGGAATAATTACGCCATCCACACCCATGCACTCGGCCGTGCGGATGATGCTCCCCAAATTATGTGGATCTTCAACACCGTCCAAAATAAGCAGAAGTGGCTGGCTTCCTTTGTTTTGCGCAGCTATAATAATGGATTCCAGCGAATGATATTTGAAATCCGTCGCAAAAGCAATAAACCCTTGATGGTTTTTGGATTTGCTCATCCTGTCCATCGCGGCACGATCGACAAACTGGTACTGTATGCGGCTGTCTTTAATCGCACGTATAAGCTGCGGATTGTTTACATCGCGCTGGATATATATTTTCTCGATCGTCGCATCACCGCTTAACGCCGCTTCGACTTGGTTTTTCCCCTCAATAATCATGAACCCCACCTTCTTTTTAAATGCGCAAGCAAACAACTTATAATTTCTAGCATACACCCTCCAACACAATTGCGAATAAATTAAGTAGTCTTTTTTTATTTCCGATTAAAAGATTATATCCGACAATTGCTTCAAACGCGGTGGCGAGTTTGTATTCCGAAAGCGTGCAGTTTTTGGGTCGGGTCCTTGCGTCAGCATTTCGCGCACGGCCCGCAACAGCAATTTCGATTTCTGTCAGGAACGGTGCGATCTTGTTAAAGTATCCGCTTTGGGCGATTGCACATACATACTTGTTTGCCTCTTGGTGTAATTTGTTTACTTTTGCCTGTGATTTTTCGATAAGCCACCGACGGATATAAAGCGTCCAATACGCATCCCCGACAAAAGCAAGCACCAGTGGGTTTTTAGTCGCTGCATCATGTGTAGTCACAATGCAACATATCACGAATCCGAGATGTTGGCAATCTTAGTGTTCACAATTTCAAACACAAAGTTTTTAGCGGTGTCTGAATTTTTTGGCAGTATTGAAAAAACGTCATCGCGCCCAAGATAGTTATTTACAAGTATTTCAAAATCGCCAAAGTATTTTTTTAAATTTTGGTCGCTTATGTGAAAGGTTAAATATTTTCGTGCACGGTCATATTCGCCGCGCCGAACGCTTTCCAAAAACAAAAAGGGGATTATGTCTGTTTTGCCTTTTTTTTGGATTCCTTTGCGTAATATATATACTTTGTCCGTTATCTTTATTTTTTGAAAGGCGGATGGTTCAACGTTTAGGTCGTTGCCTTCGAACCATTCAATACACAAGGGAAAAGAGTTTGCGGGAAACTCTTTGTTGATAAGGACGGGGGAGTCAGATTCAAGGATGTATTTAATTAGGTTCACGATTATTTATACTAGTTACTTAGCCTTTTTAAGACCTCTTCCTCACCTAAAATCTGCATAATCTTATACAAATCCGGCCCGCTCTCTTTACCTGTCAGCGCTAACCTTACATCCTTTTTCCTTTTGCCAATATACGCATTCCAATCTTCCGCATTTGCGTCATGGTTATAATATTTTGCATATTCACGTGCAACATCATTCGACCCACTTTCAGGTGCCTGAAATAAATAATTATAAACAAAAGGAATCTCGGAATATTTTGCGATGTCTTTGCGCGGTTTGTCTGTTTCGCGGTCAATAGCAAGGATTTGGAATATTTTTTCCGTGTCGATTTCCTTGCCTTTGAAAAATTCAGTTACTTCTTTTATAATTTGTTCACACGTTTTCTTTGCAATTATATTTTTCGAAATATGGTCAAGTTTGTGCAAGTCAAATATCGGATTATTACTTCCAATTTTATCAAGTGAAAACGGAAACTCGTCGATATATTTGTTTGGATTAGCAATGCGCCAAGGTTCGAAATCACTGTTGGCAAGTGTAAGCAAGTATTCATGCACAGCCTCGGTCGGATAGCCAACTTGGTTGTAATACCTCATATCCGCATGCGGGTCATACCGCTTGCTTAGTTTCCGTTTATTACCCGACCTTTCATCAATTGTGCAAATCAATGGGTTGTGGCCGTATTGAATCAACGGCAACCCAGCCGCTTCAAATAGCTCGATATGAGAGGGCAGGGAAGCATACCAATCCTCGCCGCGAATAACTTTTGTGGTACGCATTAAAGTATCGTCGATCATATGTGCAAGAGCATACGGCGGAATCCCGTTTCGTTTAAGTAAAATTATATCTTTTGCGTTTTCTTTTATCTCGCGTTCGCCTTTGAAAAGGTCAACAACCTTGCGCGTTTTTGTGCCATCACCTTTACTTCTAAGGCGAATCGCAAATCCTTCACCTTTTGAAACTTTTTCTTTTATTTGGTCAAACGTTAGGTCACGGCAACAATCTTTTTCTGCGATTCCTTCATTTTCTTGTAATTCTTTTTCGCGCTTTTCCAAAATTTCTTTTTTGGATTGAGTTACACCACAAAAACATGGGAACGCATTGCCTCTGCGTATAAGGTCTTTTGCGAAACAATGGTATATATCAACCCTTTTACTTTGAACATACGGACCATAACCGCCAATCTCTGGAAGGCTGTCCCCGCGATATCCTTCATGCGGGGTTACGCCATAATTAACCAAAGTAGTATACGCAATTTCGCCTGCGCCTTTTATCTCGCGTTTTTGGTCGGTGTCTTCAAGTCTTAAAAAAAATATACCTTTGTTTCTTTTGGCTTCGAAAAATTGTATAAAACCCGAGTAAAAATTTCCAAGGTGTAAATACCCTGTCGGACTTGGCGCCAAACGAAACGCCGGTGTCAACCGCTTTGGATAAAACTTTAAATAATCTGCCGGCATGTCAACAACCTTTTGAAACAATAAGTCTGCTAGTTCTTTACTCATATCATCCTTCTACATCGGTAATTTTTCTTCGCGCAATTTTGTCACTTGGTTAAGTGCTTCGTTTACCGCAGCAATAACCAAATCTTCCAACATCTCGACATCATCAGGATCAACAGCCGCCGGATTCACTTTAATATTCAAAAACTCGTACGCCCCTGACATCTCGACCGTAACCATGCCGCCACCGGAAGACGCTTCAATCAAGGTTTCCGCAAGATCTTCCTTTATGCGTTCCATTTGTTTTTGCATTTCTTGGGCTTGCTTCATCATCTGTTGCATCTGGCCGCCGCCACCAATTGGATTATTGAATCTCATAATGTCTTTTTATATCACATATTATGTCTGCAGTAAAGTGTCCGCGCTGACTTTTAATTTTTCACAAAGCAATTTTAACGAATAATACCCGGGCAAAGACTTCCCGTTGATCCAATTGCTTATCTGGGATTGCCGAACACCTAAGAGTTCTGCAAGTTGTAATTGATTAAGACTACGGCTTTTCATTAAATTCTTTAATATTTTATCAAACTCAATTTTCATACACATAGGTTTTGCAATCTTCTCCCAACTTATCCACCGCTATGGTGGTGATAATTGTTGCCTTGTGTGCACTTATCCACTTTCCCACAAGGTATAATACTAAGAAGAATATTTAATGACTATATAAACATATACAATGGCATGGAAGATCTTGTTTCTAAAACAAAATCAAATTTAACCCTAACAAACAGGAGCTCTTTATCACTAAGCGGTGTACAAAAAGTGCGCTCAACCGAACCGTCACAGGTTGTCGCAATTTTAGACAGTTGCCAAATAATAATCCAAGGCACAAACCTGAACATTCAAAATGTTAGTATTCCGTCAGGAATATTGGAACTCACAGGTCAAGTTAATTCAATTAAATATTCCGGCTCTGGGTCAAGAAAGTTTAGCATCAAGAATATATTTAAATAAATGGTCCTGTTTCAATTTTCAAAAATAATAATTCTGATTTTATTTATCGCATTTTCATATTTCGCGGCAAAGATTTTTTTCGCGCTTCCGTTCAAAAAACTGGCACCACTATATGATATAATTTTGGTGCTTATTATATTTTCTTTTCTATTGTCTTTTGTTGTTAATTTTTGATACACTTTAGCATGAATAAAAAGATTGCTTCGTTGTACCGCATACACCGCCCGACAAAGTTTTCTGAAATAGTCGGTCAAGAACACATCACTAAAACACTGGCTAACCAAATAAAAAGCGGTCAAATTGGGCATGCATATTTATTTTGCGGAACACGTGGTACAGGAAAAACTTCTGTGGCAAAAATTTTTGCGCGCGAAGTAAATGAAGGGAAAGCAAGTGACCTTGACATATTCGAACTTGACGCCGCATCAAACAACCGCGTTGAAGACGTGCGCGACATAATTGAAAAAGTAAAATACCCACCGGTCGCGGCAAAGTACAAAGTATACATTGTCGACGAAGTTCACATGTTTTCAACGTCTGCCTTCAACGCATTTTTAAAGACGTTAGAAGAACCACCGTCACACGTCATCTTTATTTTGGCAACAACAGAACCGCACAAACTTCCGGCGACAGTTCTTAGCCGGTGCCTTCGTTTTGATTTCCGTGCCGCGTCGGAAAGAGAAATTCAAACATTGTTAACCAGCGTTTTCAAGAAAGAAAATGTCCAAGCTGAACAGGAAGCCATAGACATTCTTGCCACAGCAGGGCAAGGAAGTTTTCGTGATGCACTTTCATTTGCGGAAACAGTGGCAAGCTTTACAAACAACAACATCACATCCGATGTAGTAACAAAAGTTCTTGGTGCAGTTGACAAAAAAGTTTTAAAAACACTTCTTGACGCAATCCAAAAAACGGACATAAAAACAATTACAGAAACAACCAAAAATATTTTCGGTGTCGGCAGAAATATAAATGCCGTCATAAAAGACATGCTTGAAATAATCAAGCAATCATATATCGCAAACCAAAACAAAAAGATAATGGAAATATACCGCGCATTTGCCGAGCTTGAAATAACCATCAAAACCGCACAAGACGCCGCAAGTATGTTTGAAGGAGTCTGTTTGTTATGTACGACGATTCAATAAATCTAAATCCGGATATGTCAAAAGAGTGGGGGAAAATACTTCGCAACCTTCGCGAAAGCGGTGAAGCGATGTTACACGCCGCATGTGCCAATTTACAAGATGTATATTTCACAGATGACACAATAGAAATAACTTGCCGTGACGATGCGACGTTTAACTTACTTAAAAAGCATCGCACGGCACTTGGCGCAAACGTAAACATTCATAAACACAAACCAAGTGCGTTGATGACGAAAACAGAAGTTATCGAAAAGTTGGAAGACATATTTGGTGACAAACTGACAGTCAAAAAATAAAACTTTGTAAATAAAAACTTTAATGATAGTATATCCTAAGGAGACACAAATGAAAAATTTAAAGAAAATAGGACTAATCGCTGTCGTTCTTTGCCTGTCGACAATTCTTGTCGCATGTGGCGGCAGTAAAGACTTGAAAATTACATCAACAATTACCGAAAGGGTAATACCGGAAGCGGATTCAGGTTACGTTGAGCGCACGGTTGGAGCCGTAAGCATGTATTTACCGGGATCATGGACACCTTACGAATTCCTGGGCGTTTCAATGTATATGAGCGGTGCGATGGGTTCAAGCTCAAGTGTTAACGTTATTACGGTAAATGAAGCAAGCAATCTTAAAAAAGCAAAAAAGTCAGACTATGAAAAAGAATTAAAAGCCGTTGGAACTAACGTAAATATCACTGAATTTAAATTGGTTGATTTTTGTGGTGACCACTTGCTTTACATTAAACTGACGATGACTCAATTGACTCTGTCAATCCACATGTGGCAATTTGTGGTAAGCAAGAACGACGCGACACACATAATCACAGTTACAATAGCACCAGGGCACGACATAGCGATAGCGGATGTAATTTATAAGTCACTATTGTTTAGTTAATAACAAATAAAAATGTCACAAACGTGACATTTTTTATTATCAATATCAATTTTTTATACCGACGCAAGAACATGGTCTATATCTTTGTCACCTCTGCCAGACAGATTTACAATTATCACCTCACTCTTCTTCATCCCTTTCGCCAGCTTCATGGCATATGCTACGGCGTGCGAACTTTCAAGTGCGGGGATGATACCTTCAGTTTTTGACAGTTTGTGGAATGCGTCCAAAGCTTCCTTGTCCGTGCACGTTACGTAATTAACCCTGCCTATTGTTTTCAAATACGCATGCTGCGGACCGACGGATGGATAGTCCAACCCGCTGGCAATCGAATACACCGATGCCGGTTCGCCATTAGCGTCTTTCAACATCAGCGAATTAAATCCGTGCATAACCCCGGGGGTGCCGAACGTCATCGTTGCAGCATGGTCGCCAAGGTTCTTGCCTCGACCCAAGGGTTCGACTCCGTAAATCTTTACAGCATTTTCTTTCAGAAAGGTATTGAAAAGCCCCATCGCGTTGCTTCCGCCGCCTACACAAGCAACAAGTGCATCCGGCAGACGTCCTTCATGCATCTTGATTTGTTTTTTCGCTTCGTTGCAGACTACGCTTTGAAATTCACGGACAAGGGTAGGGAACGGATGCGGACCGACAACCGAGCCAATGCAATAAATGCTTTTTCCGCCATTTTCGCAATCTTTCATGTACGACATGAACGCGCTGTCTACGGCTTCCTTTAATGTCTTTTGCCCGAATGTCACCACCACAACCTTTGCACCAAGCAACTTCATTTTCGCAACATTAACCGCCTGTTTAATCACGTCAACTTCGCCCATATGGATTTCGCACTCCAAGCCAAAATAAGCGGCGGCTGTTGCAAGCGCAAGACCGTGTTGCCCCGCGCCCGTTTCAGCAATAACTTTTGTTTTGCCCAAATACTTGGACATTAACAATTCCCCGATACAATGGTTAATCTTGTGCGCGCCGGTATGGTTCAAGTCTTCACGCTTTAAGTAAATTTTTGCCCCTCCGATTTGTTCGCTTAATCGTTTGCAATAATAAAGCGGGGTAGGGCGCCCTTGGTAATCGCGGCGTATTTGTGCCAGCTCCTTGTTGAACGCCTTATCTTTTCTCAACGCGCTGTACGCGGCTTCAACTTTGTCTAAATCCTTCTGTATTACTGGAGGTACGAATGATCCTCCAAACTCTCCGAAGTATCCTTTTTTGTTATTAATTGTTGTTTTCATTTTATTTATTTCCTTTTATATTTTTTGAACCTAAAAAACCCAGTGTGTTTATTGCAAACGCGCACTGGGTTCCCGAATATTTAGATAAAAAACTAAAATCCATTCACGTTTTGCAAGTGTCAAAAACCACCCGCAAAACTTTTTGCGAGCTGTGTCAGCACCATCGCCATGTGAATGAATGATTGTTCATTGTGTACTCCTTTGATTGGGATGTCTCATTATATGCCATTCTTACTTATTTTGCAACAACTTTCTGACTGACACTCGCAATTGTCAACACTTCGATTGATTTAGGCTTGGCTTTTCTGATAATCCGCGCGCATTCGTTTGCCGTTGTTCCGGTCGTCAACACATCATCAACCAACAGGACACGTTTGCCTTTGACAACGGAAAACGGCGGACAAGCTTCGAACGCGCCACGCAAGTTTTCTTGCCGTTCTTTTAATGCCATCTTCTTTTGCGCGGTCGTATGTCTTGTGCGGACAAGGAACCCGTCCACTACAGGCACACCGATTATTCTTGACAGTTCTGTTGTGATTAGTCCGGCTTGGTTATATCCTCGCTCCTTCAAGCGCTTTGGAGCCAAAGGTACAGGAATAATTACATCTGCCTTTATGTCGTATTCTTTTACAGCGTCAGCAAGTAACCGCGCGACAAATTTCGCAACGTCACCTTCCGCACCGTATTTAAGCCGCAACACAAATTCAGCCACAGGGCTTTCATACGTGAACACCGACCGTGCTTTGTCATAGTGCCACTCGGCGTCCTTGTACTTCACATGGTTTTGACAACGGTCGCACGTAACGCCGTGCATTCCAATTTCGCTGCCGCACTTGTCACAGATCTTTTTATGCCACGGTAACTTTGGGAGGCAGGTATTGCATACAAGCGGATATTTGCTCGTATTAATTTCACCCTTGCAAACAAGGCATGTATGATTTGGGAATATTGTATCAAAAATACTCATAAGGTGAGGTTAATTATTAATTTGAAGGAATTGAAAGCAATTGCAATGCAACAGTATCGATAAATTTCTTTAGGTCAACTAGATTTGATTTTGTCGATATTGACTTATCCGTCAAGTTTATTGGAAATTTTATACTATAGCTATCGAAAAGGCCGTTCCTTAGAAAGTCTTTAAGAGATAAATAGCCTTCCGGAACCTCGCGCATAAGTTTAAGGTGGGAGTGATATACGATGTGCTCGTAAGGTTCCCGGTTCACCCAATATGAACGGTCGCGAATGTTATCTTTTACGACATCCACCTTTATTACTTGGGCCCTGAATCTTATTGCAGAGTCAGGCGAGGGCAAATAAATGTAGACTGTATCGTTAAGCCTTGGTTGAAATTCCGGCACACGTGGCCATTCAATAAAACGCAATTCGTTCATCGCGTCTTTTGTTCTGTAAACTTCGTGAGGTATCGGCAAAATCCAAGTATCATTTAAACTCATGTATTAATCTAGCCAATTTTAGTTTATGTGTCAAATTGTTTTTGCATGGGTTGACAAGGACATTGACCAAAGGCACACAATTTGTTATCATCGAAAGATGGAAACCAAGATTCTCGGCAAAAGCGAAATCAAACAAGGCGCAGCTATAGTTAAAGACGGTGGGGTTGTGGCATTCCCAACCGAAACCGTGTATGGTCTTGGCGCTGATGCCACTAATGTGTTGGCGGTAGAGAAGATTTTTGACGCCAAAGGACGACCTTCGCAGAATCCGCTTATTGTGCATTTTGAAAGCCTTGATGATTTATTTACAAGGCTTCCCGAAATAGACCCACAAACCAAAAATGTGTTGATCGAAATCAATGAGGCATTAACAGTAGTTATCCCAAGACCCAAATGGATTCCGTCGATAGTAAGTGCGGGGTTGGAAACCGTAGCCGTACGAGTGCCGTCGTGTGAATTTGCCCGTGCTTTTATAAAAGCGTGCGGAACGCCGCTTGCGGCGCCGTCGGCGAACACTTCGGGTCGTCCAAGCTCTACGCGCTGGCAACAGGTGTATGTCGATTTGAAAGGTAAAATAGATGCAGTGTTTTCGTGCGACCCAACACGTATAGGAGTGGAGAGCACCGTTATTAAGGTGCTTCAGGACAAAATACAAGTGTTGCGCCTTGGAGGCATTAATACAAAACAACTTGAAAAAATATTGCCTGTTGAAATTGTCAATGGCAAACAAGCAAATGCAAGCCCGGGCACGCAATTCAAACACTATGCCCCCACATGCCACATGGTTGTTGCAAGGTACGGAGAAGATATGGCAAAGCGCATACAGGAATATATAAAAGGAAGAAAGGCTACTGTGATTTTTTGGCAAGGTAAGGCGGATTATTATTTACCCAATGTTGTTTATCTTGGCGAAACTTTAGAAGAGATAACTCGCAACTTTTATTCGGCAATTCGTGCGGCGGAGTGGGGTAGTGATGTTGTGGTATGTGAGGGGTTCCCTGACACTGCGGAATATGAGGTGCTGAATGAACGCTCTCGGAGGGCTGCAGAGGGGAATTTTATATAATTGTTCATAAATATGTATCCAAAATTTGCATAAAAATTGACAAAAAAAGTGTCGAATTGTATAATAAAATATGAATTCAAAAGACATAAAAAAGTACACGCTTATAGCACGGTTAGTTAACACAAAACCGCAAAGCGCGGAATTGTTAGCGATGCTTACAGAGCTTGCCGGCATTGATTTTACAACTGCATTTGAAGTTTGGGAGTTTGTTTTGATGGCATGCCAAAAAGATCTTGCCAACAAAAATATTGCAGAAAACATCGAAGGGAAAGCTTTTGATATGTTTGTAAGCGTGTCCGAAACCAAGACACGCCAACTGTTGGCTGCTAGTGAACCGCTTATAAGGCTTGTATATGGTGCCTGCGCAACCACGTGCACGGGTACGAATTTGGCGACGCTTACACACTTTATTCTTGCCGCGAAAATTGAGACTGCGGACGCTATGCTTGCGGCTGTACGTTCAAATCCAACCGGAGATTTTGGCGAGCGTATGCGCATAATCGTAGACAGCGTGTTCAAGACATATTGTGAAAGTAAAGGCGTTAAAAAATGCGAGCTTAACAGAAAGCAGAGTACATTGTTGTTGGAATATTGCGCGAAAATTAAAGGACCGAACAAAATGCTGTTGACGCAAAGGATTAAAGAATTGTGATTATTGAAATAGGTTTTGCTGTCCTTTCCACCGCATTTGTTGCGTTGGTTATTTGGGCAGTTGTGCGGACTGTTCTTATAAAAAAGCATAAGACTGTTGAAGTTGATCGTGAGAACATCACGGTTTTGGCAGAGTATGTGAAAGCGGACAAAGAACAAAAGGAACAACAACAGCAACTTAAGGAATTAAAGCGTGCAGACCAAAAAGCAAAACTTGAAAACTTTAAACAAACTCGCGAACAACTAAAAGAAAAACTTCGCATGCAATTTGACGGGAAAGAATGGCAGCCTCTTGATAAAATTTTGAAATCCGCGGACAAAGGCGGTATTGGGATATATGTGTTGTATAACGAAACAAAAAACAAGTATTACGTCGGACAAGCTAAGCAAATCTATAAGCGCATCCGCGATCATTTTCAGGTGGAAGACATCGCCCGCGACTTTTTAAACGGCGACGAAATCAAGGCAAGGTTTTTGACGGCAAACGAACTTGACGCGGATTACCGTATGGACCACATAGAGACCATCGGCATTGAAATTTTTGATGCCGAAAAAGGCGGATATAACAAAAAGCAAGGAAGCGTTTAAATACGTTGCTTATTTTTTTTGCGGGGTATAAACTGCCCACATGTTTAGTTCGTGGATTTTTTATGTTTGTGTTTTTATCGTCATGCAAATTGTTTTTTTGCAGACCTTTAAATATATTGCAAAGGATTCAAAATCAATCGGCGCGCTTACAGTTCTTATACAACTGATAAGTGCGGTGACCGCGGCTTTTTTGATATTGTTGTTATTGCCTTTATCGTCGCAGGTTTCTTCCTTTGGGTGGATGTGGCCGGGGTGGCGTGAGGCGTGGCTTCCGTGGTTGTTGCTTGGTATATCTTTTGTGCTGTTTGCGGTAAATGACCGCCTTGACGCGACTACACGCAAGAACTTGGATATTACAGTAGACACAATGTTGCATCAAGTATACAGAATTTTGTTTTTCCCGATGCTTATTTTAATTTTGGGAGTTCCGTTCCGCTGGCCTGCGCTTGTCGGCGGTATTATTATCGTTCTTGTGAACATGTGGCTTGTTCTTGAAAAAGACAAGTTCAAATTTGACAAATATGTTTCGCTTAAACTTGTGTCCGTTCTGTTTTTTACCGCCGCGCTTACTACGCAATTGCAGTCGCTTGATTCCGGCGATTTCAACATCCCGTTCTTTACCGTTTTGTCGTTCGGGATACCCGCGTTGATGCTTGCTGGTGTAAAGCAGGCAACACCAAAAACCTTGTATCACGAAATCAAGCGCAAAGATTGGTGGATTGTTTTGATTTGCGGTGTGGCGCAAGCGTTGTTCTGCCTGTGTCTTTATGTATTCCTGACGCTTGACCGCGCGGAAAGTATCAACGCCAACGCCATAAGCGCAGTCTATGTGTTGTTGAATGTTGTGTTTGCGTATATCTTTTTAAAAGAGCGCAAGAATCTTCTGAAAAAATCCATTGCCGCGGTGATAATTGTTCTTGCTGTGGTTATGATTACTACGGCTTCGCTGTGGGCATAGTATCAAGACTTTTTCATTACATCCAAGAGTGGCGAATAAAGGTCATCCTCGGGCGCGATTACAAAGTCTTTCATGGATGCGGTGCCGCTGAATTTAATACCGTCAAATCCACGCAGAATTACAATCGGGATTTGTTCGGCGGCTTCGCCCATAACAAGGACCGCTGCACCGGCAAGTGCATCTATTGTATTAACTTTTGTAACGCCCATTTTGCGTCCGAAGATATCGGATTCACCGCGTAAGTCGCGGAGCGGTTCAACGCCCGCCAAACCTGTTGTAATACCGGTAACACCCCACCGCAAAGGAGTTGTGTGAGAGTCCGTTGATACAACGCCGAGACTTTTGATTCCGTGTTTTTTAATCAACCGTCGCCGAATCTCGGCACACAGGTTGTCTGTATTTTTCGGCCAGAGGATATAATGCCCGTTGGCGTTGCTTTCGTCAATTCCCGCACTTGGGATTAATATATTGTCGGCAATCGTCAGACTGACCATAAACCCCGCGTGGTGTTTGTATGGCAGGTAACGCGAGCATTCATTCTTTATCAACTCTTCTTTATTACAGCCGGTCACCGGCATACAGCGTCCTTGATGAATGCCAAGGATTTTTGAAGTAATAAAAACTATGTCACCGTCTTGTATTTCTAGGGCGTCAATAATATCCCAAATTTCGTCCTTTGGCGGTTTAACTATGCGGGTGTATATAGGAATAAACGCTAGGTTCATTTGACGACCTTAATGCCGTGCATGTATTTGTGCAATGCTTCCGGAATGGTGACGCTTCCGTCCGCGTTTTGGAATTGTTCCACGATGGCGGGGATAAGACGGCTTGTGGCAAGACCACTTGCATTAAGGGCATGAACAAATTCGTTGCCTTGTTCGCCTCTTGTTTTAATCATTGCGCGACGGGTTTGATAACAATGGCCGTTTGAAATCGAACTTACTTCTTTAAAGTCGTTGAGAGATGGAAGGAAGACCTCGACATCGTAGGTTTTCGCCATAGCAGCGCTCATGTCGCTTGCGGCAAGCAATGAAGTTTGATAATGCAATCCAAGACCTTCGACAAGTTTTTCCGCATTACGCACGAGCTCTTTGTGGAATTTATCGCTGTCTTCCGCCTTACAGAAGATAAACATTTCCACCTTGTTAAATTGATATCCGCGGATCATTCCGCGTTCGCTTGTACGGTAACTTCCGGCTTCTTTGCGATAACAAGGAGAAAACCCAGCGTATTTAATTGGCAGTTCGGCGGCAGGGATTGTTTCGTTTCGGTGTAAGTTTATAAGTGCGGTTTCCGAGGTTGGCAACAGGAACTTGCTTTTTTTGATATCCGCGTCAAAGTTTGTAATAAACACGTCGTCGGCAAACTTTGGGAATTGCCCAGCGGCGTATCCGCTTTCGTAATTCAGAAGATGAGGGACAAGCATAAATTTGTAACCGTTTGCGATGTGAAAATCAATAAAATAATTAAGAAGTGCCCACTCTAATATAGCACCCGTGCCGGTATATACCCATGTACCTGCACCGCTTATCTTTGCTGCGCGTTCATAATCAATTAAGCCAAGTGAAGTGCATAGGTCAACATGGTCCTTTGCTTTGAAACTGAAAGCCGGTTTTTTGCCGAACGTATGGACGACTTTGTTGTTTTCTTTCCCGCCTGCTACAACACCGTCCGCAGGCATGTTTGGAAACATGGACATAATATCGTAAATGCGTGTTTCAAGTTCGGAGAGCGTTGCTTCGCCTGACGCAATACGTGCGCCAATCTTTTGCATCTCAGAAATCAGAGAATCTGCACTGCCTTTCTCTTTTTTGATTTTTGCAATCTCGCCTGTTACGCGGTTTCGTTCTGCACGCAGGTTTTCTACTTCCTGCAACAGCTTTCTTTTGTCTTCGTCCGCTTTTAAAAGTTCGGTAAAGTCAACTTTATCTATTCGCTTTAAAAGTTGTTGTTTCACAAAGTCCGGTTTTGTTCTGATTAGATTTATGTCTAACATAATTAGTCTCCTTAATATAAAAACAAGTATGTATAAAAAAATCGCATTTGTCAATCATCACGCCAAGGAGGATTAATATGCAAACAACACGATATTACAAGAACCAACAAGTACAACAACCAAATACGTCTTATGTAAGACAGTCCAACCAAATGGACAGGGCACGCAGACATGCGGTTGGAGTCAGCGCAGTACTTATGGTGGTGATGCTTACAATTGCTGTTGTGTTCACAACGCTTATAGTAAGTCAAGGGAAACGCGGTGGGGCACCGGGAAACATCAACACGCCGCCGCCAGGTGGGGAAGAAGTCATGGCGCCAATTGTGTTCGCGCTTCCATTCAATGTCGCGTTTGACGTTGTAAAAGGCTACAGCGAAACCGAACTTCAATGGAACGAGACAGCCGGACAATGGCAAGGGCATCGCGCCGTAAAAATTGCGGTTGGCCAAGGGACGCCGGTACTTGCAACATATGCCGGGAGCATTACCAACGTTATTCACGATTCTTTGGAAGGAACGATTGTTGAGATAACACACCGCGACGGGCTTATGACGCGATACATGGGGCTTGATTCAACGCTGAATGTAAAACGCGGAGACTCGGTTGTGCGCGGGCAACAAATCGGAAAGGTGGGGGGCAGACCAATTGACCACAAAGACGGACCGCACGTAAAGCTGGAAGTATTGCATAATGGAAAGAAAGTGAACCCCGCGGATTATATACCCAACTTGGATTCAGGAAACAAGTAAAGGAAAAAAAGCGTCCCTTGACGCTTTTTTATTTCCGTGCTAGAATAAAAAATGGCAACCAGCAAAACGAAAGATAAGATTGATGCAGCGGCATTGCAAAAACTTATGAAAACCGTACCGCATAATTCGGAGACGGAACAATGTGTTTTGGGTTGTGTTTTACTTGATAACAATGCCGGAATTTTGGTATTCGGCAGTTTGGCTGAGGACGACTTTTATAGCGCTACTCATAAAACCATTTTTTCTGCGATGAAAGGATTGTTTGATAAGAATAAACCTGTTGACTTGGTGACGCTTTCAAGCGCACTTACCACCGCTGGAAGAATTGACAAAGCCGGCGGTGTTGATTATTTGATGCGGCTTGCAGACATTGTGCCGTCAAGTGCGAACCTGCGTCATTATATTGACATTGTAAAACGTGACAGCACGTTAAGAAAACTTATAACCGTTGGCAACCAAATTGTGTCGGGATGCTTTGGAACGGATAACGCCCAAACTGCCTTGGCGGATGCGGAAAAACTTGTTTTTGGCATAGGGCGCGAAGGTGACCGCAAAGATTTAACTTTGCTCTCTGCTGAACTTCCGGAGGTTTTGGAGCGCCTTGATACAATAAGCCGTGATCCGACAGCCATGCGAGGACTTAAGACAGGTTTTTACAGCCTTGATGATCTTACGAATGGGCTGCAAAAATCCAACCTTATAATTGTTGCCGCACGGCCTGGTGAGGGTAAAACAAGCCTTGGTCTTAACATTGTTACGCATGCTGCGATTAAATCCAAAGCCAAGTGTGCGGTGTTCAGTTTGGAAATGAGCAAGCAAGAATTAACAACTCGCGCCCTTTGTTCCGTGGCGTGTGTTGACATGAGAAAAGCGCAAAGAGGCGAATTGAGCACAGCCGAGATTGCACGGATATTCGCCGCAAATAAAGAACTTGCGGAAGCGGATATATATATAGATGATAATTCGCAAATAACTGCGCCGGAAATTCTGAGTAAATGTATGAGGCTTAAGCGAGAACGCGGCGGACTTGATTTAGTGTTGGTGGATTATTTGGGACTTATGACAGGCGGAGGCGAACGCGAAAGCCGCCAAGTTGAGGTCGCAGACAACAGCCGCTTTATGAAAATTTTGGCGAAAGAATTGGAAGTGCCGGTTATTTTGGTGTCTCAGCTTAATCGTTCGTTTGACAAGCGCAGACTTGACAAGAGTACCGGCGAAGATGCGCAGCCAACACTTTCCGATTTACGTGAATCCGGCGCGATTGAGCAAGATGCAGACATTGTAATGT
>Ga0123353_10003361_pt1 | contig 20198 bp, 18 predicted proteins | sample TergutLab28metaG_3_FD_92763 | JGI IMG/M metagenome (GOLD analysis project Ga0123353, IMG submission 92763) | Labiotermes labralis P3 segment gut microbial communities from Petit-Saut dam, French Guiana - Lab288 P3 | ecosystem: Host-associated > Arthropoda: Insects > Digestive system > Gut ... | reverse complement strand
TTTAGGACTGCCTGAATCTGAACTTCCCAACGCATGGGATGTCTTAAAAAAAGGGTGGTACTATATTTTTGTAATTATCCTCATTATGATTTCTCTTTTGTCAGGTTATTCCATACCAAAGACAGCTTTCTTTGCTTGTATATTTCTTGTTATCTGCAGTATGTTTCGTAAAGAAACCAGATTTACGCCAAAAAAATTAATTGAAACCTTTAAAGATGCTGCTAAAAGTTCACTGACTGTAGGCGCCACAGCAGGAACAATGGGAATCATAATGGCAGGCATATCTCTCACAGGACTCGGTGTAAAAATCTCAGCAGTTATTTTAAATGCTTCTCAGGGTAATCTTTTCCTTACGATGATACTCGTTACAATTGTTGCAGTTATCGTTGGTCTGGGATTAACCATAACCGCTTCATATATCATACTGGCCATTCTGGCAGCCCCGGCCCTTGTATCTGTTGGGATACCACCAGTTGTGGCTCACTTTGTCATTCTCTGGCTTTCGCTGACCTCTAACCTAACTCCTCCGGTATGTGTTGCAGCCATTACAGCCGCAGGTATCGCCAAAAGCAGACCCATGATAACCGGCCTACACAGCTGTGTTTTGGGTTTCTTCATATATGCTCTACCTTTTGCAATGATATATACTCCCCAGATTTTGGTTTGGGGAAGTCCGCCGGGAGCTGTAGCAGAAATAGCAATCAGATATATATTTATAGCTATAGTTTCAGCAGCAGCAGTCCAGGGCTGGTTTTTTAAGAATCTGCGAACTCCTATCCGCCTGCTGTTGTTTGCTGCCACTGTACTGTTCATCATGCCAGAAAACCTGAGCACCATAATTGCTTTTGCTATTTCGATCCCCATTGGAGTGTATTACTTCATGAAATCAAGGAAAGAAAAGGACCTGACGCTAACATGAAAAATTATTTGTCATCTTATACTATAACTTTGTATTATAAAGGAGATTGAAATGTACGTTCGCAGCTTAAAAGATACCCCCATAGTTCCAGGTCCCTATCAGGGAATTGAGCACCGTAATTTAGCCAATGCTGAATCAGGCTTTCCTGAGTTTGAGGTCATTTATTCAACCACCGAAAAAGGGAGAATCGGCTCCAGTCATTCTCATCCGCATTCAGCGCATGTGCTGCTCGTACTTGAAGGGTCTCTTAAAATAAATACTACCGGAAATAAATCCTTTGATGTCCCGGCCGGATCAGTAATTTGTCTCAGACCCGGTGAGGAGCATGAAGTTGTAAATACTTATGATGGGACAACCCATTATCTGGTGGTATACACACCGCCCCGGTAAGATTTTTGATGAGACTATGCATATTCTGGAGTAATTTGATCAATTCTGAGGATTGTTAATTTTTGCAGGAATCTTATCAGGCTTTTTGTTCAGATGAAAGTACTACCAGATTTATTCCATATCTTGATATTTTTTTATTGCCCGGAAGAGGACTTGAACCTCCATGCCGCAACCGGCACTAGAACCTGAATCTAGCGTGTCTGCCAATTTCACCATCCGGGCAGGATCAATGTGATTATTTTGAAATATAAACAAGCACTACAAATGTGTCAAGGACTTTCATATTATTACTCAAGGAGTACTTTTCCAGATTTAGTTGAGATAACTTTCACTCCATTGCGGAATATTCGGGGTATATTGCCAAATATAGAATAAATTGCTAGCTTTTAAATTAAAGGGGCATATCTTGGGTTTGAAAATACTTTATATTGGCGAAATAACAGGTAAGGGAGGTGTTTTCTGTATAAAAAAACTTCTTCCTGATCTAAAAAAAGAACTTGCTGTTGATTTTACAATAGCAGGATGCGAGGGAACAACAGGAGGTTTTGGAATAGGAAAAACCCATGCAGTATATCTTAAAAAACTGGGAATAGATGTTCTTATTGCAGGGGAAAAAGTGTTTTTTAAAAAAGATATGGTTGATTACATCCCTAAAGCGCCTTTTATACTTAGGCCTGCTAATTACCCGCCCAATGTTCCGGGAAGAGGGTATAGAATATATGAGGTAGGGGAACATAAAATTGGAGTATTAACGTTACTTGGTAACTCGGGGTTTAGCCGGATATATCTGAATAATCCATTTTTTTATATTCATGACTTTGCAGATAAAATCAGGAAAGAGACAAATATTATTATTTTTGATTTCCATGCAGCTACAACTGCTGAAAAAAAAGCAATGATCTATCATGCGGAAGGAAAAGTTTCTGCAGTAATAGGGAGCCACACAAAAGTTATGACAGCAGATGAAAAAATATTGCCCAAAGGGACTGCTGCAATAACAGATGCAGGAAGAACAGGAAGCCAAACCTCGGTTAATGGACTTGAGCCCCAGATTGAAATAAAAAAATTCCTTTCTCAAATTTCTGAACGCTCTCGCGATTGCCTGGATAATCTTGAACTGCAGGGAGTGCTTATTGATGTTGATCCGGGAACAGGAAAAGCAATAAATATAGAAAGAATAAAAAAATCATGTGTAGCGGAGAAGGAAGAATGTATGACCGAGGAACTGTAACAGCAGTAGATAAAATTGTAATAACTGTAGCATGTGGTAACGCGGACCATTGTAAAACCTGTGCCGCATCAAAGTTTTTTTGTAAACCCAGTGAAAAAGGAAGAGAATTTAAAGCATTAAACACCGATAATCTTGATCTTAGAGAAGGCGATAACGTAGAAATATTTATATCTCCATCTAAAACTATTGGATATAGTTTTTCTATTTTGATTTTCCCTTTATTGTTGTTTCTTGCAGGATATTATATTACAGCAAATCTTACAAATACATCGTCTGACGGGATTAAAATTCTGGGTGGATTTATGGGACTTGTTCTTGGTTTTGCAATGGCTTTTTTATATAGCGCCTTTACCAGGAAGCAGCAATATCCTGTGATAACGAAAAAAATTGATTTTGATACAGAATGAAATATTTCAATTCGTCTAACTTGTTTATCTTAAATCAAAATGCTTTTTCAAACTGTCCTGTTTTTAGAAGAATAAGTGTACATGCTTCTGTATATGGTATTGATGCTTTTGCCAGAGCTTCTTTAAGTTCTTCAGATTCTGTTCCTGGATTTAAAATAACCCGTTGCGGTTTTAATTTAACAATATCAGGAATTAAAGAAACTACTTTCTCAGGACCAACATAAAGCGTAAGAGTATAAACATCTTCGCTAATATCCTTTAAGTTGCTTTTAACTTCAACTCCATCAATATCTTTTAATTGCGGATGCACAGGAATGGTTTTATAACCATGTTCTGTAAGCATTTTCAAAGCTTTGTAGGAATATCTCTCGGGATTATTGCTTGCACCCAGGACAACAACAGTTTTTTCCTGCATTGATTTAGTTCCCACCAATATTTTTTGCAATAAAGCTGACTATCTTATCTTTTGGAATAGCGCCTGAAAAGCTGTCTGTTTTTTCACCGCTTTTAAAAAATAATATAGTAGGAATACTCATTATGTTATATTGGGCAGCAAGATTACTTTCATCATCAACATTAACTTTATAAAAATTAAGTTTTCCACTAAAATCATCTGAAATAGAATCAAAAATTGGACCTAATATTTTACATGGTCCGCACCATGCAGCAAAAAAATCAACAATTGCAGTCTCTTTTCCATCAATGATTTTTGCTTTAAATGTATTTTCATCTAAAAGTTCAACAGCCATTATCCTTAAGCCCTCCATAAATATGTAGTATATAACTTAATACTTAAAAAAAGAATAGTCAAATTTTTAACTTTTCTTTGCTGTTGTTTTAGCAGGATTGGGTTTGCACCCTTGTTGTCTGCATTTTCGGATGGCATTTCCTTTATTGATTCACTGGTTTTTTTTATGATAGACTATAGTATGTTTGATACAAGTTTTATAATGCGGCTGTTTCAAAAAGAGTTTATTCTTAAACTGCTGCTGCTTGCGTTGCTATACTCCCTGATCCCTCTTGCAGAAATATTTCTTATACTCCATGCCGGCGGAATTTTTGGAAATTATCTGGTTATTGCAGCAACTGCAGCAACTGCTCTTTTGGGAATGTTAATAGCATTTAGTGAAATTGGAACTTTGATCAAACAAGTAAAAAGAAAGTTAAAAAACGGAGAATATCCGGGAAAAGAATTTATTGGCCTTGCAGGAGTTTTTACTGGGGCTCTTCTTATGATTTCACCGGGCTTTATAACAGATGCAATAGGCCTTTTCCTTTTTATACCGGTAATAAGAAATAGTGTGGGAAAATTCATTACATCCAAAATGGAAAATCAGCTTAAAGATATTTATGAATACCTTAAACTTTATGATGCTAACTGATTTTTAATGCTTTCTTATTTTATAATAAAGCATCAGAATAAAATATAAAAAATAAATAAAAAGATTAAATATCCGCAAAGGGTTCTTGATAAGTTTTCCTATCTTTTCTACAAATATACCGCCAGTTGTCCTTGCTGGTTTGGATTTTTTACCTACAAAAATATCAAAAGCATTATCAACCCATAAGGATATACCAGGATTAAAAAATGATTTGTGTCTTGTGATCCAATATCTTTTTCCACGAAGACCAGTACCTGCAAGAAGAAGAGTCGGAGAAGATTTTTTTATTGCAGTAATAATATTATTCTCCATCTCTTTTGGAAAAAATCCTGTGCATCTTCCCACAATATTTAATCCTGGGAATGAAGATTTTATATTGGACTCTGTTATCTGTAAGACATTACGTTTTTCACCAAGCAAATAAACCGATTTTCCATTATTTTCAATTGCACCAAGCAGTTTTATAATAAATTCAAAAGTGTATATTTTTTGAGGGATGTAAGCTCTTTTTAGAAATTTTGCACCAAAACAGATACGTGAAGAAGTTGGAAGGATGAGGCTTGCTGTTTCAATACTTGTCCTAAGTTCACTTTTAAATTTTGCCATTACTAAATCACGAAGAGAAAGAAATATTATATGATGTTTCTTTTCATCAGCAAGAAGCTCTTTTACTCTTGCTTCAAGATCTTCATATGTAAGAGCATCAACAGGAATACCAATTACATCGATTTTTTTTCTATTCTGATTTAACAGAGTGCCCATTTTTCTTTCTCCAAAAGGATTGTTTTTATGGCAGCAATTCCATATATTGCTGCAGTTTCTGCTCTTAAAATATTTTTTCCAAGATATGCAGGTAAGAATCCATTTTCCATCATTAACCTTACTTCCTTATCGGAAAAGCCTCCCTCGGGGCCTACTATAATATTTACCTTTTCTGCAACTTGAAAAAGATACTGATGAAGCGATTTTTTTTCAATAGTGTTTTGATGAAAAAATATTGAAGTTTCTGTTTTTTTGCAAAACTGATCAAGCTGCTTAAACGCTATATGCTGTTTAACATTGGTTAAAACAGAACTTCCAGATTGTTGTAAAGCCTCTTTGCAAATTTTTTCCCATCTTTCTGTTTTTTCTATCCGCTGTTTTTCTTCAATTTTTGCTACAGCAAATTCACTCTCAACAGGAACGATGGTTGAGACCCCGGCTTCTGTTGCCTGTCTTACAACAAGATCCATTTTTTTCCCTTTTAGCAAACACTGGTACAAAACTATTTCCGGTATTGCTTCTCTTTCTTCTTTAGGAGGTTCTATTTTACGGCAAAGCATAATAATACTTTTTTTATTTTCAAATCGTAATATTTTAGCTTCCCAAATATTTCCTGATTTATCAGCAGCAGAAAAAATCTCTCCTGTTTTATATCTAAGTACATTTTTTAGATAATGAGTCTCTTTTTTATTGAGAATAATCTCGCTATCAGTGTTATCAAAATCTGGTAATATAAATTGTTTCATAAACTAAATCAGACTTATAAAGTAAGATCTGCTTCTTGGGCCATCATATTCGCAAAAATATATCCCTTGCCATGTGCCTAAAACAAGTTTTCCATCTTTGACAGGAACTGTAACAGAACTGCCGGTAATTAACGCTTTTATATGCGCTGCGGAATTCCCTTCTGCATGAAGATAATTATCATTATGCAAAACTTTTTTTTCCAAATGTCCAAGAATATCTTTAACAACATCGGAATCTGCTGCTTCATTAATAGTAATACCAGCTGTTGTGTGCGGCACAAAAATAGAGCAAAGTCCTTCTGTAAAATTTTCAGAGACAACGATCTTTTTTACTGTTGTTGTAATATCAATAAATTCAGCATTTTTTTCTGTTCTTATATTAATTCTGTTCAGTATCATATTGATTTTACTTTCCCTTGATTATCTCTACAGCACCTTTTAGAACAAGGTCATATTCCAAATCATATACAGGAGGATCGTTATTTGTTTTATTAAGTTCATTTCTTATTAACTTTCTTATAACTCTTTCTTTTAGAACAATTCCATCATTCTGAATTTTATTTATAAAACTACTAATATCTGATTCTGTTGGATTAGGTTTATTTTTGACAAAGTCCTGTATAATAAATTGCTCTATAATTTTTTTATAAGACTCTGTCTCTTTATCTGTAAAAGTTTCTTCTTTAATTTCCTTATCAGGTGCTATCCCTACCTTGTCAATATTTTCTCCTGAAGGGGTATAATACCTGGACATTGTGAGTTTGAATCCTGCATCGCCTATTGATCTTACCTGCTGGACAGACCCTTTTCCAAAAGTTTTTTCTCCAATAAGAAAACCTCTTTTGTTATCTTTAAGCGCACCTGCCAATATTTCTGATGCAGAAGCAGATCCTTTGTCAATAAGAACAATAATAGGAATATCTTTTGAAACAAGAACAGCTTTTTCTGCTTTATAGATTTGATTTTCAGAAGGGATTTTAGATCTGGTACTTACAATTACCTCGTTAGAAAGAAAAAAATTCGCAATATCAGTTACAGAAGAAAGAAGACCTCCCGGGTTTCCCCTAAGATCTATTATCAAAGATTTATACCCTTTTTTTGTAAAACCATCCAATGCATTTTTAACATCTGTAGTTGTAATTGGAGTAAACTGAATTATCCTTAAATAAGCAATATTCTTATCTATCATCGCTGACTTTACAGTAGGGACAACAATATATTCTCTTTGGATATCAACCGCAAAAACAATATCTTCCCCTCTTAATATTGTAATATTTACTTTTGTTCCTGGCTCTCCTCTAAGCTGTTTAAGAACCTCATCAAGAGTCATTTTTTCTGTTGATTTATCGCCAATTTTTATAATATAGTCCCCGGCTGAAATACCAAGCCTGTAGGCCGGAGTCCCTTCAATAGGCGCCACAACCTTCACATAAGGGAGGTGTTTTTCATCATAGGTGATATCACCAGAGAATTTGCTTATATATAACCCAACCCCGCCAAATTTCCCGGTCGTGGTATCGGAAAGATCATCCATATCGCTTGCTGTCAGAAAAACAGAATAGGGGTCGCCAAGGCTTTCAAACATCCCTTTCATTGCGCCTTCATAAAGTTTTTTAGGATCAACATCTTCTACATAGTAGTTTTGAATAAATTTCATTACTTGCTGGAGTACATCGGTGTATGCAGAAGCATCATTGCTTCCTGTTGTCTGTGCAAATGTAAAAGGGGAAAGTAAAAATAAAACTACAACTATGGCAAGAAAGACACTTGCCCCCATCCATAAATATTTTTCTTTATTCTTTATCGAAAACATTTGTTACCCCTTTAACAGGCATTAATTAATGCATAAGTTTGATCTTTATGCAAATTTACAGTGAATTAATAATCCTATTTATGGTGATAATTTGTCAATACGCCTCTTTGGAATCGTATAATATGATTTTTATCAGGATGACCTTGAAAACAAGAGATTTTGACCATTATAATGATTGAAATGAAATCAGCTTTTATCACTCTTATAGGAAGACCTTCTTCTGGAAAATCAACTCTTGTAAATAAAATATGCGGACATAAAGTTTCCATTGTATCGGCAACTCCCCAGACAACAAGAAATGTGATACGGGGTATCTTTACAGAAGAAAGAGGACAGTTGATTTTTCAGGATACTCCTGGATATCATATTTCAGAAAAAAAAATAAACAACGAGCTTAAGCATGTAACTGAAAATGCTGTTAATGATGCTGAGATAATACTTTATGTTTTTGATTGTACAAGAGAACCTGGAGCAGAAGAAAAAAGAATAATAGAATATCTTTCATCATTAAATGCAGTTATTATAGTTGCTTTAAATAAAATAGATCTTATTACAATACCTGAAAAGAACATAAAAGAATTTATGGTAAGCCTTGAGAATTATCTGAAAAAAAATCTTTGCAAAAAAGAGGACAATAAAGATATTACTATGTGTCATGTTTCTGCAATGACAGGAGATGGAGTAGATAAACTCCTTGATACAATGTTTGATAAAGCTCCTTCCGGAGAACAACTGTATCCTTCTGATATTTATACTGATCAGGATGTTTCTTTTAGAATAAGTGAAATAATAAGAGAAAAAGCAGTAAACAGAACAAAAGAGGAAATTCCTCATAGTGTTTATGTTGAAATTGCAGATATTGAAATGACAAAAACCAAGCGCGGTGAAGAGCTTTGGGTTAGGGCTTTTTTAATCGTAGAAAATGAATCGCAAAAGAGAATTGTTATTGGCAGTGGCGGAGAAAAAATACAGGCAATTAAAAAAGCTGCAAAAAGGGAAATAAAATCAATTTTTCCATATCCGGTAATAATAGATTTGCGGGTAAAGGTTAATCACAACTGGAGAAAAAAAAGAGGCATTATAACCAGACTTATCAACTAGCTTTTGTTTTTGGCGTTGCTCCGGGAAAGAGATTTGTTTTCCGGAAAAAAAAGCAGCTACTGGCTGTTACAATTGTTGCGCAAGTAAAAACAATAAGGAGAGTGACACACATATTTTCAGTAGGGCCAGTAGCCGCGAAATTTTATTATAATTTTATGTTGCAAAGTTTCATGTATTAGGTTCTAATATTTTTCTTATAAAAAACTCCTTTAAATTGCATTTGATTCACCGAAGCTGCTTCCAATACTTTTGTATTATTTCGTTAAATAAATAAGGACAAATACATATATTACTGCAATGGTAATAATTCCAATAAACTTGATTATTTTTTGCATTAAAAACTCCTTAAATTATGCTTGGTTTGCAGAGGACGATTTCCTCAATTCTGTACTCTGGTTTGAATCAAGTCGCTAAATAAATGAAAACCAATACATATATAATTTCCATAAGAAATCATATTTAGGCTACCTACATGATTGGGTGGGGAGGTTAGTTTGATGAGTTTTTAATAATAAAGTTAGAATTTACCTGTTTTTATGCAGAAACTGATGTATATCTGGAAAAAAGCTCATGGATACTGTTGATTTTCAGTTTGCGGTAAAGGTTTTTTTGATGAAAACGGACTGTATCAAAGCTGATTTTAAGCACAAAAGCTATTTCCTTGGGTGAAGTCCCACCAAGCAGCATGGTCAAAACTTCTTCTTCCCTGACAGTCAAGTTTAATTGTTCTTTTGCAGAACGAGCCTCTGTTTCTGCAAAATTTTTCGAATATTGCTCCATATCCCGCAGATGTAGACCATCGCTCCAGTCTGCCTCAAATAGTTTTTTTTGAATAAGTGGAATCAAGATAAGGCAAATACTGCTTAAGATCAGCACAACAGCGAAAGCAAAGTATTTATTTGGTACTTGAATATAGTTAAAAACAACAGAAAAAATACCGGATATAATAAAATACTGAATAAAAAAAACAAGGCAGAAAAACCTGAACATCTTTAAAGATTTGCTCCACTTTATTGCTCCAGCGCACATATAATAAATGATGATATAACCGAGGCCATCACCAAGACCATAGGCAAAAGAGCCGGAAATAAGGGTTGTTTGCGAATCGTACAGTAGGGCGCCAAGCCCCAATAATGAGAGGGCCATGAATAAAAGCCAGATATATATAGCATTATGCCCCTTCCAAAGCTGGATCAAAATTACAAGACCAACAGATATAGTTGATCCAAGTCCAAATGCCATACTTGATACACTGCTTGCTTCCCATTCAATGTAGTTGATCATGCACATAATCATATAGTAGATAATATTTAGACCAAGAACAAAAAAAACACCTGATCCCTTGCCATCACTTTCTGTGCTAACTTCTTTTTGTTCTAAATAGCAGGAAAAAACAACAATAAGGTAAATTATCATTATAGCTGCGCTGCCCCATGTTTTCCCTGCTTCCTGCACAGCGGGAAATGCCCGCCAGATAGTATAGTAAAATCCATAATAAAGCTGGATCAATGCCATGCCAAACAACCGCTCGACATTATTTAATACAAAGCAGAATATGTAGAAAGCGCAGGCAGCACATATCCCATTTAAAAACTGGAATGGCATGAAAAGCAAAAGTTTTACGGTTCCATCAGTTGCTAAAAATTGGAAAGGTATCAGAGCAGCAGAAGCAGCCGCTGATATGCGGAGCAAAGGAATAATAAAATTTTTTGGAATAATTGTAAGGATAAGCCAGCCTAGTCCCAGAAAATAAAGCATAAGTTCCCAAGATTGAAAACCAGCCACATCTATTTTTAAATCAAAATAACGTAAATCTCCCAGTATTATTGAAAGGGGAAAAATCAACAATGCAGGCCACAATGAGCATCTTATATTCCTAAAGGATAACTCATCGCGTATTTGAAAAGTTTTGGCTAAAATTGCACTTAAGTTTTTTGGCAAAATTTTGCCCTCCACATGGTTCTGGGGTTAATACTTCTCAAGCAGGGGAAGAATCTTGTTTTTACCTGCTGTTATTATAAACCCTGCAAGCCTTGGCCCTTTTTCTTTTCCTATAAGAACAGTATATACCAGCTTAAAGATATCTTTAGGATCAGCGCCATTGTCCTGAGCTATTTTATATATTGCTTCTGCAAGAGAGATCTCTGTATGGCTTTCAAGTTTTCTTATTTCGTTGGATAAAGCTTTTAATATTTTTGCTGAATTTTCATCAACAGCAATAGCAGAATCAGATGCAGATTTAAGGGTAAACTTAAAATCTTCAGGTGCAAAATTTGTTATCCATCTCCATGCGCACTGCGCCCTTGCTACAAGTTTTTTCTTTTGAGCTTCGTTTATACTGCTAAATTCTTCTGTCAACAAAGTATCAATATTACCTGAATGTATTTGAAGCAAGTTGCATAAATGCCTGAAAAGAATTTGATAAGGCATTTCAGATGGAATAACACTTACCTGTGAAAGCTCATATATTCTTTTTTCTTTTTCAGCTTTTTTATCATTTATAGCTTCTTTTCCAAAATATATCCTTTCGCATTTATCATAGTCTTCATAAATTTTTATTACATCAAGATCAAATGATATTGCAAATTCCGAATTTGGCCTTGTTCCTGCAAACATATATCTTACGATTTCCGGTTCATATATATCAAGCACATCTTGAAGACTGATAACTTCGCCGCTTGATGATGAGATTTTTCCCCCTCTCCCTTTGATCCCTAAAAAATCATATTGAAAAGAAACAGGAGGCTCATAGCCATAAACCTCTTTGGCAATATTTTTTGCAGTGTCAAAAGATCCCCCTTCTGAATGGTGATCTTTTCCAGCAGGTTCGAAATCAACTTTTTCATAAGCCCATCGCATTGGCCAATCTATGCGCCAGGGAAGTTTTACACAAGAGGTGGTTCGTAAATCTACAGTTTCTTTGTTCCCGCATGAAGAGCAGCTATATGAAATATTCCAATCATTGTCCCATGACTCAACTTCTGTTTTATCTTTGTTGCATTTGTTGCAAAACACGGAAACAGGCATCCATTTTTCCTCAAGCGGTTCTGTCCTGTGCTCATCCAGTAATTTTCTTATTTTTTCCCTGTTTTCAAGAGCTCTTTTGATATCTTTTGCATAATCTGAATTTCGATATTTTTCAGCCTGATAAATATATTGAGGAAAAACCCCTACAACAGGAAGAATGGATTCAAGTTCTGCTTCGTTTGCTCTTGCGTAGCTATTTTCTTTACCCCATGGATCCGGAACCATTGTTATTGGAAAGCGCAAATACTTTTCAAGGTTTTCATTATCTGGCATATTTGCAGGAACTTTTCTAAAAACATCATAATCATCCCAGGAGTATAAAAACTTTACTTTTTCTCCCTTATCTTTAAGAGCCCGTACTACAAGCTCAACAGAGATTATTTCCCTGAAATTGCCTATATGAACAGTTCCTGAAGGGGTTATGCCAGAAGCACAGATAAAAAAATCCTTATCTGTCCCAAGGAATTTTTTTCTTTCCCTTATAATTTTATCAGCATTTATATCTGCCCAATGCGTAGAGCTAATATTATTTTCCATACTTAGTATAAAAGTATATATGTATTTAATCTAATGTGTCTACATTAGGCCAGACTCTATTTATACTATATATATTTGCCCAAACCTTGGTTACAGAAAGCGGTGGTATTACCCGATAATAAACTAATGAAAAATTTATCGATCCTTTTTCTTTTTTTATTTATTGCAAGCCCATTCTTGTTTTCTGATCAAACCGGATATGCTTCCTGGTATGGTGGTAAATTTCAGGGAAGAAAGACTGCAAATGGAGAGATTTTTGATACATATAAATTTACAGCAGCACATAAAACTCTCCCATTTGATACAATTATTAGAGTTAAAAATCTGGAAAATGGTAAAACAACTGTTGTAAGAATAAATGATCGCGGACCATTTGTTAAAGGAAGAATAATAGATCTTTCTTATGCAGCTGCAAAAGAAATTGGAATGATTGAATCTGGAGTTGCTAAAGTTTCCCTGGATATTATTGAGGGGGATGCAAATAAAGCACAAAAATATGTTTATAAGATTCAGGTTGGAGCTTTCAGCAATGTAAAAAATGCACAGAATACAATTTCCCGCTTAAATTCAAATGGACTAAATCCAACTATGGAAAAATCAGAAAATGGTATATTCAGGGTAGTTCTGGCTGATGTAAAAGAAAATGATATTGCAAAATATAAGGAAATGCTTAAAAAATCCGGAGTTACGGATTATGTATTAAAAAAAGAGATCAAGCTGTGAATTTATTTTGTAAATTTTTAAAATATATTATATTATGTATAAATGCATGATTTCCCAAAGCTTGTTAAATATTTACCCATCATAATACTGCTTTTTTTCCCTGGAATAATTTTCGCTCAGGATTTTAACTTTGAAAAATTAACAACACTTGACGGACTTGCAAATAACAGTGTATCCGGGATCATGCAGGATAAACGGGGGTTTGTCTGGTTTTCTACCCATGTTGGGCTTAACCGCTATGATGGAAAGGATTTCCGTCTGTTTGAATATGAACCATTTAATCCCAATTCTCTCATAGATGATTTTATAAAAACAATGTTCTATGATTCTAATAAAGATTTTATATGGATCGGAACAAAGAAAGGGCTCAGTATATTAGATCCTGTAACTGAAAATTTTTTAAATATATCTTTAAATGATCAGGAAGCAAAAAGTATTCTTGATACAGAAATTACTGCAATAGAAAAAGATAATCAAGGCAATTTCTGGATTGGAACAAGCAATGGACTTGTAAAAATAAATAATGAAATAAATGATTCTCTGGTTTTTAGCAGCAGCAAGGAAAAATCTTTTTTTATCCAGGATAACAGGATCAAAGATATTTTTTGCGATTCCAAAGATAATTTATGGATAAGCGATTATAGTGGAATTTCGTTATATAAAGATGGGGCTTTTGTAAGGTATTTTAACTATCCAGGTCCTGACAAAGAAAATTTGGATAAAAATAAGTTTTTCTGTATTAACAAAATTTCAGAAGATATTTTATTGATAGGAAGCTGGGGAGAAGGTCTAATTTTATTTAATACTGTTACAAAAGAATATTCCATTCATAATGTTGGCAATAATAAAATAACAAAAATCAAATACGATAATAAAGGTCATATCTGGGTTGGTACATGGGACAGCGGGCTTTATTATTTTAGTAATATTGAAAGTCTAAAAAGAAATAGTTATGTAAAATATTTACATGACTATGATAATGAATTTTCACTAAGCAGCAATATTGTTTATTCAATTTTTGAAGATAATTCAGGACGATTGTGGGTTGGAACAGATGGTAATGGGGTAAACAAGCTCAATCAGATACAGAAAAATTTCAAGCACCATTTTTATATAGAAAAAATCAATGAAAAAAATAGTGAAATTACTTCATTGCTGATTGATAGTACAGATCATATGTGGATTGGATCAACAAAAAATGGAGTTTATATATTTGATAATGAAAATAAAGAGAAAGCGCATTTTGAACATAATCCCCATGATTTTTCTTCCATAAGCAGTAACACTGTTAATTCTATAGTTATGGATAGCATGAAAAACATATGGATTTTAACAGATTTGGGAGTAAATAAATTTAATAGAAAAAGTAATAATTTTGAGCGTTACTATTTTGATGGAGAGAAAATATCAAAATCCCGAAAAAATATAGATATCCAAAAAAATGAATTTTATTCAGGCAAGGAAGACAGAGATGGCAAGCTTTGGCTTGGGACATCAAATGGTATTTATGTTTGGAATGTTGCAAAAGGGATAACAACTCATATTTCAAAAAATTTACCGAAAGGCAAAAGATTGTCTGACAATACAGTAAGTGCAATTGATATTGATACAGAAGGGATTATCTGGATAGGAACAAGGAATGGATTGAATAGCTATCATCCCATAAGTGGTAATATAGATATTTATTATCATGATTACTATGATATTCACTCCCTTCCGGATGATAATATCAATACTATTTATTGTGACCAGGCAGGGAATGTATGGATAGGTACTGGCAGCGGAGGTGTTGCGGTCCTTGACCAGAAGAAAAAAAATTTTAACAGTTTTACCAAAAAAGAGGAACTTGATCATAATACAGTTGTAGGGCTGACTGAAGATCAGAAAGGCAACATTATTGTTGTTACTTTTGCAGGTATTTCAATGATTACAAAAAAAGCAAATATTGAATTATCAACAGTAACAAGTCTTACAGCCCAATTTGGTTTAACCAAAGTCAATTTATACGGCGGTATTGCAAAAGATAAAAGCTCAAATATTTTTGTAGGTTCAGCTAATGTAATATATAAACTCAACACTGTTTTTTATTATCTTAACAGAGAAAATCCGGAAATTGTTATTACTGATTTAACTATTGCAGATAAATCTTATCTTGAACTTTTTGGAAAGAATATTTTTGCAGAAGAAGAGATAAGGCTTAAATGGACTAACGGACATATCTCATTTACTTATAATGCCATTGATTATAGTTTTGCAGAAGGAAGAAAATATAAATATATACTTGAAGGATTTGACAAATACTGGACCTTTCCCGGAGAGAGAAATTATGCAAGCTACACTGCGATTCCACCAGGAGAATACAGGTTTAAGGTAACAGGAACAAATAGCAGTGGAGTCTGGAGTACGAATGAAGCATCTTTAAAAATAATTATTATTCCTCCATTTTACAAAACAACCGTAGCTTATTTTATCTTTGCTCTTCTTTTGTTCGCATTTTTTTATGGTATTTTAATGCTTGTAAGAAGCAGGGAAGTGCGAAGGAGGCTTAATGACGTTAGCAAGCTGAAAGATGAGCTTTTGGCACTTAATCTCGTACTTGAAGAGCAAGCGCGCATTGACATTCTTACAGGTGTGCATAACAGAAAGCATTTTAATGAAACATTTGAAAGACTTTGGGCTATATATTTAAGGGCAAAACATAATTTTTCAGTTTTAATGATTGATATAGATTATTTTAAAAAATTTAATGATACATATGGGCATGTTGCCGGAGATAAGGCTATTAAAACTGTAGCTGAAGCGCTTCTTGAATCTGTAAGCAGAAAGACTGATAGTGTTTTTCGCTATGGTGGAGAAGAGTTTGTAGTATTGCTTATTGATACGGATATGACTGGAGCTTATATTGTTGCTGAAAGAATAAGAAAAAAAGTCTTGGAAAAAAAGATTGAAAATGGAAAAATTGAAAATGGGTATGGTTATGTTACAGTTAGCATTGGTGTTACATCAACCAACAATACTAATCCTGAAACACAAATACAGCTTTTGGCAATGGCAGATGAAAATCTTTATAAAGCAAAAGAGAGCGGTAGAAACACGATAGTATAATTTTGATTAAAAGATGCAATTTGTTGGATATCTTTTTAAAATTTTGCTATAATGGGAATAATATGATTATAAAACAATATTTATCAAAGATTTTTCTCCTGTTTTTTATTACAATAATTTTTTCATGCGCAACAACCGATTCTCATAAAATATCTTCTGGTCTTTCCTCAAAAGCATGGGACCTTGTAGAATCAGCAGTGTTTGAAGTAGTTGTTAAAAAACCTGTGACAGATTCTTTAACTTATGACAAGGAGTTAAATTGGGATTTAGTACCATATGCAATACGAACAGATAGCTATTACTCCATAGGAACTGCATTTGCTATTTCAAAAACAGAACTGGTTACAGCTTTTCATGTGATTGATTTTGAAAAAAAGAGCTTGGTTTTTGAAAAATATTATATAAGAAATTCCAAAGGAGAAGTTTTTGAAATAGATCAGATATTAAAAGCATCTAATGAAAAAGATTTTGTTGTTTTTACTGTTAAAAACAAAACTTTTGTCAAATACTTTGAATTTGAAAGAAATTTTGTTATAGGCTCTCAGGTGTTTAGCATAGGAAATGCTTTAGGCGAAGGAGTAATAGTACGTAACGGTCTTGTTCTCGGAACACTGCCGGAAGAGGATTCAGGGAGATGGAATCTCTTAAAAACTTCTGCAGATGGAAATCCGGGAAATTCCGGAGGTCCGCTTGTAACCTCAGCAGGAAAAGTTGTTGGAGTAATTACAGGATTAAAAGATAATATTCTCTATTCTCTTCCAGCAGAAGTTCTGCTTGAAACACCATTGAATAAATTATATTTCCGCACAAAGTTGAGCTATGTTCATATTCTTCTGGCAAACCGTGTTACAAAGACAAGTGAAACAATAATACCTCTGCCTGACACATATTCTTCAGTTAAAAAGAATCTGGCAGATTGGTTTGATAACGACTATATAGACACAATGACAGATCTTTTTGATGCTGCTCCTGAATACTTGTATGGTCCTAATAATAGCTACTTTCTCAATTCTTCTTTAAATACAGTTTTTCCCCAGGTTGCCTATGTTGATAAAAATAGTGACGAATGGAAATTATCAGATCTTAAAGCAGATAGTTTTTCTCTTCCGGATGATGGGCTTTTAATGAAATCAACTATTTCAGATTTTACTTTTCTAAAAATCAACAGACCTACAACTTTCGACATTGTTCAGCTTAATTCAGATCCTCAATTTTTAATGGATTTGATTTTAAAAGGATTAAATCTTGAAAGAACTCTTAGTGGCGCTGAAAAATATCGTATTCTTTCTTTTGGTAAACCCTTTTCGGTTTCTGAATATAAAGATGATCTGGGAAGAGTATGGTTAACCTGTTCCTGGATAATAGAATTTGAAGATAAAGTAATTATAATGTACATACTCCCTCTTCCGAATGGACCTGCTGCTGTAATGACAATACAATCAACAGCAGATTATAAAATGTATGATTGGGACTTAAAAGCTGTTTGTAATCTTTTACAGGCAGCATATAAAGCAGATTTTAGTGAATGGAATAAGTTTATTGAAATAAAAAAATGGATCCCTGAATTTTTATCTGATTTTGATTTTTTTTGGGATGAGAAAGAAAATGAAATTTCTTTTCAATATCCTGCATTTTCAATAAGTGCCAATGCAGATATTTTTGACTGGATATCTGTTTCCTCTCTATTTTTATGCCCCTCATATTATATGGAAGATAGCGAAATTAAATATGGAATTCGGAAAGTAATTATTCAAAGAGACATACGAGGCCGCGATTTTATAGTTTTTTATAAAAATATAAAACCAGCAGAAAAACTTGGGGCAAAAGCTGCTGAAGCATGGGATTCTATTGCAAAAGAAAGATATCCTTTTGATGAAAAACCGATAATTTCAAGTAAGGAAAATAGTGGTTATATAGGCGCTATTCTTCAGCAAAAAAACCCGCTAATGGATGTAAAATATTCATTATATATGACAATGGAAAGCCCTTTGAGTGAAAATGATTTAGCAAAGCGTTTCAATAGTTTAAAAGAAGGAATTTCCATAGAGTAGAGAAAAAATTGATGAAAAAACAGTAAATATGGTATAATTTATATGCCAATACTTGACTATTCGATTTTAGGAGTTTATAAAAGAATTTGACTATGCGTAAAAAAATATTAGTTGTTGATGATATAGAAATTAACCGGATGATTCTCTCCGACCTCTTTAGCGAAGAGTTTGATTTGCTTGAAGCTGAAAATGGTCGTGTTGCAATGGAGCTTCTGGAACAGAATAAAGAAGAAATATCGATTGTATTACTCGATCTGATGATGCCTGTTATGGATGGTTTTGAAGTTTTGCAGGAAATGAACAGTTCTGCCATCATTAAAACAATCCCTGTTATTCTCATAACAGGAGAAGATGATGTTGAAAAAACACTTTTAGGATACAAGCTTGGAGTTTCAGATTTTATTAGAAAACCGTTTAATTCTGATATTGTATACCGTAGAGTAAACAATGTTGTAGCTCTTTATAATCATAAAAAAAATCTTGAAGAAAAACTTAAAGAACAGAAAGAGGAGCTTGAAAGTCAGGCAAGAAGGCTAAAACAGTTTAATCAGAATGTTATTGATATCCTTAGTACTACAGTTGAGTTCAGGAGTTTGGAATCCGGAGAACATATAAAAAGGATCAGAATGCTGACCCATATTTTACTTGAAGGTGTAAAAGAACATTACTCTTTTTCAACAGAGGAAATAGAAGTAATTGGAAATGCGTCAGCAGTACATGATATAGGGAAAATTGCAATACCTGATTCTATCCTTCTAAAACCAGGCCCTTTGACTTCAGAGGAATTCACTATAATGAAAACCCATACTACAAAGGGATGCGAAGTACTTTCCAGCTTAACTCATATGCAGGACCAGGAGTACTTTACTTATTGTTATGATGTGTGCCGTCATCATCATGAGCGATGGGATGGGCGTGGTTATCCTGATGGGCTTAAGGGCGATTCTATTCCTGTATGGGCACAGGCTACATCTCTTGCTGATGTACTTGATGCGTTAACATCAAAAAGATGTTACAAGGATGCCTATGGCCATAATGAAGCAATTAAAATGATATTAAACGGAGAATGTGGGATTTTTAATCCAAAATTTCTTGATTGCCTTTTGAGTATCAAAGACAGGCTTTTTGAACAAATCAATTCTTCTAAATAAAAAAGAAATTATTTCTTTCGTTGCTAGGTCTGCTCAATCAGTTAGATAGAAAATCATTAAAAAAATTAATTAATATTAGCCAAGTTCTGTAACGAGCTTTTCTGCATATTCACGGGTTTTTACAAGAGCTTCCCTGTAATTTTTTAAATCCTGTTCATCGGGAGCACCTGATCGCATTTGTACCATTAATTTTGAACTTTCCTCAAACACAATATTCATTCCTAAATTGCCTGTTAACCCTTTAATCCCATGAGCAATTTCAGAAGCTTTTGGATAATCTTTCTGAGAAAGAGCATTTTCCAGATCAGCAAATGAAGTATTTTGTAAAAACATGCCTAACATTTTTTTATAAATTACTTTGTTACCACGTACCCTGGAGAGCGCTGTTTCAATATCAATATATTGGTTTAAATTTTCCTGATTTTCCACGATAGAATTCTCCTTATATTTTATTATAACATATTTAATTCTTTAATAGAATTATTTTTTATTAATTTAATTTAAAAAGTTCTGCTATACTGTTTCCATATTTTCAAAGCAATGCTCATGGGTTTTATCATTGGAATAGTATAAGTGGGAAAATCTTTTTCAGAAAGATATTTTCGTGTGCCAAAAACATAGTCAGAAAATCCTCTGGGAGAAACAAGCATTGGCTTTGTCATTGATCTCTTTAAATCAACAAGCCTGTCCGGAAGGTATTCTGAAAGATATGGCACTTGCAGATATATTGCTGTTATTATTGCATCAACATTTGGATCTTTATCAATAATTTTTATTGCTTCAAGAAGCCTGTCATCATCACAATCTCCAAGAATATCTACTGGATTTGTTCCAAATAATTTTTTTGCTTTTA
>Ga0123353_10003358_pt1 | contig 20209 bp, 11 predicted proteins | sample TergutLab28metaG_3_FD_92763 | JGI IMG/M metagenome (GOLD analysis project Ga0123353, IMG submission 92763) | Labiotermes labralis P3 segment gut microbial communities from Petit-Saut dam, French Guiana - Lab288 P3 | ecosystem: Host-associated > Arthropoda: Insects > Digestive system > Gut ... | reverse complement strand
TTGCCGACGGGGATTTTATGCAGGCGATGCTGGGCCTGGGCAGCTACGGCATCCGTATAGATCCCGCCTGGTACGGCCAGGGGGCGACCCTGGCCCTAGCCCTGGAGTGGCTGCTGGCCGCCTATGAGCATCTCGCCGACCTGCCCCTCCCGGAGGAACCGGAAGCATCCCGCTGGCAGGCCGCAGCCCTTTCCCGTAGAGAGTTGACAGAAACTTTGCTGGGCTGGGCATCGTTCATCGAGCGCGCCCATTGCCGCCGGGGCGCGGCGCCGGCTACCCTCGGGGAAGCTAGAGAAGCCCTGCAACTGGCCGCCGATCTCGCCGGAATGCCTATAGATGCCAACGACGGCTGGCCCGACGCCATCGGCGGCATGGACCGGCTGCCCTTGCCCAGGGTGCTTTACGCCCGGGGCGCGGTGGCGCTGCTGGAGCCGGTGATCGAGGCCGGTACGCCCGGAGCCCTGCGGGAACTTTGGTTACCTGTGCTGGACGATTCCAGGAATCAGGAGGCCCGCGTAGCCTGCGGCCTGGGCTTGATGGACTACGCATCATTGGAACCCGACGGTTTTTCCTGCTTTGACCCCGACCGGGTGATGAGCATGGACGCGGTATGGGAACACGCGCGGCGCTTTGCTATGGCAGCGTTTCTATACGCGGACGAAGACGCTCAGCCGATCACGATGAGCGAAATGGCCTCCATGGTATATCGGTTGCTGCAAACCTTTAACGGGCGCACGGCCTATACCGGTCCCATCGAAGAGGTGGATAACGGCATCGACGCCCCCTGGTATCTGTCCCAGGAAGACTCGGGCATCCACAGCGACACCAACTGCATGCCGGCTGCGGCGGCCATGGCCCTGCGCTGGTTTGATCCGGCCAGCCCCGAAACCCCCGAAAGCCTGCGGGATCTGTACCCGCTGGACGGCGCGCCCTGGTATCCGGAGCAGGTGATGGAGGTTTTTGCCCAGCATGGCGTGCCCTATTCCCTCCAGGACGTGGAGTTGGACAGCATGGTGGCGTCATTGGACGCCGGGCACATCCTGCTGGCATTGCTCAACGAAGGCGGCGCGGGCCACTGCGTGATCATCAAGGGGTATGTGCGGGAAGGCCCCGGCTTATGGTTCACCCTGTACGATCCGGCCAGCGGCGACCGCCGCACCGAAGCCACTGAATTGCTGTTCGCTATAGAGTGCCACTGGTGGCTGTATTTTGAGATCATGCGGGAAGCGGTGGACGGAGACTAACCCATTGACCAATGCGTATAAAGGGCGTATAATTTTGCAGTAGAAGGAACAAGCAATTCATGAAAACAAAAGACTTAACCGAACTGCTGGAACGCAATGGCTGGAAGTTCAAGCGGCATTAAAGCAGGAGCTACAAATTACAAAGTGAAAACAGGAGGGAAACCAATGAAATTTCCACAGATGCCGTATGAAAGGCCCAACATCGAAGCCATGCTGGCCGAGCTCAAGTCCCTGGAAGCGCAACTCCGCGACGCCACAGACTTTGCCCAGGCCGACACCGCCTTCCTCGCCCTGGATAAACTCAACCGCAACGCACAAACCCTCATCGCCCTCGCCCAGGCCCGCCACACCATCGACACCAACGACGCGTTTTACGATGCCGAGGTCCAGTTCCTGGACGAACAAACCCCGGTGCTCACCGAGGGCCTTCAAGCCGCCGCTAAAGCCTTGTTCGCCAGCCCTTTCCGTGCCGATTTTGCCGCCAAGTACGGCGAATTGCTGATCAAAAACATCGAGATCGAGCTGAAGACTTTCTCCCCGGAGATCATCCCCGAACTCCAGGAAGAAAACCGCCTGTCCACCGAGTACGACAAGCTGCTGGCTTCGGCCCAAATCCCCTTTGAATTTGAAGGCAAAGGCGGCACGTACACCCTCTCCCAACTGACACCCTTTAAGGAGGATAAAGACGATGCCAAGCGCCGTGCCGCCTGGATAGCCGAGGGCGGCTTCTACACCGGGCATGGCGAAACCCTGGACCGCCTGTACGGCGATCTGGTCGCCCTGCGCCACAAGATGGCGCAAAAGCTGGGCTACAAGAACTTTGTGGAGCTGGGATACTATCGTATGACCCGCAACTCCTATACCAGGCAGGATGTGGATAAATTCCGCGAGGCCATCGTCAAACACATCGTGCCGGTGGCCAGCAGGCTCTACCGCCAGCAGGCCGAGCGCACCGGCCTGCCCTATCCCCTGAGCTTTGCCGACGCGGCGCTCACCTTCCGCAGCGGCAACGCGCGCCCCTTCGGCACGCCTGAGCAGATACTGGAGCACGGCAAAAAGTTCTACCACGAGCTCTCGCCCCGCACCGCCGAGTTCATCGACTTTATGCTGGACAACGAGCTGCTGGACGTGCTCAGCCGCAAGGGCAAGTCGGGCGGCGGGTACTGCACCACCTTCCCGGACTACAAGGCGCCCTTTATATTCGCCAACTTTAACGGCACCGCAGGCGACGTGGACGTCATCACCCACGAGGCTGGCCATGCCTTTGCCGCCTTTGTTGCGCGGGATATCGTACCTCTGCAGAATCAAAACCCCACCGCAGAGTCCTGCGAGATTCATTCCATGGCTATGGAGTTTTTTGCCTGGCCCTGGGTGGAGGGTTTCTTTGGCGGGGATACCGCTAAGTACAGGTACGGGCACCTTGCCGGCGCGCTCACCTTCCTGCCCTACGGCACCATGGTGGATCACTATCAGCACATCGTGTACGATCATCCGGAACTCACTCCCGCCCAACGCCATGCCAAGTGGCGTAAACTGCTGGGCGTGTACATGCCCTGGCTGCGTTTGAATGACGGCAATGAAAATGGCATTCCCTTCTATGGAGAGGGCAAGGGCTGGCAGCGGCAGCTGCACATCTACATGATCCCCTTCTATTACATCGATTACTGCCTGGCCCAAACCGTAGCGCTGCAGTTCTGGGCGCTGATGCAAAAGGATGTGCGGGGAGCCTGGGACCGCTACGACGCCCTGGTATCCCAGGCTGGGACACGCACCTTCACCGGCTTGGTGGAGAGCGCCGGCTTGGACACCCCCTTTGGCGACGGGGCGCTGCATATCGTGGCGGACGCGGCTATGGCGTGGTTGGATCAGGCCGATATGGAGACAATACAATAGCATGCAGCTATATCACGACAGCCGCGATCCCTTCTATCGTTCTCCCGGCGGCGCTCTCCCCTGCGGGAGCGCCGCTTGCCTGCGCCTGTCGGTGCAGGGCGATTCAACTCCGGGCGAGGTGGTTTTGCGCATTTGGCGCGGGCATGAGGAGCGCATCTCCATGTCGCCATCGGCAGACGGAATATACGAGGCTTTGTTACCGGCAGGCGACACGCCGATGCTGGTATGGTATCGTTTTGAGGTGATGCATGGAAACCGGCCCGTCGTATACGGCAATGCCCATGATAACCTGGGCGGCGTGGGATGCGAAGGCAACGAGGATTCCTACCAGCTCACCGTGTACGATCCGGCCTTTGACCCACCCCACTGGCTGCGCGAGGGGGTGATGTACCAAATCATGACGGACCGCTTTTACAACGGAGATGAAACCAACTGTCTGTTTTATGCCCGGCAGGACATTGTACGCCATGCCGATTGGCACGGCCCCCCCGCCCTCACCCTCACCGATCAGGGGGATAACTTAGCCAACGATTTCTTCGGCGGCAACCTGGCCGGTATCCGCGCCAAGTTGCCCTACCTGGCTTCCTTGGGCGTCACAGTACTCTACCTCAACCCCATCTTCCGGGCCAACTCCAATCACAAATACGACACAGGCGATTATGAGCGCATCGACCCCATGTTCGGCGATAACGCCGCTTTCTCCGCCCTGTGCGCCGACGCCGCCGAGCTGGGCATCCGTATCATGCTGGACGGCGTGTTCTCCCATGTAGGTGCGGATAGCCGGTATTTTGCGGGCGCGCGCCAATCTACAGCATCGCCTTTTTATCCCTGGTTTACGTTTTACGATCATCCCCACACTTACGACTGCTGGTGGGGATTCAAAACCCTGCCCAATGTGCGGGAAGAGGAACCCTCCTACGTAGACTATATGCTCACCGGGCCCCGGGCCATCGTGCCCAGTTGGATCAAGCGAGGCGCTTCGGCCTGGCGGCTGGATGTGGCCGACGAGTTGCCCATGCCCTTTTTGCGCGCCTTGCGCCGCAGCGTCAAGGCGGCCCGGACCGATGCCGTGGTGCTCGGCGAGGTGTGGGAGGATGCCTCCAACAAGGTGACCTACGATTCCCTTCGCAGCTATGTGCTGGGAGACACCTTGGACAGCGTCATGAACTACCCGCTGCGAGATATCCTGATTGCGTTTTTGTTGGGCCGCGTAGATGCCGGTGCGGTAAAACGCCGCTTGGACGCGCTGGCGGAGAATTACCCAAAGCCCTTCTTCTACTCCCTGATGAACCTGCTGGGCAGCCACGACCGGGCGCGCATCCTCAACGTGCTGGCCGAATGCGACGGAGAATCCCTGCCCCGGGAACAGCACGGAGCCCTCACGCTGTCTCCAGACCAGCGGTCTGTTGGGCAGCGGCGGGTGCGGCTGATGCTTCGTTTGATCGCCGCTTTGCCCGGCATACCCTGCGTATACTACGGCGACGAAGCCGGCATGGAGGGCGCCGCCGATCCTTATTGCCGCGCCGCTTATCCCTGGGGCCGAGAGGATAAAGCACAGCTGGCGTTCTTCCGTGGGGAACTGCTCCGGCGACGGCAAAACCCGGCCCTTACCCGCGGTGAATGCACCTTGCTGGCGCCTCATCCGGACGTATTGGTGGCGCTGCGAACCATCCGCAATGGAAAAGATGCCTTCGGGGAGAATGTACAGGTGGAAAACGCAACTGTATTGGTCGCCATCAACCGGGCCGATGCCCCACGGCAGGTACGGCTTGCCGCCGCGCTGATGGGCGGGAGCGAAGACGTCGCGCTCTCGTTGAACGGTATGGATTCTGTGATTTGGGAGGGAACGCCATGAAAGTCATAACCGAAACCATCGCCAATGTACCCATAAAGTTAAGGCAGCCCTTTGACTTAAGCTTTATACATCAATATGGCGATGTCTTTGCTGTGGTTGATAATTACTGTGGCTCCGGGAACCTGTGCTTTGGGGTGGAAGACAAGGGCCGGAAATATTTCATCAAATTCGCGGGAGCTCCAAAGGAGAAATTTGAACTTGGCAAAACAGAGGACGCCGTCCAGTGGCTCAAAGAAGCCCAGCAGGTGTATCAGGACTTGCGGCACGAGAGCCTCATCGAATTCATCAAGGGCGAAGAAGTCGGCGGTGGTTATGCGGCCATATTTGCCTGGACCGACGCGGAATGCATCGGCATCTCCTATCCCGCGTCACGGCAAAAGTTCTTGCAGTTGCCCATCGATACGAGGCTTCGGGTGTTCGACGACATCCTAAACTTTCACGCCCATGTGGCGGAGCGCGGGTATGTGGCCATCGACTTCTACGCCGACCAGATCCTGTATGACTTTGACAGCGGCCAAACCACCATCTGCGACATTGACTTTTACCAAAAGTCCCCGTACTATGGCGACAAGGGCACTTGGGGATCCGCCAACTTTGTGTCGCCGGAGGAATGCACCCCCTTCCAAAGGATCGATGAGGTCACCATGGTGTATACCATGGGCGCAACCGCGTTTTCCATCTTCGCCGATCACCACCGTTCCCGCGTAAAATGGCCGCTGAGCGAATCATTGTATCTGGTCGCAGCAAAAGCCACCAGCGACGAGCGTGCCCTGCGCCAGCAAACCATTGGGCAGCTGATGCAAGAATGGGCGGAGAATATCGCAGAATAAACCCTCGGGAGGTGCGCCAATGTTCTACATGGATTCCACCATGCTTGTGTTGCTGCCTGGGCTGCTGCTGTCGATGCTGGCCTCGTACTGGGTGCGCAGCGCCTACGGCAAGTACGCCAAGGTGAGTACCCGCGCCGGGGTCACCGCCGCAGAGATGGCGGCGCGGCTGCTAAGGCAAAACGGGGCCGGGGATGTACGCATCGAGCGGGTTCGCGGCGAACTCACCGACCACTATGATCCCCGCGAAAAAATTCTCCGCCTGTCCGACGGGGTGTACGGCTCCGCATCGGTGGCCGCCCTGGGCATTGCCGCCCACGAGTGCGGCCACGCGCTGCAGCATCAGGATGAGTACGCGCCGCTGAGCCTGCGCTCAGCCATCGTACCCGCTGTGAGCCTCACCTCCAACATGGCGATGCCCCTGTTCTTTGTGGGGCTGATCCTGTCGTGGGAGCCGCTGCTGTGGTTAGGCATCGCCTGCTTTCTGGCGGCGGTGGTTTTTTCGTTGGTCACCCTGCCGGTGGAGTTTAACGCCAGCGGCCGGGCGCTGCGCGCCCTGCAGGCCGACGGTTACCTTACCGACGAGGAGAACGCCGGGGCCAAAAAGGTGCTGCACGCCGCCGCCATGACCTACGTAGCCAGCGCGCTGATGGCGCTGCTGCAACTGGCGCGGATGCTGCTCTTGGCCAACAACTCGCGCAGGCGCAACTGAACTTTCGGGTAAAACAAAACCCGCCTACCGATAGAAATCCTTCTATCCTAGGCGGGTTCTGCATGGCGACCCGGAAGGGGCTCGAACCCTCGACCTCCAGCGTGACAGGCTGGCATTCTAACCAACTGAACTACCGGGCCCCGTTGGCCTATGGGTATTCTAGCTTATTTTCGTGCGCCTGTCAACTAGCAATTGGTTATCAAAGCGTAATTTATCTGATAACATTATCCCTTCTTTACCGGCATCCAAATCTCTACGATGGAGCCCTCGTCGTTGCCGGTGAATCGTTCGTCGTAGAACTCCACGCAGTAGTGGGCATTGTCCAGCAGGCGCTCGGCATACCCTTGTTCATTGGTGGCCAGCCATTCCATCATGGCGTTGTTTTCACTGTCGTAGCCGTTGGCCACGTACACGTCAAATGAAGCATATTCGGAAGCCGGTAAGGAGATCACCTTGTATACCGGGTCAACTTCCGTGCTTTTCACCATGTATCCCACATGCACGGTGTGCCGATGCGCGTCGCATATCCTCACCTCATACCCGTCGCTGGAGAGTTTGTTGCGCAGAGGGTGTTGTTTGACCAACTCCTCAAAGGCGGCCCAAACTTCCGCGGTTCTTTCACCGTCGCCTGATGTTCCGGCGATGAACAAAGCGGGCTTTTTGAGCAATTTGGGGTTCACTAGGATTCCTCCCTTCAATCTGTTTGTAAATTTCATGATCAAAGAATCGACAGACTCGCCTGCCGGGCGCAGCCCCAGGTTGCGATACTCCTTCGGCGCGAGGCCAAAGATGGCCTTAAACCCACGGGAAAAGGACTGCGCGGACCCGTAGCCGCAATCCATCCCAATAGAAAGTATGGATTGGGTAGATTCTGAGAGCGCTTGGCACGCCTTCAGAAGCCGCCTATCCCGGATGTATACGGCCAGTGTTTTGCCAACGATGACCGAAAACATGCGATGGAAATAGTAGGGCGAGAAATGAAACAGCGCAGCGATGGATTCGAGGGAAATTGGGTCGCTCAGGTGACCGTCAATGTACGCAAGGGCGCCCTTGATGGTCTCAAAATTCCCCATCGCCTCACCTCCTGGCGGTTGATAGCAGCTGCGCCTTGAGTATAACACGCCTCCCTGAAGATTGCTTAACATTCCTTGCCCAAGGAAAATCGCCAGCCCATTGAAGGACTGGCGACCGAACGGAGGGAGTGGGGATCGAACCCACGTGCCGGTTAACCCGACTAACAGATTTCAAATCTGCCCCCTTATGACCGCTTGGGTATCCCTCCCCATGCCCAACTATCTTAGCATGGGATTTGTGATTAATCAAGGTGGAATACTCCCATCCCGGTATGTAAAAGGAACCTCGTTGTCCAGCGCGTATTGTTCGGCGTAGCTGCCTTCGGTAACGGACAGGGAAACCGGCTTACGAAAATGTCGGGTAAACGCATATTTGCCGATGCTCGTCACGCTGGCCGGTATGGCCACGCTGGCCAGTCGGTCACAACAATAGAACGCACCATAGCCGATGCTCGTCACGGTCCCCGGGATGGCCACGCTGGTGAGGCTCTCGCACCAGCCGAACGCATAGTTGCCGATGTGCGTTACACCCTCTTGGATGGATACGCTGGTTAAGCGTCCGCACCCGTGAAAGGCATCATCACCGATACGCGCCACGCTGCCCGGGATGGTGATGCTGGTTAAGCCACTGGAAGAAAACGCACTTCTGCCGATGTGCGTTACGCTCTCCGGGATGGTCACGCTGGTTAAGCGCTTGCACGAAGAGAACGCATAATTACCGATGCTCGTTACACTGTCTGGGATGGTCACGCTGGTTAAACCGCTAACGCGGAACGCTTCATCGCTGATGTGCGTCACGCCTTCCGGGATGGTCACGTGAGATAAGCTCTCGCACCAACTAAACGCCTCTTCGCCTATATGCGTCACGCTCTCTGGGATGGTCACGCTGCTAAGGCTTTTGCACCAACTGAACGCGTTGTCGCCGATGTGCGTCACACCCTCCGGGATGGTCACGCTGGTCAAGTCACTGCACGAATAAAACGCATATTCGCCGATGTGCGTTACGCCTTCGGGTATGTCGTAATCACCCCCACGCGCGATGGGCCAGGCAACCAGTATGTTCCGCTGCTTGTCAAACAGAACGCCATCCATGGCCTCATAGACCGGATTGCCGGGGGCTACCTCGATTGATGATAAGTCTCGGCAATCGGTAAAGGGATTGCCCACGATTTCCGTCACGCTGGCCGGGATGGTTACGGCGGTTAGGCCGCTCCAGTTGAACGCATCTTTGCCGATGCTCGTTACACCCTCCGGGATGGTCACGTTGGTCAATCCTCTGCACAAAAGAAAGGCGTAGTCGCCGATGCGCGTCACGCTCTCCGGAATGGTCACGGTGATCAATGCCTCGCACCAATAGAACGCCCCATCGTCGATGGCCGTTACGCTGTCCGGGATGGTGATGCCGGTCAAGTTATTGCGGCACCCGTCAAATGCGCTGTCGCCTATGACCGCCGTACCTTCGGGAATCGCATAATCGCCCACGCGGGCGCCGGGATAGGCAACCAATATTTTGTCGCGTTTGTTAAAAAGCACGCCGTCAACGGCCTCATATACCGGATTGCCGGGCAATACGATGATTCCTGTCAGTTTGCGCTTTTCATGCCACCTGGCTATGCTTCCTGCAAACGGGTTGCCGTCGATATCCGTCACGCCTGCCGGAATGGTCACTGTGTCTGGATCGGGCACAAACTCCGGATCGTAAGCTGCACGATATGGAGATGCAAGGCGCTTGATGGCGGCTACCGGGTATCCGTCCAGATGATCTGGGATCACAAGGTCCAGGGCAGCGTCCTCATCCCAATCGTCATCGTACCAATCGTCATATATATATTCGTAAATCGTGGCCGTACCACCGGTCAATGTGTAGCGCCATTTCCCACTTTGAAAAACCGTATAATCCATGGCGTAGGTATAAGGAACGCCGTTCTCCTTCGCGTATTGCGCCGCGTAGCTGCCTTCGGTGACCCGAAGTGTCGCACTGCACTCGTCAAAGGCGTCCTTGCCGATGAACGTAACGCTGGCCGGGATGGTGATGGCATGGGCGTCGATGCATCTTTGAAAAGCCCCTGCCCCAATGCTGGTCAAGCCCTCGGGCAGAACCACATCGCCCCAAATACCCGAATCCAGCGCATAGTCGCCAATGGCAACCACCGGGTATCCGTCGAGTATGGTCGGTACCACAATTCGCCATACCCCTCCGTCGCTGCGGGATTCAGGAAATCTGGCCGCTTTATCCTCCATGCCCGAGCGGTCAAACCCATATTCTTCATCATCCCAACCCGGATCACATCGGCCACCATTGCTGTCCACAATGGTCGCCTGCCCATCGGCAAGCGTGTATGCATAATCGCCGTAGTAGATGATTTCCTCAGCCATTGCCGGTGAACCGGCAAGCATACAGACGGCGATTAGCAGGAGAAAAAATGAAAGCACCTTTTGCATATGGTACCCTCCCTTACCCAACAAACCTGCCGATCTCCTCCGCGATCTCATCAAAGTCGCTATGCAGCAATTGCTCGGCGATCGTGCTCAGCAACTCCTCGGCATCACCGGCCCATGCCGTTTTCCTCAGTTCTGTCAACAGGGCGTCCGCGGCGCTTTCATCGTATTCCTCACAGGCTGTTTTGATCATCAGCAGCTGTTCGCGCAACAGCGCTTCATCGCCGGTGGCGTCCATCTCTTTCTTCCGGGGCGTGATTTCTTCCACATAGGACCGCAGGGCGCTTAGGAAAGCGGGCGTTTCAAAAGTGACGATGTCAAGCTTTCCTTCCCGGCCCGCCGCTTCCAGTTTGAGCGCCACAGCGGACAAATCCATTTTTCCAATGTTGGCAAGGGCGCTCTTTAAGCCGTGCACATGGATAACGTAGATACGCAGCGTATCTTCGCTGCCATACGCTTTCTTTTGAGCGATTGCCTCCAGGGTTTCCAACGCCCGCGTAGCGTCCCGCAGAAAAACCTCCGTCAAACGCGGATCGACGGCCGGCTGAGGCGCGTGCGTGGTTTTGGCCCCCGCCTGGTTTCTAGCCGCTTCCACAACCTCGGGCGGTTGTTTGTCGCGTATCAGCTTGTTGAGCACGGCGTTTAGCTGGCGGATGTCGATGGGTTTGGATATAAAATCGTCAAACCCGTTTGCGAGGAATATGCTTGCTTGGCCCGCCACCGCATTGGCCGTCAACGCCACGACAGGATGGTCATACCCCATGTCCCGTATGATTTTTGTGGCTTGAATGCCATCCATCTTGGGCATCATGTGATCCATAAATACAATGTCGTACACGCTGCCGTTCTTGATTTTTTCAATAGCGGCAAACCCGCTGTCCACCGAGTCGATGGCAAGTCCGTAGGGGGTGAGCAATCCCTTGGCCACGTAGATATTCGTCTCCACGTCGTCCACAACCAGCACGCTGCCATAGGGCATGGGCTCCCGGGTGATCTGCACCCGCTTCATCTGTGTCCGGCTGCTGGTGCGGAACAGGTGCAGGTTTTCCGCCATTTCCTTGCCCAGGGCGTTGGCCTCTGCTACTCTACCTTGAGGCAGGCGCACGGTGAATACCGAACCCTTCCCCGGCTCGCTCTCCACACAGATTTCGCCGCCCATCAGGCGTATCAGGTTTTGGGTGATGCTCATACCCAGGCCGGTTCCTTCGGTGGTACGGTTGGCCTCCATGTTGAACCGGGCATACTCGTCGAACAGTTTGTTAATCTGTTCCTTGTTCATGCCCTGCCCCGTATCGCTTACGCCGATCACCAAGATGATCTCGTCGTCGCTGGCTTGGCTTACCTCGGCAGTCACAGACAGCTTCACCGTACCCGCAGGGGTGTACTTAAACGCGTTGGACAGCAAGTTGTTGCAGATTTGCTTCACCCGCAGCTCATCGCCCGACATGTGGGTGGGGATATGCTCGTCCACATTCAACTCAAACTCGATGGGTTTGCTGCCGATGCGCATCATGTTCAGCTGTGCGGTATCGCTGACGAGGCTGGCGATCTCGTATCTGTCGACGGCCAGCTGCAGCTTGCCCGCTTCGATCTTGGACAGGTCTAGTATGTCGTTGATAATACCCAGCAGCAGGTCGCCCGAGGCGTAGATCTTATCCAGCGCGCCCCGGATGCCGGGATCCAGGGATTCGTTTTGCAGCTGAATCTCGGTGATGCCCAAAATCGCGTTCATGGGCGTGCGGATTTCGTGGCTCATGGTGCTCAGGAAGGTGCTCTTTGCTTTGTTGGCGGCCACCGCCTCCATCCGCTGGTTTTGAATCTCTTGGATCAGATTCTTGGTTTGCGTTACATCCATCAGCGAACCGGCCACGCGCAGAGGGTTTCCGTCTTCATCCCGAATGGTCTCGCCCGTGGCGTGAAAATAGGCGTATTCGCCGCTTTTTTTCATTGCCCGGTATTCGATATTGTAAGGCGTTTTGCCGGTTTTGTCTAAAAGGTGCCTTGCCAATGCGGCGCCGGTTCTCTCCCTGTCTTCGGGATGCAGGCAATCTTGAAAGACGCTGAGCTGGTTGGGAAACTCTCTCTCATCCACATAACCAAGCAATTGCCTGAACTCGTCGGACCAAACGATGGGATTCATGGGGTTCAGCAGGTCGTCTTCCACCACGGTCATGTCCCACAAGCCAATCTTGGTGGCTTTGAGCACCAAGTTTAATTTTGCCAGCTGAATCTCTAATTCCCTTTGTATCTTTATCATTTCCGTGACATCTTCGACTTTGGCCATGACGCCGGTCGCTTCGCCCTTATCATTGATGATCTGCGTCGTAGCCATGTGGTATATTCTTCCATTGAGTTCGAAAGACCAATCCTGGGGCCCTTCGGACATGGTGCTCTTGAATTTTCCCAGAATATGCCTCAGTTCTTCTCTTCGCAGCGCCACATGCAGATCCTGCCCTGAAAAAAACAACTCCGTATCCACAAGCTGCGGAGCAAGCAGGCCGTCAAAAAGGGTGACACGATAATCCTTATCCACGCTGCATATCGCACCCGGATAATTGGCGACAACGGTTTTTAGGTTTGCGGCGGTGTCGCTGATTTGGGAGGCCTGGGCATTGCGGTTGATGGCGTTGACCAGCATCAGCGCCGCCGAATGTAATAAACTGATCTCTCCTTCGGTGAAGTAACGCTTTTTGATGCAGTCGTCCACACAGAATACGCCCCAAAACTCACCCTGATAATACAAAGGGATGGTGATGGTGGACGTTAAGCCAAGGGGGCCGAGCAAATCCTGATCCTCTTGCGGCAGCTCGGCGATGGGGCCGTTGACGCATTCACCGCGCAGGAACAAGTCCATCCATCTCTTGCTGTACGGCACCGCCGTTCCGATCGCCACGGGCGGGGCCTTCTTGCCCACCTCGGACAGCCATTTATACCGCAGCACAAAATGAAGGACGCCGTCGCGCATTTCATTGGGCCAAACCTGCACGCAATCCGCATCCAGGCAGTGGCCGATGAGCTCCATTCCCTCCAGCAGCGTTTTATCGAAACGCCCCTCGTTGGCCGCCGTGAGGAGTGTGAGCGCAAGCTGATTGATCACATTGAGCAGCTGATCCCGCTTCTCGATATCACCCAGCATGCGCTTTTGTTCTCTCAGATCCCGGCAATACCCCGCCACAAGGTTTTGCCCTTTGTGATCCACCCGCACCAGGGTGAGCTCCACCGGCAAGGGTTCTCCGTCCAATGTCTGGCGCATCCATTCGACCCGCTGGTAGCCCTCTTTACATGTGTTTTCCAAAAGCTGTTTAAGCCTTTCGGTGGACCGGCTCCCATCGGGCTGAAACTCCGGCGTCAGGTCAAAATACCGATCGATGTATTCTTGCTTGCTGGATAGCTTAAACAGGGTGACCGCCGCCTGGTTGCAGTCCACTACCTTTAGGTCTTCCCCCCAAAAATGCGCGCAAAGGGGAGTGGCGTCCAGCATGATGCGCACGCGCTCGTCCGCGTCGCGTGTTTTTCCCATTTCGGTAAGCTGTTCGCGGGCCAGCAGGCTGCAGCCCGTGCACAGTTTATTTTTGGGGATGTTATGCTCGTTCATCTCCATGGCGATACCTCACATTACGCTTTTTCCGCATAATCCTGACTCACCGCGCAGAATTGGTTTCTTACCTCATAAAACACATCGGCAATGTACGGGTCAAAATGTTTGCCCGCGCTCTCCATGATGATGCTCACCGCCCGCTCCTCGGAGAAGGGCTTCTTGTAGGGGCGCTCGGATACCAGCGCGTCAAATACATCCACCACCGCCATGATCCGCCCTTGGAGCGGTATCTTGGTCTCTTTGAGCCCGTAGGGATACCCGGTGCCGTCCCACCGCTCGTGATGGTACCCGGCAAAAAGTTTGGCGTTGCGCAGGAACTCATCGTCCCCCGCCCGGGAAGCCATCTGATTGATGATCCCTTCGCCCTGAGCGGCGTGGGTTTTCATGATCTCGAACTCCTCATCGCTGAGCTTGCCGGGCTTGTTGAGGATGCAATCCGGAATGGCGACCTTACCCACGTCGTGGAGGCGCGCCGATGAAATAAACGACTCCAAATCCATGTCCCGCAGTTCATCGGCGTGTACGCCGTGGGCGATCATGGCATTGACGAGTATTTTGATGTATTCAGATGTACGTTCCACATGGTCGCCGGTCTCCCGGTCCCGCTTTTCCACAATGTCCGCAAAGCTGAACACGATGGCGTTCTTCAGCCGCTGAATTTGCGCCGTCCGCTCCAAAATAATCTCGTCGATTTGCAGATGGGTCTTGATACGGTTTAGCAGAACGGGCGTTGAAAAAGGCTTGGTGATGAAGTCCACCACGCCCAGTTGAAAGCCGCGCACCTCTATGGCGGCATCGGTCATGCCCGTAAGGAAGATCACCGGGATGCGCGCCTGGGAACCCTTGGTTTTGAGCCTGCGCAACGCCTCAAACCCGTCCATTTCCGGCATCTCGATGTCCAGGAGTATCATGTCCGGCGTTATCTTTTCCAAGAACGCGAACATCTTTGCCGCCGACGGCAGGGTCATCACCCGGTATTGATCCTTGAGGGCTTCCTTTGCCATGGACAAGTTTGTGTCGTTGTCATCCACCACAAATATTGTTTTTTGCATATTCCCGCCCCTATCTATGAGAAAGCTGGATTTATTAAGTATAGACATCATACGACAAAAAGGCAAAAAAAACAATATATTTATGGACTATCCGATGAAAAAAAGTTTTGCTTGAGCCCCATGGTTATGTTAAGCTATTCATGCGATGGATAAGATACTGATTCACGTTGACATGGACGCCTTTTATGCGGCGGTGGAGGTCAGGGACAACCCGGAACTGGCGGGCAAACCCCTGATCATCGGCATGTTGCCTCACGAGCGGGGCGTGGTGGCCACTTGCAGCTATGAAGCGCGCAAGTTTGGCGTGCGTTCGGCCATGAGCATCAAAACCGCATACCGTCTCTGCCCCCACGGCATCTACATGCACCCCAACATGCACAAGTATGTGACGGCTTCCAATCAGGTGCACGCCATATGGGATACCTATACCGACTTGGTGGAGCATATCTCGCTAGACGAAGGGTACTTGGACGTAACCGGCTCGGCCCACCTGTTTGGCGGCGCGGCCCGCATCGGGCATGAGATCAAAGAAAGGGTCAAAACCCAGGTGGGCCTCACGTGTTCGGTGGGTATCGGCTATTCCATGATGTCCGCAAAGTTAGCCAGCGAGGAAAAAAAGCCCGACGGTTTCTTTGAAATACCCAACCCCGAATCGCTCAAAAACCTCATCATGGACCGCAATGTGCGGATCATCTGGGGCGTGGGCGCCAAAACCGCCGAAACCCTTCAAAAAATAGGCATTCGCACGGTTCGCGACATCCACCAAAACAGGCCGGCCGTCCTGCATCTGCTGGGCAACTTCGGCAAGCAAATCATTGAACTGGCCGACGGCATAGACGGGCGGCAGGTGGTCTCCTACGCCGACCCCAAGTCCTTGGGCAAGGAGCATACCTTCCAGCAGGACATCCGCGACTTAGGCTACCTAAAGGATGTCCTCCGGTTGATCGCGAGCGAATTAAGCTTTGAGATCCACCAAAAGGCAATCTACGCCCGCACCGTCACCCTAAAGGTCACCTATGACGACATGCAGCAGATCACCCGCGCCAAAAGCGGCGAACCAACCAACCAAGCCGGTGAGATATACGCCGTTGCCGCCTCCTTACTGGACAAGATCGACAAGCGCCCCATCCGGCTGGTGGGCATCAGCCTAAGCGGACTGACCGGGCACCGCCAGATGTCGCTGATGGGCGAAAAACAAGAAGCCATGGATGCCGCCCTGTTCAAGATACAGCAACGGTTTGGCAGGCACAGCATCAAAACCGGCAGCGAACTTGGCGCCCAGAAACGCCTGGGAGAGGGCGATTGATTGCCGATTGATTTCTTGACACCGCCGCTTGGCCTATGCTATACTTTTGCCGATTGATGAGCATGTAGAGAGCAGGCCTGTTCCAGACCCAATTCCGTTGACGTAAATGCCGCATTTTTTGCATACCAACGGAGATCTCTAGAAGTCTCTATTTGACAAGCAATAACCTCTATTGTGCGGATGACCACGATCATCCGCACGGGAAAAAACAGGAGGGCTGCAAAGCAAAAAACCACGGAAAATCAAACTTCCGTGGTCGAAAAAAAGGCAAAAAAACAGCGCGGATAACCGTGGTCATCCGCCCGGAATGGGTTAAGGGTTTTTTAGAACAAGCCTAGTGCATGCACCGCGAATTCAATACGGCAGGAGGTGAATCCCCCAAATTCCGAGATTTCGTACCCATCTAAAAAAGTGCTCAAAAAGAAAAGGAGAAGAAAAATGAGAAAATTACTGTCCGTACTTGTGGTATTCGCAATGGTGTTCAGCTTTGCCAACGCGCTCGCCGCCGAACTGATCGGCGTCTCCATGCCCACCCAGTCCAGCGAGCGTTGGATCAAGGACGGCAACACCATGAAGGACATTCTCGAGGAAATGGGCTTTGAAGTTGACCTTCAGTTCGCCGAGGATGACATCCCCACCCAGGTGAACCAGATTGAGGCCATGCTCACCAAGGGCGCCAAGGTTCTGGTCATCTCGGCCATCGACAGCTCCACCCTCTCCAGCACGCTGGACATGGCGGGTGAAGAGGGCGTGTACGTCATCGCTTACGACCGCCTGCTGGTGGATACCGACGCGGTCTCCTACTACGCCACCTTTGACAACGAGGGCGTGGGCGTGCTCCAGGCCCAGTCCTTGGTGGACGGCGTCCGGGCGAACAAAGGCGAGGGCCCGCACAACATCGAGCTCTTTGCCGGCTCCCCCGACGATACCAACTCCGGTTACTTCTTTGGCGGCGCCATGAGCGTGCTCCAGCCCCTGATCGATGCGGGCGAGTTCGTGGTGGTTTCCGGCCAAACGAGCCTGGCGGAAGTCGGTACCCTGCGCTGGGACGGCGCTGTAGCTCAGGCCCGTATGGACGCGATCCTGGCGGCTAACTACTCCGACGGCAAGCCCCTGGCCGGCGTGCTCTCCCCCTATGACGGCCTCTCCCGCGGCATCATTTCGGCCCTGCTCAGCTTCGGCTATCAGGTTGGCACGGAAGACTGGCCCGTGGTAACCGGCCAGGATGCGGAAGCGGCTTCCATCAAGATGATCATCACCGGCGAGCAGTACTCCACCGTGCTTAAGGACACCCGTGACCTGGCCGCTGTAGCGGCGAAGATGGTCGTTGCGCTGCTCAACGGCGAAGAGCCGGAGATCAACGATACCGAAACCTACGACAACAACGTGAAGATCGTGCCCAGCTACCTGCTCATCCCCCATGATGTCACCATCGAGAACTATCAGGCGCTGGTTATGGATTCCGGTTATCTGACCGAGGACGACATCAAGTAAGATCCCAAGCAAGGCAATTGCCTACCGCTTAAAAAAGAACGAATAAAGGCGGGCTTCGGCCCGCCATCGTTCTTTTTACTGAATGCAGATATATAGGGAGCGCAATATGGACCAGTATATACTCGAAATGCGTGGGATCACCAAACGCTTTCCTGGCGTTGTCGCGCTCAAGGACGTGAGCTTTCGCGTAAAGCCCGGCCAGATCCACGCGCTGGTGGGTGAAAACGGCGCGGGAAAATCTACCCTGATGAATGTTTTGAGCGGCGTCTATCCCCATGGGGATTATGAAGGCGAAATCGTAATGGACTCGAAGACGGCCTGTAAATTCCGCAAGATCAAGGATTCGGAAGAAAAGGGGATCGCCATCATCCACCAGGAGCTGGCCCTTGTGCCCGAACTTTCGGTAGCGGAGAATATTTTTCTGGGTAATGAACGGCAAAAGCTGGGCGTCATCAACTGGAACGACACCCGGAGCAAGGCTTCCGAGGTCATTAAGATGGTGGGCTTGGACATCCATGTGGAATCCCGTATCCGGGATCTTGGCGTGGGTAAGCAGCAGCTCATCGAAATCGCCAAGGCCCTCAGCAAGGACGTGCGGGTGCTCATTTTGGACGAACCCACCGCCGCCTTAAACGACGAGGATTCCTCCCACCTGCTGGATCTCCTGGTTGAACTCAAGAACAAAGGCATCGCATGCATCCTCATCTCCCACAAGCTCAACGAGGTGGTGCGGGTGGCCGATGAGATCACCGTTTTGCGAGACGGCGAGACCATCGAAACCCTGGACATCAAGGACGCCACCGAAGATAACATCATCCGGCTGATGGTTGGCCGCGTGCTCACCGACCGTTTCCCCAGCCGGGAGCATCAGGTGGGCGACATCTGCTTTGAAGTCAAGGATTGGCAAGTATACGATCCCCTGGACAGCTCCAGGCAAATCATCTCCGGCATCAACCTGCATTCCAGGAGAGGCGAGGTGGTTGGGCTCTACGGCCTGATGGGCGCGGGCAGGACCGAGCTGGCCCTGAGCATATTCGGAAGATCCTATGGAACCAAGATTTCGGGCAAAATCCTGGTGGATGGAAAAGAGGTATCCATCCGCAACGTAGCTGACGCCATCCACAACGGCATCGCCTACGCCACCGAAGACCGCAAGCAGGCGGGTTTGGTTCTGATTGCATCGATAAAGGACAATATCTCCCTTTGCGCGTTAGAAAAAATCAGCAAGTATGGCGTGCTCAACAACAACGAGGACAACAAAGTCGCCGAAGAGTACCGGGAGAAGCTGAGCATCAAATCCTCCAGCATCCTGCAGCACGTGGCGAGCTTATCGGGCGGCAACCAGCAAAAGGTGATGCTCAGCAAGTGGATTTTTGCCGACGAGCAGGTGCTCATCCTAGACGAACCCACCCGCGGCGTTGACGTCGGGGCAAAGTACGAAATTTACTCCATCATCAACGAGCTGGCGGGGCAAGGCAAGTCGGTGGTGATGATCTGCTCCGAGTTGCCCGAGCTCCTGGGCATGTGTGACCGGATTTACGTGGTAAACGACGGTGAAATCGTAGGTGAACTCACCGCCCGGGAAGCCACCCAGGAAAAAATCATGCACTTCATCATGGAGAGCAATAAGAACGAAGGAGCCTGATGATGAACACGATCAAGAACGCCCTAAGGGGCAATATGCGTCAATACGGCATGGTGTTTGCATTGTTTGTGGTGGTGATGCTGTTCCAGATTTTGACTAGCGGCGTCCTGCTGACGCCCCGGAACATCTCCAACATCATCCAGCAGAACAGCTACGTCATGGTCCTGGCTTGCGGTATGCTGCTGTGCATCCTCACCGGGGGCAATGTGGACCTGTCCGTGGGTTCCATCGTAGGGTTTGTGGGGGCTGTATCCGCGGTGTTCATGCTGTGGCACAATATGCCCATTTGGCTCGCTATAGTGATTTCGCTGGCCATCGGCGCGGGAATCGGGGCGTGGCAGGGGTTTTGGATTGCCTACATTGGGGTTCCGGCGTTTATTACGACCCTGGCAGGCCAGCTGATCTTCCGTGGCCTCACCCTGGTCATCCTCAATGGCGTGAGCCTGGCGCCCTTGCCTGGGCTAAATTCCATTGCCGCGGGGTTTGTGCCGGACATCTGGTTTATGCGAGCTGATGACCTAACGATTATCGTAGGGGTGGTGGCCTGCCTATTGCTGGTGGGCACCCAGTTCTTTGCCCGCAGGAAGCGCCAGCGTTACGGCTTTGAGGTGCCTCACATTGGCCTGTTCGCAGGCCAGCTTGCCATCGTATGTTCGGTGATTATGTTCTTCTGCTATCGATTGGCTGAGCACCGGGGCTTGCCGGTTGTGCTGGTGATCGTGGTGGTGATGGTGATGATCTACTCCTTCTTAACGATGCGTACGGTCTTTGGCCGCCGGATCTATGCCTTTGGCGGCAATGCCACCGCTGCGCGCCTTTCGGGCATCAACACCAAACGAATCCTCTTCTTTGCGTATATGAACATGGGGCTCTTGGCGGCGCTGGCCGGGCTGGTGTTCACCGGGCGTTTGAACTCCGCCACCCCCAAGGGCGGCGTAGGCTTTGAGCTGGACGCCATCGCGGCCTGCTTCATCGGCGGCGCGTCCACCACCGGCGGCGTGGGCACGGTGGTGGGCGTCATCGTAGGGGGCCTGCTGATGGGCGTGCTCAACAACGGCATGAACATCATGG
>Ga0123353_10003357_pt1 | contig 20209 bp, 15 predicted proteins | sample TergutLab28metaG_3_FD_92763 | JGI IMG/M metagenome (GOLD analysis project Ga0123353, IMG submission 92763) | Labiotermes labralis P3 segment gut microbial communities from Petit-Saut dam, French Guiana - Lab288 P3 | ecosystem: Host-associated > Arthropoda: Insects > Digestive system > Gut ... | reverse complement strand
GCTGCTGCGCTGCCACGCGTCGACCTCGACGACGAGGGAGCCGTCGACGTCCTGCCGGGTGGCCGCGCCGAGCATCAGCGGCAGTTCGAGCGAGGGGGTGAACCCCCAGCCGAGGGCCACCAGGTCGGCGGCGATCTCCCGCTCGGGCCCGGTCGGTCGGCCCTGGCGGTCCACCTTCGCGGTCCGCACCGCCTCGACCCTGCCGTCGCCGAGGATCTCGCGGATGACGGTCCTGGTCCGGTACGGGATGCGGTGCCGGGCCAGCGTCGCCGCGTACTGCGCGGCCTCGACTCCCTTGCCGGGCGCGGACACCGCGCCGACCGGGTCGCGCAGCCAGCCGAGCGTGGCGTTGGCCTCGACGACCGCCGCGACCTGCGCACCGGCGTGTGCGAGCCCGCTGGCCACGGGCAGCAGGAACGGCCCGGTGCCGCCCACGACGGCGCGCCGGCCGGCGAGGGTGCGGTGTCCCTTGAGCAGCGCCTGGACGCCGCCGGCGGCCATGGCCCCCGGCAGTTCCCAGCCGGGCACGGGCAGTTGGCGGTCGTAGCCGCCGGAGCACAGGATCAGCGCGCGGGCGACGACGGGTTCGGCCGCGTCGGGTTCCGCGCCTGCGGCGGTCCGCGGCGCGTGCACGGTGGGGGTGACGCGCAGGGTGAACGTCCCGCCCTCGTCACGGGTGGCCAGCCACACCTGGTGGCCGGGCAGGTAGCGGACGCGTCCGGCGGCGCTCAGTTCGTACAGGCGGTCGCGCAGGGCGGTGAAGACCGGCCAGCCGTGGTGGCCCTGACGGTCCCGCGGGCGGGCGTGCTTCTCGTCGAAGTGCCGCCAGTACTGGCCGCCGGGCTGCCCGGCGGCGTCGACGAGGGCGACGTCGAGCCCCGCCTCGGCCGCCTCGACGGCGGCCGCGAGACCGGCGGGGCCGGCCCCGACGACGGTCACGTCATGGGTGTGCGGCATCGTCGCCGTCCTCCTCTGCGTGCTGTGCGGCGCCGTCACGGTCGTCGTCGCCGGGGGCGTCCCCGGTGTCCGGGCCGTCGCCGGTCTCCAGGGCGTCGCCGGTGTCCAGGGCGTCGCCGAGCCGCATGCCGTCGGCCGCGGGGATCAGGCAGGCGCGTTCGGCGCGGGCGCCGTCGACGGTGATCAGGCAGTCGTAGCAGACGCCGATCCCGCAGAACAGGCCGCGCGGGCGGCCCTCCTTGCGGGTGGTGCGCCAGTCGAGGATCCCGGCGGCGACGAGGGCCGCGCCGACGCTCTGGCCGGGCTCGGCGGGGATCTCGGCGCCGCGGAAGGTCATCCGGTAGGTCACGGGGCAACTCCCTCGGCGTCGTGGGGCGGTTCGGGGAAACGGTCGGGCGCGAACGGCGCCAGGTCGAGGTCCGGCTCCACGCCGTTCAGTGCCTGGGCGACGAGCTTGCCGGTCCCGGCGGCCAGGCCGATGCCGGCGCCCTCGTGGCCGCAGGCGTGCCAGAGGCCGGGGGCCCTGGGGTCGGCGCCGATGACCGGCAGGTGGTCGGGGCAGTACGGGCGGAACCCGTGGTAGGTGCGCATCAGCCGCACCTGCCGCAGCATCGGGAACAGCGCGACGGCCTTGGCGGCGAGCGTGCTGATCGCCGGCACGGACACCGTCCGGTCGAAGCCGACCCGCTCGCGCGAGGCGCCGATGAGGATGGTGCCGCTGTCGGTGCCCTCCACCACCGGTGAGGTCTGCAGGGCCGCGTCGGAGCTGGCGACGTCGCCGACGTACTCGGCGGCGTACACCTTGTGCCGGATGGTGCGCGGCGGCATGGGCTCGGTGACGAGCACGAAGCCCCGCCGGGGGCGGACCGGTACGGACACCCGGGCCAGGGCCGCGACCTCGCCCGCCCACGTGCCCGCGGCGTTGAGCACCGCACCCGCGGGGATGTCCCCGCCGGTGGTGCGGACCCCGGTGACCCGGTCGCCGCTGCGCAGGAAGCCGGTCACCTCGGTGCGGGTGCGCACCGAGGCGCCCAGGTCCCGGGCCAGCCGCAGCAGGTGCGCGACGACCAGCATCGGCTGCACCTGGGCGTCCTGCGGGTAGAACGCCGCGCCGGCCAGGTCCTTGGACAGGTGCGGCTCGTAGTCGTGCAGCCGGGCCTGCTCGACGTCCTCGACCTCGACGCCGCTCGCCCGCTGGTGGACGCTCAGCTCCCGCAGCGCGGCGACGCTCTTCCCGGACGCGGCGACGACGAGGCCGCCCTTGGACTCGAACTCCCAGCGCCCCGCGTACGCGGCGAGGTCCTCGCGCCAGACGGCCTGCGAGTACAGCGCGAGGTCGAGTTCGGGGCCGGCCTCCTTGTCGGAGACCAGCAGGTTGCCCTCCCCCGCGCTGGACGTGCCGCCGGCGATGGCGCCGCGCTCGACGACGACCACCCGCCGGCCGGCGAGCGCCGCGAAGTACGCGGCGGCCGCCCCCACGACGCCGGCGCCGACGATCACGAGGTCCGCGCTCCCGGAGCCCGCCGGGCGGGGGCCGGCTCCCTGGGGTGCGGCGCTCACGACTCCTCCGCGCCGCTCGCCCACAGACCGCGGACGTGCCCGATGTGACGGCGCATCAGTTCCTCGGCGGCCGGCCCGTCACGCCGCTCGACGAGGTCCATCAGCTCGTGGTGCTCGGCTGCGGAGTGGCCCAGCCGGCCGCTCTGCAGCAGCGGGGACAGGCCGAGCAGCCGGGTCTGGGTGCGCAGGTCGGACACCACGTCGACCAGGTGCCGGTTGCCGCTGTAGCCGAGCAGGGTCAGGTGGAAGACGTGGTCCGCCCGGACGTAGCCGACCAGGTCGTCGCGTTCGACCGCGTCCACGATGGCCTGCGCCAGTTCCCGCAGGGACGGGAAGTCCTCCTCGGGGATGACGGGCACGCAGGCGCGCACCGTCGGCGGTTCGATGAGCAGGCGCACCGCGGCCAGGTTGTCCAGGTCCTCCTCGGACACCTCGGTGATCCGGAAGCCCTTGTTCGGCTGGGCGACGACCAGGCCCTCCTTGACCAGGTCGAGCATCGCCTCCCTGACGGGGGTGGGCGAGACGCCGAAGCGCGCGCCGAGCGTGGGCGCGGAGTAGACCACGCCCGGTTCCAGATCGCCGGAGATGATGGCGGCCCGCAGGGCGTCGCGGACGCGCTCGCGCAGCGTCGCCCGCTGGCCGAGGCTCTGCAACTGGGGGGTGGGCGGTACGTTCACAGCAGGAATCCCGCGGGGAAGGGGTCGCTCGGGTCGAGGTGGAACTGGGAGGTTCCGGTCACCCAGGCGCGGCCGGTGATGGAGGGCAGCACCGCGGTGCGCGGTCCGACGGTGGTCTCGCCCAGGAGCCGTCCGGTGAAGCGGGTGCCGATGAAGGACTCGTTCACGAACTCCTGTCCGAGGGCGAGTTCACCGCGGGCGTGCAGTTGCGCCATCCGCGCGCTGGTCCCGGTGCCGCACGGCGAGCGGTCGAACCATCCGGGGTGGATGGCCATGGCGTGCCGCGACAGTTCGGCGGTCGAGCCGGGGGCCTTGAGGTAGACGTGGTGGCACCCGCTGATGTCGTCGCGCTCCGGGTGGACCGGCCGGTCCGCCTCGTTCACGGCATCCATGATCGCCAGTCCCGCGGAGAGCAGGTCGCCTGCCCGGGCCCGGTCGAACGGCAGCCCGAGGTCGGCGAGTTCGACGATCGCGTAGAAGTTGCCGCCGAAGGCGAGGTCGTAGCGGACCTCGCCGTACCCGGGCACCTGCACGGTGGCGTCCAGCGCGTGGGCGTAGGACGGCACGTTCTCGATGGTGACGGACGTGGCGGCGCCGTCCTCGACGGTCACCGAGGCGACCACCAGCCCGGCCGGGGTGTCCAGCCGGATGGTGGTCACCGGCTCGGTGACGGCCACCATCCCGGTCTCGACCAGGACGGTGGCCACGCCGATCGTGCCGTGCCCGCACATCGGGAGCAGGCCGGAGACCTCGATGAACAGCACGCCGAAGTCCGCGTCGGGGCGGGTCGGCGGCTGCAGGATCGCGCCGCTCATCGCGCCGTGCCCGCGCGGCTCGTACATCAGCAGCGTGCGGACGTCGTCGCTGTTCTCCATGAACCAGCGCCGGCGCTCGGCCATGGTGGCGCCGGGGATGGTGCCCACGCCGCCGACCACGACACGCGTGGGCATGCCCTCGGTGTGCGAGTCGACGGCGTGGAAGGTGCGGCGCGACCTCACTTGTAGCCCTTGGCGAGGACGGCCTCGGTGTCGGCGGTGATCAGGGCGGTCTGCTCGGGCGACAGCGGCAGGCGCGGCGGGCGGCACGCGCCGCCCTTGAGCCCGGCGATGTCCATCGACAGCTTGATCGACTGCACGAACTCCGTCTTGGAGTCCCAGCGCAGCAGCGGGTGCAGGTCGCGGTAGACCGGCAGCGCGCGGGCCAGGTCGGCGGGGTCGCCGGAGGTGGCCAGACGGTACAGCTCGACGGTGGTGCGCGGGATCATGTTGGGGTAGCCGGCGATCCAGCCGACCGCGCCGGCCATGCCCAGTTCGAGCAGCACGTCGTCGGCACCGATGAGGATGTCCAGGCCGGGCGCCAGCTCGGCGATCTGGTACGCCCTGCGGACGTCGCCGGTGAACTCCTTGACGCCGACGATGGTGCCCTCGTGGAAGAGTTCCGCGAGCAGGCCGGGGGTGAGGTCGACCTTGGTGTCGATCGGGTTGTTGTAGGCCACGATCGGCAGCCCGACCTTGGCGACCTCGCGGTAGTGCTCCACGACCGCCGCGCGCTCCGCCCGGTAGGCGTTGGGCGGCAGCAGCAGCAGGGAGGTGGCTCCGGCCTCGGCGGCCTGCTCGGCCCAGCGGCGCGCCTCCTGGGAACCGTAGGCGGCCACGCCCGGCATCACGCCGAATCCCTCGGGTGCGGCCTGGACGGCGGTCTCGACGACGCGGGCGCGCTCCTCGGCGGTCAGGGTCTGGTATTCGCCCAGCGAACCGTTGGGCGCCACACCGTCGCAGCCGCCGGCCGCCAGGAAGCGCACGTGCTCGGCGAAGGCGTCGAAGTCGACCGACAGGTCGGCGTGGAACGGCAGTGCCGTGGCGACGTGGACTCCGTGCCAGGGCTTCGCGGGGTTGGTCATGCTGCGGCTCCTTGAGTGGTGGTGAACAAAAGACTATCAGTGCAATGTCACATCGCATAGACCCTGGAGGGTCTACCGGCTCACTGGCCGGCCATCCATTTCTCCAGGCCATCGGCGTCCAGCGGCAGCGCGCGGGACAGCACCTCCGACCCGTCGCGGGTCACCAGGATGTCGTCCTCGATCCGCACGCCGATGCCGCGCAACTCCGGCGGCACGGTCAGGTCGTGGGCGTGGAAGTACAGGCCCGGTTCGACCGTGAGCACCATCCCCTCGCCCATGGTGGCGCCCTGGTACGCCTCGGGGGCGGCCTGGGCGCAGTCGTGCACGTCGAGGCCGAGGTGGTGGCCGATGCCGCAGATCAGATAGCGGCGGTGGTGCTGGCCGGTGTCGGACAGCGCCTCGTCGACGGACACCGGCAGCAGGCCCCAGTCGTCGAGCCCGCGCGCGATCACCTCCATCGAGGCGTGGTGGAACTCGGTGAAGGCGTGGCCGGGGCCGACCGCCGCGAGTCCCGCCCGGTGCGCCTTCTCCACCAGGTCGTGCACCTGGCGCTGGGCGGCGGAGAACCGTCCCGAGGCCGGGAACGTCCGGGTGACGTCGGCGGTGTAGTGGCTGGCGACCTCCACTCCCATGTCGAGCAGCAGCAGCTCCTCGGGGAGCACCGGGCCGTCGCAGCGCACCCAGTGCAGGGTGGGCGCGTGCTTGCCGCTGCCGACGATCGACGCGTAGCCGGGACCGTTGCCGTAGGCGCGGGCGTACCGGTCGAAGGTGCCCTGCAGCCAGCGCTCGCCGCGACCGGCGACGGCGGCCGGGATCTCCCGGACGACCTCGGCGAACCCCTCGACGGTGCGGTCCACCGCCTGCCGCAGCTGGTCGATCTCCCAGGCGTCCTTGTACATCCGCAGCGACGCCAGCGTCCGGGCGACCTCCTGGTCGGCCAGCACCTCGTCCCGCAGCTCCGACAGCGGCCGCACGTCGATGCCCAGCACCCGCGCCCAGTCCTCGGGCCCCGGCGCGGCCCCGACCCACAGCTCGCCGTACCGGGCGTCGGACCAGAAGCCCAGGTCGCCCGGGTAGGCCGGCGGCGGCATGTAGAGGACGGCGTCGCCGGAGTTCACCACCACGACGGCGTTCTCGATCGCGCAGCCGGTCAGCCAGTAGAAGTCGCTGTCCGGGCGGAAGTCGTACGCGGTGTCGTTGCTGCGGATCGGTGCCTCGCCGGCGGCGATCACCACGGTCCGGCCGGGCAGCGCCGCGGCGAGCCGGGCCCGGTGGGCGGCCGCCGCCTCGACGGCGCCGGGGACGACCGTCGGCGTGCGGTCCAGGGTGTCCCACTGCGTGCCCATGTACGCGTTGAACGCCGGGATCTCGGTCAGCTTCGGGGGCTTGCCCTCACGCACTGGTGATTCCTCCTCCTGTGTCGCGCACCAGCTGTCCGAGCCGGGTGAACACCCGCTCGTCGCCGATGCCGTCGTGCTCGTACTCGTTGGTGACCCAGGCCTGGGTGTTGCCGACCCGGGCCGCGGTGTCCAGTTGCAGTCCCGCGTCCACGTACATGTCGTCGTGGTACACGGCGGCGGCGACCGGGACCTCGTTGGCCGCCAGCCGGTCCAGGTCGTACAGCGGCGGCCAGTCGTCCCGCGCGGCCAGCAGGTCCACCGCCCCGTGGAACGGGCGCAGTTCGGCGATCTCCTGGAACATCCAGGGGTAGATCATCTCGCCGGTGAACAGCAGCGGCCTGGCGTCCTCGGCGAACTGCGGGTGCCGCTCCCGCTCGGCCTGCGCCGCCCAGCCGCTCGCTCCCGGGCCGTGGCCGTAGATGCTCTCCTGCATCGCCGCGAACAGCGGGTTGTCGCTGTACGAGGTCCTGGCCAGCACCTGGTGGAGGAACGTCGCCGACAGCTCGCCGCCGTTGAACGCCTCGTCCAGCAGCCAGTGCAGCCGCTCGTGGCCGGGCTTCATCCCGAGGTCGATGCCGAGCGACTGCAGCCGCCGGACGGTCAGCACGTCGCCGTCGGGCAGCCGCACGTCGCCCTCGGCGAGCCGGTCGGCGATCCGGGCGACGTCCTGCGCCGCGTGCGGGTAGCGCTCGTAGAACAGCGCGTTCTTGGCCGCCACCCGCGGATAGGTGCGCCGGTAGACCTCGGCCGCCGACGGGTCGAGTCCGGGCAGCCCGCCCGCGACGTAGCAGGCGCTGAGCCCCTCGGGTGCCTGCGACAGATACGTCAGCGTGAGGAAGCCGCCGTAGGACTGGCCGAGCGTGGACCAGCGCCGGCCGCCGAAGACGGTCCTGCGCAGGTGCTCGTGGTCGGCCACGATGGCGTCGGCCCGGAAGCACGCGAGGAAGTCGGCGCCCTCGCGCGCGGTGGCGAACGCGCTCATCCGCCGGCCGTCGATCCGGGTGCTGCGGCCGGTGCCGCGCTGGTCGACCAGCACCACGCGGTGGGTCTTCAGCGCCACGCCGAGCCAGCCGTTCCGGTCGGTCGGGCGCGGGCCCTTACCGCCGGGGCCGCCCTGCAGGTAGACCAGGCACGGCAGGTCCTCGCCGGCCCGTACCGGGTCGGCGATGTCGCGGACGAACAGCTGGATCGTGCCGCGCCCGGGGTCGGACCAGTCCAGCGGCACGTCCACGAGCTGTTCGCGTACCCGCATGCCGGGGATGGTGTAGGTGACGATGCCGCTCATGCGGTGGCAGCCCTCCTTCGGCGCTCCCATTCGGGGTTGATCCGCGGGATCGCGGCCAGCAGCGTCCGGGTGTAGGGGTCGTCCGGGCGGTTGAAGACCTGCTCGCACGGTCCCTGCTCGACGATCCTTCCCTTGCTCATGACCGCCACCCGCTGGGCGAGCTGGCGGACCACCGCCAGGTCGTGGGCGATGAAGACGTAACTGAAGCCGCTCTCCCGCTGGAGCCGCTGCAGCAGCTCGATGACCTGCGCCTGGACGGACACGTCCAGCGCGGACACCGCCTCGTCGCAGATCACCAGCTTCGGGTTGACCGCCAGCGCCCGGGCGATGCCGATGCGCTGCGCCTGGCCGCCGGAGAACTGCGCCGGGTAGCGCTGGGAGTGGTCCGGGTTGAGGCCGACCCGCTCCATCAGCTCCCTGGTGTACGCCTTGCGGCCGCCGGCGGGCGCGATGCCCTGGTACTCCAGCGGCGCCATCAGGATGCGCTCGACGGTGTGCCGGGGGTTGAGCGAGGAGAACGGGTCCTGGAACACCACCTGCACGTTGGCCCGGTAGTGGGCGAGCCGCGCGCCCGTGGCCCGGGTGACGTCCTCGCCCTCGAACTCCAGGACGCCGCCGGTGGGTTCCATCAGCTTGGCGACGATCCGCGCGCTGGTGGACTTGCCGCTGCCGGACTCGCCGACCACGGCCAGCGTCTCCCCCAGCCGCACGTCGAAGCTCACGCCGTCCACGGCGGTGAACTCGGACTTGCGACCGTAGGGGCCGCGGGTGGTGAAGCGCTTGGTCAGATCGCGCGCGCTGAGCAGGATGTCGGTCACGGGGTCACCTCGTCGGCCGGGAGGTCGTCGGTGATGCGCGGGATGCTGTCCAGCAGCTTGCGGGTGTACGCGTGCCGGGGCTCGGCGAAGACCTGCTCCGCGGTGCCGTACTCCACCGGCTCGCCCTGGCACATCACCAGCACCCGGGTGGCGATCGAGCTGATCACCGCCAGGTCGTGGGTGATGAACACCATCCCGGTGCCGGTCTGCTGCTGCAGCTCCGCCAGCAGGCGCAGGATCTGCGCCTGCACGGTCACGTCCAGCGCGGTGGTCGGCTCGTCGGCGATGAGCAGGGCCGGCGAGCAGACCAGGGCCATCGCGATCATGACGCGCTGCCGCTGGCCGCCGGAGAACTGGTGCGGGTAGTAGCCCGCCCGGCGCTCCGGTTCGGGGATGCCGACCTGTTCCAGCGCCTCGACGACGACCTTGGCCGCGGCCTTGCGCGAACCGCCGCGGTGGGCCCGGTACATCTCCTCGATCTGCAGACCGACGGTGTAGTACGGGTTCAGCGAGGACAGCGGGTCCTGGAAGATCATGGACGCCTGCTCGCCGCGGATCGCGCGCATCTCGCGGTCCTTGCGCCCGAGCAGTTCGACGCCGTCCAGCCGGATGCTGCCCTGGGTCCGCGCGCCGCGCGGCAGGAGCCCCATCACGGCCAGGCTCGTCATCGACTTGCCGGAGCCGGACTCGCCGACGATGCCGACGGTCTCGTCCCGGCCGACGGTGAACGACACGTCCTTGACCACGTCCACCGGCCCGCGGGAGGTCGGCAGCGTCACCGTGAGGTGCTCGACGACGAGCAGTTCGTCCTTGCGTTCGCCTTTCATCGGTTCTCTCATCGGATCCTCACCCTCGGGTCGAGCCAGGTGTAGACGAGGTCGACCACGAGGTTGCCCACCACCACGAAGAACGCGGCGAGCAGGGTGACCGCCATGATCACCGGCTGGTCGTTCTTCGCGATCGAGTCGGCGGCCATCTTGCCGACGCCGTTGAGACCGAACACGGTCTCGGTGATCAGCGCGCCGCCGAGCAGCGCGGCGAAGTCCATGCCGAAGATCGTGGTGACCGGGGTCAGTGCCGGCCGCAGGGCGTGCCGGCGCATGGTGAGCGCCGGGGGCAGGCCCTTGGACCGGGCGGTCCGCATGAAGTTCTCGGCCAGGGTGTCGATGACGTTCGCTCTGGTCAGCCGGGCGTACAGGCACGCGTACCCGGTGGCCAGGACGATCCACGGCATCAGATACGACTCGAACCACATCACCGGGTCGTCGAAGAACGACACCGCGGAGGGGAACGGCAGGATCTGCAGCTTGACCACCAGGATGTACTGCAGCGCCAGCGCCAGCACGTAGTTGGGGATGCTGGCGCCGCCCAGGGCCAGGCCCATCATGGTGCGGTCCCACCAGCTGCCCTCCTTCACGGCGCTGATCAGGCCGGCCGCGATGCCCAACAGCAGCCACAGCACGGCCGCGCCGACCGCCACCGTGGCGGTGACCGGCAGGCGCTCGGTGACCATCTGCCACACCGGCTGGCTGGTCTGGAACGAGTAGCCGAGGCAGGGCGCGCCGCAGTGCACCAGGTTGGCGCCGGACCCGTAGTCCCGGCCGACGAACAGCCCGCTGATGAAGTCCCAGAACTGCACCAGGAACGGCTTGTCCAGGCCGAGCGAGGAGCGGATCTGGTCGACCCGGTCCGGGGTGCAGGTCTTCCCGCAGATCATCAGCGCCGGGTCGGGCGAGAGCTCGAAGAAGATGAGATAGGTGAACAGGCAGACCATGAAGAGGATCAGCACCAGGCCTGCGATGCGTCCGGAGATGTAACGCGCCATCAGGCGGCCTCCCCCGCGTCGGTGGCGGCCCGGACGCGGTCTCCGAGCACGGTGAGGGACAGGACGGTGAGGAAGAGCAGGACGCCGGGGACCGCGAAGTACATCGGGTCGACCGCGTACCAGCTCACCGAGCTGGAGATCATCTGGCCCCAGGAGGGGGTCGGCGGGCTGACGCCCACGCCCAGGAAGGACAGTCCGGCCTCGGTGCCGATGTACCCGGGCACCGCGAGGGTCGTCATCACGATCAGCGAGCTGCGCAGGTTCGGCAGGATCTCCTTGAACACCAGCGCCCTGGTGGAGGCGCCGGAGGCGCGGGCGGCCTCGACGAAGTCCCGGTTCACCAGCGTCAGCGTCTGCCCGCGGACCACGCGGGCCAGGTACGGCCAGCCGAAGCCGCTGATCACCACGACCAGCAGCAGCGAACGGTTGCCCGCGGGCAGCGACGACAGGATGGCGATCATGAAGATCAGCGCCGGGAAGGCCATCAGGAAGTCCATGACGCGGGACACGATCTGATCGACCCACCCGCCGTAGAAGCCGGCGAGCATGCCGAACACCACCCCGAGCAGCGTGGTGAGCACGGTCGCGGCCGCGGCGATCAGGAACGACACCCGCGCTCCGTAGGCGACGCGGGCCAGCAGGTCGCGTCCGTTGAGCGGCTCGACGCCGAGCAGGTGCTCGGCGCTGATGCCGCCCAGCGAGCCCTTGGGCAGCCCGCCGTTGTCGACGTTGATGGCGGAGGTGTCGAATGCGGTCGGCCCGTGGCCGGTGAGGGCGCTGATCAGCGGTGCGCACAGCGCCATCAGCACCATCAGGGCGATGAAGCCGGCGCTGAGCACGGCCGCCCGGTCGTGCAGCAGGACACCGGTGATCCGGCGCCCCGCCGTGGCGGGCGCACCGGGTGCGCCCGCCGACGGGTCGGCCTGCGCGTCACGCGAGGTGGCGGCGGCAGTGGTCATCGGGGCCTACTTTCCCGCGTCCTTGAGGCCGACCGAGACCAGGTCGATGCCGCCGGAGTAGGAGTTGGACAGGTAGGCGCCGGCGATGTTGGAACCGGTGACGGTGACGACCTTGTCGTAGTCCAGCGGCACGATCGGCGCCTGCGCCATGATCTGCTGGTCCAGGTCGCCGTACGCGGTGTTGGCGGCGGCGACGTCCTTCATCCCTGCGATCCGGTCGATCTGCTGGTTGACGCCGGCGTTGTTCAGCTGGGCCAGGTTGTTGTTCGCGGTCGAGGTGATGTTGCGGCCGTCGAACAGCGGCGGCAGGAACGTCGCACCGGACGCCCAGTCAGGGCACCAGCCGGTGAGCGCCATGTCGTGCTGCTTGGCCGGCGTCGCGATGACCTCGTAGAACGTGGAGGTGTCGATGTTGTTGATCTTGACCTTGATCCCCAGCGGCTTCAGCGACTCCTGCACCGCGACCGCGACGGCGGTCTGGGCGGCCACCGGACGGGCGTCCAGGGTCAGCGAGAAGCCGCTCGACAGGCCCGCCTCGGCGAGCAACTGCCGCGCCTTGTCCAGGCTGTACGGGTAGGGGTCGTAGTCCTTGCGGCCGAGCATGGTCGGCGGCTGGATCGCGGTCGCCTTGGCGGCGAGCTGCGAGCCGCCGAGCGCGGCCACCGTGGTGTCCTTGTTGACGGCGTACTCGATGGCCTGGCGGACCTTGACGTTGTCGAGGTTCTTCCGCGTGGTGTTCATCGACAGGTACGTGGTACAGCCGGTCAGCCCGGTCAGGGTGCGGGCCTTCAGCTGCGGGGTCTGGATCCGCGACACGGTCGCCGCCTGGATGGTGCCGGTGATCGCGTCGGCGTCGGTGCCCTGCCCGGCGAGCATCCGCTCGTCGATGGTGGCGCCGTCGAGACCGAACGTCCACTGGAAGCCGTCCGGCTTGGCCGCGCGGATGTCGTCGGTCGACTTGTCCCATTCGGGGTTGCGGACCAGCTTGAGGGACGCGCCGTGGACGTAACTGGCCACCTTGTAGGGGCCGGAGGCGATCGGCTTGGTGTCGAAGGCGTGCCCGGCGCCGGTGCCCTTGGGGAACGGCGTGAAGTTCGGCATGGTCAGGGCGCTCGCGAAGTCCGGGAAGGACTTCTTGAGGTGGAAGACGACCGTCTTGGCGTCCGGCGTCTCGATCGACTTGAGATCACCGGACTGGTAGGGCCCCTTGTAGTCGGCGGGCGCGTCGATCAGCAGCCGCGGGTAGGGCGAGCCGCCCATCTCCGGGTCCCAGGCGCGCTCGATGCCGAACTTGACGGCGGCGCTGTCGATCGGCGCGCCGTTCTCGAACTTCTCGCCGTCCTTGAGGTGGTAGGTCCAGGTCTTGGCATCGTCGGACGGGGTGCCGAGGTCGGTCGCCAGGTCGGGGACCACCTTGGTGCCCTTGGCGCCGGCGCCGGCGCCGAACGTGGTCAGGCCGCGGTAGATGAGCCGGTAGAAGTTGTTGACCCCGCCGTCCCAGCCGAGGCCGGGGTCCAGGTGGGAGAAGTCCGCGGTGGCGAGCACGTGCACGGTGCCGCCGCTGGCGGCCGCCTGGCCGGGCCCGCCGCCGGCCTTGTTGGTCGCGCCCGGGCCGCCGTTGCAGGCCGCGAGCATCAGCATTCCGAGGGCGGTCACGCCGGTGACGGCGGTGGTTCTCCTCATGGGGCAGTCCTTTGGTCGGTGGAGTGGGTGGAGGGGTTCAGTGGGCCCGGAGCCATACGCGCATGGCCTCCGGCCTGCGGTTGCCCCACAGGAAGTAGGGGACGAGGGTCACGGGGACCGCCTCCGGCGCGGCGGCGTCCGCCGTGCCGGGACCCTGCGGGGCGGAGTCCGTCCGTCCCGCGGTGAGTTCGGGGTACAGCTCCGCGGAGGGCGCGGGGGCGGCGGTCGCTGAGGCGCGCAGCAGCACCGCGCCGGCCAGGGCGTCGCCGGCCGCCGCGCCGTCCTGCTGCGGCACGGGGACCGCCCCGGCAACATCGTTAGCGCTAACAACAAGGTCGTCGACAGGGGCCGCCGTGTCCTGCTGCTCCAGGCAGTAGACGAGCGGGCCGCGGGCGAGGCCGACGGCACCGCGGGTCGCGTCCAGGTGCGGGTGCGAGCCGTGGGCGCGGACCGGCATCGGCAGGCCCAGCAGGATCGAGTCGCCCTCGGACCACTGCCGTTCGACCGTGAGCCAGCCGTCCTCGGCAGCCACCGGCTCGCCGTCCAGCGTGACGTCCCGCGCCCAGGCGGGAATCCGCAGCTTGATCGCGTAGGGGCGGTCGGCGGCGCGGTCGACGGTCAGCCGCACGTCGCCGTTCCAGGGGTAGGCCGTCTCCACGGTCACCGCCAGGGACGCGGTCTCGATCCGGGACTCGGCGTACTGGGCGACGAACAGCGCGTCGTCGCGCTCGGCGGCCACGTGGTCCTGGAGCTGGGCCATCCAGCGCACGATGTTGGGCGGGCAGCAGGGGCAGCCGAACCAGCCGCGGCGCAGCAGCTCGCCGCCGGTCTCGGCGCCGCTGCGCTGCTCGTGGTCGGGACGGCGCTGCAGCGGGTTGTCGTAGAAGAACGCCTTCCCGTCGGCCGACAGGCCCACCGCGTAGGCGTTGAACAGCACCAGCTCGTAGACGTCGAGATAGGTGGCGCGGCCGGTGGCCAGGAACATCCGCCAGGCCCACTGCATGGTGGCGATGGCGGCGCAGGTCTCGCTGTAGGAGCGCTCGGACGGCAGCTCGTAGCGGTCCCCGATGGCCTCGTCGGAGTGCCGGCTGCCCAGCCCGCCGGTGAAGTAGAGCTTGGTGGCGGCCATGTCGTCCCACAGCCGGTCGAGCGCCTCGAACAGCGTCTCGTCGCCGGTCTCCAGGAACACGTCGGTGGCGCCGGCGGCCAGGTACACCATGCGCACCGCGTGTCCGGTGACGGACGGCAGCTCGCGGAAGGGCAGGTGGTCCTGGAAGTACTCGGGCGGGAAGATCCGGTGCGTGAGGTTCCCCTGCCCGCGGCGGTCCACGAACAGCCGCGCCTGGGTGAGGTAGTCGCGGTTGCCGGTCTCCCGGTACAGCTCGACCAGGGCCATCTCCACCTCGGGGTGGCCGCACACCGCCTCCTGGCCGCCCTCGCCGAAGCGGCGCACGACCAGGTCGGCGAACTTCACGGCCACGGCGAGCAGCCGGCCGTCGCCCATCCGCCGCTCGGCCGCCACCGCGGCCTGGATCAGATGGCCGAGGTTGTACATCTCGTGCCCCCAGGACAGGTCCTCCCAGGGCTTCTTCTCGCCCGCGGGGTCCTGGAAGAAGGAGTTCAGGTAGCCGTCGTCGGCCTGCACCCGCTCCAGTAGCCCGACCACCTCATCGAAGAAGTGCTGCGCCTCCTCGTCGGCGGCGTCCGCGCCGATCTCGTAGGCCAGGCCCTCCAGCGTCTTGTACAGGTCGGTGTCGAGGAACGGGTAGCGGCCGCGGAAGGGCGCCGGGTCATCCTCGAGCAGGCGGCTCAGGTTCGTGACGTTGCCCGCCGCGCGCAGCTGCTCGACCGTGTGCGGGATCGTCGCGCGGCGGTTCCGGTCCTGCCACTCACCGAGCAAACCGCCGGTGATACGCACCGACGCAAGCGGAGCCACAGCCCCCGCTTGCGTGCGTACCGCTCCCGGCCGGTCGCCGGCACCGGCCCTGATCTGCGCAGATGTCATCGATTCTCCCAGTGGTATGTGGCATTGCACAGACCATAGGGCCTCCGCTGAGTGAACAGCAATGGGTCACCGCGAGAAATCCAGCCCCACGCGTCACACCTGTCCCGCGGAACCCGGCGCGGCCGGACCGGCGCCCGCACGGCACTCCGGCCGGATGCCGGCCCCCGCCGCCGTCGCGGCGTCCGCGGAAAGTGCGGGTCCACGGAACGGGGACCGCCCCGGTGGGCGCGACCACCGCACGACCGCCACCCAGGCGAAATGCCGTACCGGCAGCGCGAGTTCACCACAGCCGGCGCGCACCTTCCGTTCATTTGTAGCATGTAACATTGCATGGTTTAAGGGGCTGTGCCATGCTGCACCGCGAACCCAACGCCGCACGCTCCCCCAGCAGTTGCCCACGCTTCGTCAGCAACTCTCATGCCGCCTGGATCAGTTCACCCACGCACCGGACGGCCCGGCCTCACGACTCCCGCGGTCCACCCCTCGGCCGCCGCGGCGACGTCCTCCCATGCAATTCCTGCGACCACAAGCCGCCAGGAGGTCCGTGATGATCAGCCGGAAGAAATGTTAGCGCTCACAACACGTACCCACGGGCTGCTCTCCCCTGCCCGACCACCTTCGAAGGGAACGAATGCAGATGAGTCCTATGAGGCGGCGCGACTTCATGCGGGTCTCCGCGGTGGCGGTCGCCGCGGCGGCGACCACCCGGGGGCTGGCCGGTCCCGCCCGGGCGGCGGCCGCCCCGGCGGGCAGGACCGCCGCGACCACCCTGCCTCCGTTCGCCGGCGCGGGCAGCAACGCGCCGGTGCGGCCCTTCGCCCTCCACGAGGTGAAGCTGGGCGCGAGCGTCTTCCAGGAGAAGCGGGACCGGATGAAGGCGTTCATCCGGGAGCTCGACGAGCGCCGCTTCCTGGTCCCGTTCAACCGGAACGCCGGCCGGCCCAACCCGCCGGGCGTGCCCGTCGTCGGCGGCTGGGAGGACGGCGGGCAGCTGACCGGCCACTGGACCGGCTACTACCTGACGTCGCTGGCGCACGCCTACTCCGACGACGGCGAGCAGGTCTTCAAGGACAAGAGCGACTGGATCGTCGGCGAGCTGGCGGCCGTCCAGGACGCCATCACCGCCAAGACGGCCGGTGGCGGCGCGGCGCAGCCGCCGATCGGCCGCGTCGCCGGCCGGTTCGGGCAGGCGCTGAAGCTGGGCGGCGACGATCCCGCCCAGTACGTGGCGCTGCCCGCCGCAGTCCTCGCGGGCCTCACCGACTTCACCGTCGCGACCTGGGTCGACCGGGCGTCGACGGACGGTCAGGACTGGTCCAGGGTCTTCGACTTCGGCAGCGGCACCGGGGCGAACATGTTCCTCACCGTGAGCGCCGGAGGCGGTGGCGCGCGCTTCGCGATCACCACCGGCGGCTCGCAGGACGAGCAGCGGATCGACGCACCCGACCCGATCCCCACCGGCTGGACCCATGTCGCGGTCACCCTCGCGGGCGGCACCGGCACGCTGTACGTGGGCGGCGAGGAGGTGGCCCGCAACACCGCGCTCACCCTCACCCCGTCCGACCTGGCCGGCGCGGGCAACGTGTGGATCGGCCGCTCCCAGTACGGTGACCCGCCCCTGGACGCCGCCGTCGACGAGTTCCAGATCTACGACCGGGCGCTGACCCAGGCCGAGGTCCGCTCGCTGACCGGGTCGGCGGCCGGGACCACCGGCGGCGGCAGCGTCGCCTGGTACCGGTTCGACGAGGACGGCGGCACCGAGGCCGTCGACTCCTCGCCGCACCAGCGCCCGGCCACCGTCGTCCCCGCACCGGACCCCGCGGACTGGGTGCCCACCCACCCCGGCTACCTGGGCGCGCTCCCCGACGACCTGGTGCTGCGGCTCGGCCCGCCGCGCTTCGCCACCTACGGCGGCGACAGCGGGACCTGGGCCCCCTGGTACACCCAGCACTTCCTGATGCGCGGCCTGCTCGACGTCCACTACGCCACCGGCAACGCCCAGGCCCTCCAGGTCGTGACGAAGATGGCCGACTGGGCGCACCTGGCGCTGACGCTGGGCGACGTCAACAACCCGCAGTACAAGGGCCCGATCACCCGGGCCGACCTGAACTTCATGTGGGACACCTACATCGCCGGCGAGTTCAACGCGGTCGCCGAGCCGATCGCGGAGCTGCACGCGCTGACCGGCGACGCGAAGTACCTGGAGACGGCGAAGTTCTTCGACAACCGGCAGTCGCTGTTCGGCGCCTGCGACAGGAACGAGGACATCCTCACCGTCACCCACGACAAGAACCCGGGCCCGCGGCGGCCGGACCGCCTGCACGCCAACCAGCACATCCCCAACAACCTCGGCTACCTGCGGATCTACGAGCAGACCGGGGAGCAGGAGTACCTGCGGGTCGCCAGGAACTTCTTCGGCATGGTGATCCCGCACCGGATGTACGCCATCGGCGGCACCGGCGGCACCTATCCGGGCTCCAACGCCAACGACGAGCAGTTCCAGAACCGCGGCAACATCGCCAACGCGCTGACCCACAGCGGTTCGGAGACCGAGGCGACGCACAGCCTCGTCAAGCTGGTCCGCAACCTGTTCTTCCACGTGCCCGACGCGGCGTACGTCGACTACTACGAGCGCGCGGTGGTCAACCAGATCCTCGGTTCGCGGCAGGACTCCGACAGCACCAGCGATCCGCTGATCACCTACTTCCAGTCGCTCGCCCCAGGTGCCAGCCGGGACTTCGGCAACCTGGGCACCGGCGACGGCGGCGCCGGCCTGGAGGACCAGACCAAGTACCAGGAGCTGGTGTACGCGCGCTCCGCGGACGGCTCGACCCTCTGGGTCAACCTCTACATCGCCTCCACGCTGAGCTGGCCCGAGCGCGGCTTCACCATCGCCCAGCAGACCCGGTTCCCGCGCGGCGACACCTCCCGCCTGACCGTCACCGGCAGCGGCCGGCTCGACGTCAAGCTGCGCGTCCCGGCGTGGGCCACCGGCGGGTTCACCGTCCGGATCAACGGCGTCGACGCCGGCGTGCAGGCGCGGCCGGGCACGTACCTGACGCTCAGCAGGACGTGGCGCAGCGGCGACGTGATCGACGTCGCCATGCCGTTCCGCATCCGCATCGAGCGCGCCGAGGACCGGCCCGACACGCAGTCGGTGTTCTGGGGGCCGGTGCTGATGTCGATCCTCGGCGACCCGGGGAACGGCGCGTACCGGCAGCTCACGCTCTACTCCGGCCTGAAGCGCGACGGCGACTACACGCGAGCCGCCATCACGCCGGGCGCGCCGACGGCCGCGGGCGACCCGACCTTCACCGCGGGGACGCTGCGGCTCCAGCCGTGGTACGTCGGGGACCCGCAGCCGCAGTCGGCCTACTTCCGCCGCGTCGAACCGGACATCGTCTTCGGCCCGGTCACCACGGGAGTGCCGAACGTCAAGCGGGACGACGGGCTGCCCGCCTACGACATGCCGGTCGAGGGCGTCACCTCGCCGGGCCACGACGGCCTCACGTTCCTGGACGTGGTGTGGGACCAGGCCCCGTTCCGCACGCACGGCGACTTCGTCTCGGCCGTCGCCCGCACCGCGGACGACTTCCAGGGCCGCGGCCTGCTCACCGCGGCGCAGAAGGACACGGTGGTGTCGGCCGCCGCCCGCGCCCGCACCCAACTCGCTCCCTGACGAGGCCCGTTCCTCCTGAGACGGCACCCCGGACGGCACCCCGCCCGCGCAGCACCCGGCTCCCCGAGGCCGGGCGCCGCGCGGGCGGGGTCCGTGCGTGTCCGTCACCGTCCGGCCCCCTGCGCCGGACGGTGACGGAGCCTGCATCTCGCGGATCCGGCCGGAACCGTCAAGGTGGGTGGAGGTCGGCAGCCGGGACGGCGTGCCGTCCTCCGGCGTGCCCGTGCTGACGGGCCGCCAGCGGTTCAGAATTGAACCGTCGTGGTGGTCGTGGGGCCAGTGATTCGAAGGTGCTCGAATCGCGTCCGCGGGAGGGGCGGGACGAGAGTGCGGCCGGGGTCCGTCCGACGGGCCTCGGCGTGGAGTCCCGGGCACGCAGGGTGAGGTCCCGGGGCGGGGGCCTGGGCCCAGGGCGGGAGCGGGGGCCCCGAGTGAGGGATCCCGGGCTGAGGGTCTCAGCCGTCGAGGAGCTGTGCGGCGCGGTGCGTCTGCCGGTACATCACATGACGGGTGTTCCGCAGCTTGGTGACCAGCCCCGACCGGTGCAGGATGCCCAGGTGGTAGGAGACGGTGCTGGGGCTGAGGTCCTGGCGCCGGGCCAGTTCGGCGGTGCTGCGGGGAACGGAGAGGGCGGCCAGTATCGCGGCGCGGGTGGGGCCGAGCAGTTCGTGCGCCTGCGAGCGGCGGGAGGAGTCCCCGAGCACGCCGGCCGGCCGCGGCCGGTACCACACCGCTGCCGCCCGCAGCCCGTCCGTCCGGCGGGTCGCGTCGACGCCGGGAAGGTGACCGAACAGCCGCGGCAGCAGGACGAGATCACCGATCCCGGAGAGCACCAGGTCACCCGGTGCGAACACCCGCAGCCGCCCCTCGGTGTACTCCGTGTCCGAGGCCAGGGTGGCGAGCGTCGCCGCCATCCCCTGCTGGGCGATGCTCTGCGTGCGGTGGACGATGTCGGCTTCGCTGCGGGCGCGCAACTGCGGCCAGCGGTCGGCGAGCGTCGACCGCCACACCTGCGCCAGTTCGGCGGCGACGGCCTCGGCGAGCGCCCGCTCCCCTCGGTCCAGCGCGTCCAGCAGCGGCCGCGGGACGGTCCGGCCCGCCCGTCCGGCCTGGTCCAGCACCAGGCCGAGCTCCTCCCGCACCTGTTCGGGGGCGGCGGTCGCGACCGCGTGCAGGCACTCGTCCACCGACCGCTCGTAGGAGGGAGGATGCGGTGCCATGAAGTCGGGGATGTACGTGGCGGGACCGCAGAACAGGGCGTGCACCACGTCGAGGCGCTGCGACCGGAGCGTGCCGCGCACGCGCAGGGCCCACCTCCGGTGGCGGGACGGAGCGTCGGCGCGCAGCATCATGAGCGAGTCGACGACAACGTGACTCTGCGAGAGCGCGAAGCGGATACTGCCCAGTCCCCGCGCGTCCAGTTCCACATCGATCACGGAAGAGCGACCTCCACGGCCCCGG
>Ga0123353_10003356_pt1 | contig 20209 bp, 22 predicted proteins | sample TergutLab28metaG_3_FD_92763 | JGI IMG/M metagenome (GOLD analysis project Ga0123353, IMG submission 92763) | Labiotermes labralis P3 segment gut microbial communities from Petit-Saut dam, French Guiana - Lab288 P3 | ecosystem: Host-associated > Arthropoda: Insects > Digestive system > Gut ... | reverse complement strand
GTCGGCTCATCGCATCCTGGGGCTGGAGCAGGTCCCAAGGGTATGGCTGTTCGCCATTTAAAGCGGTACGCGAGCTGGGTTTAGAACGTCGTGAGACAGTTCGGTCCCTATCCACCGTGGGCGCAAGAAAATTGATGGAATCTGTCCCTAGTACGAGAGGACCGGGATGGACGAACCTCTGGTGTACCAGTTGTCAACCAATGGCATTGCTGGGTAGCTACGTTCGGTCTGGATAACCGCTGAAAGCATCTAAGCGGGAAGCCAATCCAAAGATGAGTTTTCTCACTGGGTTAACCAGGTAAGACCCCTCGTAGACGACGAGGTTGATAGGCTTCAGGTATAAGTGTGGTGACACATTCAGCCGAGAAGTACTAATTGGTCGAGGTCTTATTTTCATTATGTGATTTTGATTTACGCTATTTAGCATTCAGGGTACCCAACCCCTGTCATCCTGAGCGGAGGGACGAAGTCCCGAAGTCGAAGGAACTGCAATCATGGGGACATGTAAACTGAATAATGACTTATAGAGAGTTTTCTATAATGTTGGTGATTATGGCGAGGAGGGTACACCCGATCCCATTCCGAACTCGGAAGTTAAGCTCCTCAGCGCCGATGGTACTACACTGTAGTGGTGTGGGAGAGTAGGACGTTGCCAACATTATAGAGAACTCTTTTCAATTGTGGTGGCACCTAGAATCACCGCTCGAAACCTCGCGTGGCTTAGCACGCGTCGGCTTCGACCAGTGACCCCATGCACTCACCACAATCACAAAATCCTTCAACTATCAAACCCAGCCGCGCGCTGGGTTTTCCAATTGGTGGTACTACTATGGGAGAAGATCTTTGAGGGGGACTTCAAGTATCTCTGCCATGCGAAAGAGAGTGCTGAGCTTGGGAGCCTGCTTGCCCTGTTCAATATATCCGATAGAGACTCGGTGCATATCAAGGAGTTCGGCAAATCCCTCCTGCGAGAGACAGCGTGACTTACGATACTTCTGAATCCTTGATCCCAGCTCTTTTTGAAATTCTTGATAATTGAGACTTTGCATAGTAAGTACATCATCGAGCTTTATGTAGATAATGACTACAAAGTAAGAATTTGCAATGTAGGAATATCTTATGCTAGTTTGTAAAGTGTAACTTTGCATAAAATTAGTGAGGGGAAGGGAAGAAATGAAGAAATTATTGTTATTTGTATTAGTGCTCTCTCTGTCCGCATTCATGCTGGTTGGATGTGATGATACAACTCCGACAGTGGTGGACACTGCTGATGCCGAAGCGACGGCACCAGCTGAAGATACGTCTAGCGGAGTGCAGACTTTCCAAATCGGAGATACTGTTGAGCTTAAAGACTTTAGGGTTACCGTCAATAGTGTTCGCACTGACATGGGAAGCGACATGATGGAACCTGATGCCGGAAACGAATACTTCTACGTTGATGTGACTATTGAAAATATATCTGATAGTGAGCAGACAGTGTCCTCGGTCATGATGTTTAGCGTAAGAGATCAGCAGGGCGTAACTATGGATCAGGCCATCTTCGCAGATACTAAAGGCTCTCTCGATGGGACAGTGCTTCCTGGGAAAATGATGACAGGTGAATATGCAGTTGAAGTACCTGAAGGTACGACTGGCCTTGAACTTCAATTTGACGGGGCGTTTTTATCTGGCGGTTCAATAATTATTGATCTCAACTAATCTATTAATAGATGTTAGCAATCGGAGGGTAAAATGGAACAAAATTCAAATATTCAAAATGGCGAACAGGGTGCTGGTGTACCAGTGCAACCTCAACAGCAATATGCACCACAACCTCAGCAACAGTATGCGCCACAAGCAATTGAGAATCCCGGTAAAGGAATGGGCATTGCCAGCATGGTGCTTGGAATTGTAGCTCTTGTCTTCTGCTTTATTCCATTTCTTGGCTGGCTTGGCGTAATACTAGGTATTGTCGGTCTTGTACTTGGATTTGTGTCACTCAAGAAGACGCCTCAAGGAGTCAAGTCAGGAATGGCTAAAGCAGGTATAGTCACGTCTATTATCGCAATAGCACTCAACTTGATAATGTTGATAGTGGTGGCTGGTTTCATTGGTGCTCTGGGTACTGCTGCGTCTGCTTCGGGGTACTAGCCATTGAAGCTTTCTAGGCGAGAAGGTCACATTTAGCTGGGCGAACAACATGCCTGACGACATGAGTGGGCTCGGAAACGAGCCCACTTTTGCTGTGTCTGCCAAGCCTCCAATTGAGTAGTGGGCGTGCTCCGCCGCGCGCTGCCCTTTATCATTTCAGCTTCAAGTGTCTTTTATCTGAGGCATAGCGAACTGCTTTGCGGTAGATATTGCGATCGCGCATCGTAGCCTTTTTGCCACGAAGATCCCTGTCTTTCCGATAGAGCATCTCTGGATCCTGATGGATCAAATCTTCGATGTGAAAATAGCCAATGTTTTGCAAGTTTCGTTTTGTTGCCTTCCCAACGCCAGGAATTAAAAGCAAGTCATGCTGACTCTTTCGGCTTGCCACAATTTGCCTCTGCGTTGATTTCTTACTTCGAGAAAACTCGAAGTAGACTTTCTGATTATAAATCCCGCTGACACGCTTCTTGACCTCTTTCAGAATGGGCGAAGAGCTGTTTCCGGTTAATCCGATAACCGCCCTATCATTTCTCTCGCTGATCTGAGTAGTAAAGATGTCTTCTCTATCACTGAGAAGTCCATAAATTAAGCGATTTCTGTTGGTGCGGAGAGCTTTTTTCCGCTTCCACTTCTCTTTTCGTTGCTCTGCATCCAGCTGTCGCTTTTCAAAGCCTTCCCAGAAATCTGGGTTGAATTTGACGAGCTGTACACACTCCTTTTCGAGGCATCTATGCTTTTTGAGTAGGTTCTTGCTTATGTAGCCGTGGTGACTCATACTATTGCAGTGTCCAACGACTTCGGATGCTTTACATAGTGACCCATTAAACAGGTACACGGGATCTTTCTTCAGTATTTTAATTTTGTCATCTGACATGTCGCACCTCCTGTCGTAAATATACCAACAGGCTCGGACAATTCAATTCTGGCACAGAGCTTGAGCCATGGAAAGTGTGCTGCGAGGAGCCTTGATGCCTAGCTCAGCATTGGGGCGATCAATATGCGTGGCTTGCATGGGCGTGCTCCGCCGCGCAATTGCTTGACTGCATTTGTGGGGATAACGTGTACTTGCCCTTCGTGCCCTAGTATTGAATTAACTACGGTATTATTCTCAAAAAAATGATGTGGGGGGATTTCTATGGGCGTAAACGAAGTGGTTGAGGCTGACGAACTTGGACCTCGTGAGTCGGCAGAAAAGCGGTTTGAATCTTCAAGAAATGGCCTGCTGGCGGTATTGGCGCTTACTTGTGTCAATATTGCCCTCGTAATAGCTAATTTTGACCTCTTCTTTCTGTTCTCTGCCTACTTGCCCATGGACCTTCTCTTTATGGGGGCAGAGTTTTATGGCGCTCACGACTTCACCTTCTCAACGCTCGGGATAATCGCTGCCTTTGCAGCGACATCTGTCTATGGCATTATCTGGCTTGCGACTAAGAAGTACCGAGTGTGGATGATTGCAGCACTCGTGTATTTCCTGCTCGACATCGCGCTTTCGGTGCCGTGGCTCATTGGACAGTTTGCCGGAGAGTTCGATTTCACCCTCGTCATTGAGCTTGGCTTCATCGCCTGGATTCTGTATTACTTTGTGACAGGTGTCATAGCGTGGTACCAGCTGAAGACAATGCCCGAAGATGACCCCACCCTCGCGGCGCAAGCCGAAGACTCAGTAAGCATGTGGTATGTAAAGGACAAGCATTGATTAGAAATAATCTAGTCTCCACGGTAATCACTATGAGCGTTGCATCTATGGCAGCTTTGATTATCTACGTGATTGAGGTTCTCGGTGGCTTTGGCATGGGGCTCGAGCTTGTCTTCGCGCTATTGTCTCCCGTGCTATTTGTGGCTCTTGGCAGAAAGTTGCTCGTTCTGACCGAAAAGCCTCTTTGGGCATCAGTGATAGGGCCAGCAGTAGTGTCTCTTGCTTTCTCGGCTGCTGCTTTCATGTTGGGGCATATTTCACTAGATGAATTGCTTATTATCATGCTGCCATTTGTTGTGATTATGCCACCATTGTCTATGTGGATAGGCCTGCTCACAAAGCGCAATAGGCTGAAGACGAAATCCTAGAAGTGCAGAACGATAAGCGGAAGATGATGGCGAAGGCAGGAGCGGTGGAGGCTTAGGCAGGATTCCGGCGGAATCCTGCCCTCCGCTAATTAATCAGCTCCCCATCAATGTCACCCCGCACTTGATGCGGGGTCTCGTCCTTGACCTCGTTCATTTCCAACACTGTTTTGATCTAATCTGTATGGGCACTTCTCGAGCTCCATCATGCCTGTCCCAGCACTCATATAAGGCTGATTTTTTTGTTATATAAGGTGCTCATCTGTTCTCCCAGTCACGTCTGCTCTGGGCGATACACTCAAGGTGGTCTTCATAACCGCGAAAGGCGACCTGAGGGGGAGGGAAGTAATGAGCACAATTGGAGAAGCAAGCGGCAGCCAGGCGACCAGTCTCTCACTTCATCCTGCTGTGCATGAGCTAAAGCTCCATGTAGAAGAGAAGTCGCAGGATCTCGTTGGCTTGGTGCTAAAACATGACTTGCTGGTGAATCATACAGTCCCCTATCTTCATGCGAAGTACCATATTCAAATCGGCACGTTTGAATATGAGCTCTTATCACTCTTTCTTAAAGCAAGGCAAATCCGACTCTTTATTCAGCTCGTTAGATCGGAGCTAAATCAGGGCGAAATTCCAGATCTCCAAAAGATAGAGTCTATTGTTGCTGCGAGGATGCAAAAATACATAGAAGAGTTGAAAGAGTTGAAGCGGAGGTTAGAGCTGGCTCGCATGTTTATGTCTGCTGTCGGCACGCTGACGTGTAGCGAGAGAGAGACTCTTCGGAGTATATACCGCAGGCTCATGAAGGCCTTGCATCCAGACTTAAATCCAAGCCAAACGGAACGAGAGCTCGAGCTTTTTCACCAAGCGATCGAGGCGTACAAGGCGGGTGACTTGGAGGCTCTAAAATTGGTTCTACTTGTTGCTGAATATGAGGGCTTCATCGACAATGGTGACGGATTATGGGATGTGGAAATATCACAGATTGAATATCTGGAGCAAAAAATTGTGCAATTAGACACGAGTATCAAGAGGCTTGAGGCAAAGCTTGCGCTTGTAGAATCCTCTTTTCCCATCAATATGGCTGACGAGCTCGGCGACGGATCTCATATTAGAAAAGTGCAATCAAAATTTCTAAAAGACATCAGGGCAGCTCAAGCAAGGGTTTCTGAGCTTGAAGATAGCAAGGAAAAACTAATTTGTGAAGTGGCAATCATGAGTGCGAGACGAGGTGACTCGAGTGATAACTGAAAATACAAGTCTCAGCACCAGCTACGAATCAAGTAGCCTGCTTATGGCGGTGGCAAATGGTTCGGGCGACCTAGCTCTACCTTTTGCTCAAGAAATATTCCTCATGCATGTTTACATCGAGGTAAGAGAAGATTACGCTGGTTCTGGTTCCCTAATCGACAGTATTGGTCCTGGTATGCAGCTTGAAATAAAGCGTGCACTTAATGCTTGCGCTGAAGAGAACAAGTACGCTGTTAATCTTCACTTCACGTCTGGCGAGATAATTGGTTCTTTTTCCCGGGACGACAAAAGAACAAGAATTGTTGCGCGTCTCTTAAATGCCGGGAAGCAAGTTCGTGCAGAAGTTAAAGGTATTGGGTTGTGTGGAAGCAAAAAGAAGATTGGTATCAATGTGATGCTGTATGACTGACTTTATCCGTGATGTTGGGGAACAATTGGACGCTAATCTCGACGAGGTATTGTTCATGCTGCTAACTGCTTTTGGTCACGAGATCGACGGGTATCTTATTGATGTCGAGTGCTCTGGAAAAAAATGGTTCGAAACTGTCAAGGTTACGGTTGCGCCCTTTCATGGGGAAGATATCAGTTTTGAAAAACTTGCGGGGATGCAAAGCGACATTGCTGAATGTTTAGATAGTTGGAGATATGCACCATATCCGTTTTTGATTGATTACAACCTTCCCTCCATTGAGCTTGTTGAAATTGTAACGGTAGAATCTGATACGGCAAGCAGAAAATGTCGCTTTGAAATAATGGAAAAGATGCAAATTGGCCCGACACGAAAGGAGCTTGAGAGGCAAAGGCTTGAACGTGAAGACGCTGATCAAGAATCGAAGGAGTCATTTCCTTACGAAGTGCAGGTGATTATGGATGCCGCATCTGATTATTTCGGCAGGGCGCTTGAGAATATAAGAAACGGTGGGGGCGATACACCTCCGCCCTATGAGCCACCACCCAGAACGAGGCCTTTCGGCAGCCAGACTTCGAGATTCGAAGACTGAGAGTAAGTGAAGAGCTGCTCAGGGGATGTGCCAGAGTGTGGGGGAGTGCGTCCACTCCAGGAATCTGGCAGTTATTCTGGGGTTTCTATACCTTCGAGCTTGAGGAGGTGGATCTTTGTTGGGAGTCCGCCCCCATAACCAACCAGTTTGCCGCTTGAACCAATAACGCGGTGGCAGGGTATGATGATCGCGATGGGGTTGCGGTTGTTGGCTCCGCCGACTGCGCGTGAGGCCTTGGGCTTTCCGATGCGCGCTGCTATATCGCCGTAACTGCAGGTTTTGCCGTAGGGTATGGTGCAGAGTGCCTGCCAGACAGCCTGCTGGAAATCTGTGCCCGCAGGTGCTAAAGGCAGGTCAAAGCTGTTGCGGGTGCCAGCAAAATATTCGTCCAGCTGGCGTGCTGCTTCATCAAGGAGGGGAGTCTGCTGCTCGCAACGGTCAGCGGGCAGGCGATATTCTTCAAAGTAAAGTCCTGAAAGTTTGCCATCGCTGTCTGCTAGGTAGACTTCCCCAATGGGGGTATCTTTTTTCATCCAATTAGTCATGGTCATTATTGTAGCCCAGTGAAGGTCAAGGGCGAGATGCCGGCTCGGAGGCCGGCATGACAAGGAAAATTATTTGTATGGCAATATGTGTTGACGGACTATATTATATAGCGTATAGTATTAGACGAAGAACAAAGTTAGAGCGCAGGGCGGGACTAGCGAACCCACAACTCCGCTTTTTGATTAACAAAGTAAGGAGGAAGACATGTTTCAACTCGGTTCGAGCTTACTCGATGGCTGCGTCCTCGCCGTGCTGGCACGCGAAGACGCCTATGGCTACAACCTGACTCAGGATATCAAAGAAGTAATTTCGGTATCAGAATCCACGCTCTATCCCGTTTTGCGCAGACTGCAAAAAGATGAAATGCTGACGACCTACGATCAGCCCCACAGTGGGCGCAATCGTCGTTACTACCGCATCACCGATGCGGGGCGCGAAAGGCTCGGGCAGACACAAACTGCCTGGACGGATTTCAAAACAGATGTCGATACTTTGCTGATAGAAGGCGGAAAGAAGGCCGACAGCAGCGACATTATAAAGGCAAACAATACTGAAGTAGACGCAGACATACAGAAAGGGGGCGATAGCACATGAGCACGTCCACACAAGCACCAGCAACAAAGCTCGCCTTCCTGGCGCAGCTCGAGCAAAAGCTCAAAGGCATGCCCGAATCTGAAATCGCCACAGCGATTTCCTACTACGACGAATACCTGTCTGACGCAGGTCCAGAAAATGAAGCAAAGGCACTGGCACAGTTGGGCAGCCCCGCAGAAGTAGCGGCCGGCATCATGGGCGACTACGTGCATGCCGATGCAACCAGCGATAACAAGACGGTCGTTGGCGGACTCAATAACATCTGGGTTGTCATCATTGGTATCTTTGCTGCCCCCATTGCCCTGCCGATGGCCCTCGCGATAATCGCTCTTATCTTTAGCCTGCTCATGGCAGCACTCTCTGTGGTCTTCAGCTTCTTTGTCACCGCAGCAGCACTGGTGCTGGCAGGCCTTGCCTACCTGGGCGTTGGCTTTTTCACCATGGCAACGAGCTTTGCCACGGGACTTTTGACGGTGGGCATTGGACTCGTAGCCATGGCCATTGGCTCGGCCCTGCTGATAGTCTTTATCTGGGCACTGCGCCAGATTATCAATGGCGTAGCAGTATTGGGCGCAAAGCTCCTGCAACGCTGGAACAACAGAAACACAGGAAGAGAGGTGGCATCATGACGATGAAACCAGCCATCAAAACACTCTGGGTCATCATTGCTGCGACCTTTCTGATAGGACTCGGTCTGGCAGGTATTGGCGCTGCACTGGGCGGAAATGCCTTCCTGAGTCTCGCCGAAGGAAACCTGCATTTCTACAACTGGCGCGACGGTCGTGCCTATGATCGCCACGGTGAACCGGTCGGTGGTTACGTCGATCTCCAGTCGGGAGAAGGCACAACACAGGGCCCCATTTCTGAGCTGACGGTCAGGGTTGTCAGTGCTGACATCTATGTCAAGCCGTCAAACAGAGACTTCGTTTTGTACCGAATCGATTCGGGCACCCCAGAACGCTATGCCGTTAACCTTTCTGACGGACGCAGCCTCTCGATTGTTCATCGCGACCTTTCAGGCTTCAACTTAGGTCTGCCCAACGTCAACATCGGTCAAAGGGATGTCATCACAATCGAGGTGCCAACACAGATGCTGCTCTCTGATGTGACGCTCAGCAGCGTTTCAGGTGACATCAAAATCACCGAAGATCTGACGGCAAAGAAGCTCTCTATCGAAAATGTTTCGGGCGATGTGAGCATCGCGGGGCTCGGCATCAGCGACTTGACTGCTGCTCAAACGCTCATTGACCTCGCGCCAACCGGCGAAGAGCCAGGTGCTGATACAGGCCCCAGCTTCCCCACGGGAACCGAGCTCAGCATCAGCAGCGTCAGCGGCAACATCAACATCGACCAGAGCTTCCTGTCAGCACTCTCGCTTGACCTCGTATCGGGTGACGCAAATATTGCCATCCACCAGATGGAGGACTTCACGGTAAACCTGAACAGCGTCGGTGGTCGCGTCGAACTTGACGACGGCAGGGTCATCAGCGGCCTGGGCGTGACCAGTTCTGGCGCAGGCCCCAAGCGCGCGGACATCAACATGGTCAGCGGCACGGTGCGTCTCGAGGACATGACCATCACGCCCTAATAACGCCCCACAACACCCGCGTCTGCCCTGCAAGCACCCCCTTCCCCAGCTAAGCAGGCGCAGCTACCCTCTAGAGGCGGAGTACGTCCAGACATGAGGTTTGGACGCACTCCGCCACCTTTTTGTGAAGATGAAGCCTCTGGGCACTATCCTAAATCATGCATGCTCTATGCATGGGTGCTCGATGTACTCATAATTACTTGACTTCAATTTGATGTGACACTATGATAGTCTGCATTAAAAACACGGAGGTGGACCGCTTCACGTAGCCTTACGTTTACTCTTTGGACAGATGGGGAGTCAGGGTAATGTTTGACAGCAGGAAGCGGTTTTTTTCAATTGCCTGCGCTGTGCTCGTGCTGACGGCATGTGCGGTGCTTCTTGCCATGCCGGGCGTGGCAAGCGCCCAGCAAGATTTCACGCAAGATGAAATAGATGATCCCCTTATTTGGTATGCGGTGCCAGACCGCGTGCAAACGCTCGCACGTCCCGCAAATGGTAATGCCTATTCTGCTTTGCTCAGTGCTATCACGGCTTCCCCCGCCCATCAAATCACTCATATCTACGTGCCCATGCACATGAACACGGGCAATATTTTTGCCTCAGCTGTCGCTGTCAGGCCGGGGGCCACGGTGGTGGTGATAGGTGCCCATCCGCGGGCTCCAGGCGGGCAGGTGGTGCTTTCAGACACCGATGGCGGAGCGAATCCTTCCCGTGTTTTCCTGCTGCGGGGCGATGGTGGGGCGGCGAACCTCCAAAGCGGCCTGGTGCTGCGCAACTTCGTCGTGCAGCGCGGGCTGGTGCTAAGCGCGACCGCAACGACGCCTGATGTCCCGCCGGCACCGCGGCCTATTCCGCACACGGGGACCGGCGTGGGCGGCGGCATAGCCATTGAAAACGCGGCCCTTGCCCCCTGGTTGCCAGGCGGCGGTGGCGGACACTTGATTCTGTGCCAGGGCGCGGTGATTCGCAATTGCTCGACGGGCAATAGTGGCGCGGTCGATGTGCAGGCAAATGGGCGCCTTACGCTGATGCCGGGGTCAATAATGCATGACAATTATGTAGGCGTGTCAGGCGGAGCCATACACTTGCGCAACAACGCACGCATGGTCATGCACGGCGGCGAGCTGCGGGGCAACCAGGCAGATGCGCGTGGCGGTGCCATCGACCTGCAGGGTGCGGGTGCGCGCCTTGAAATGCATGCGGGCAGCATTACCGGAAACAGCGCTGACAATGGGGGAGCCCTGTACGTAGCCCGCTCGAATCTGGGCAATGTGCGCATAGCGAGTCAGGTGATATTTTCAGACAATGAGGCGCGCGAGGGCATAAAAATCGACAGTGACGCGGCGCGCAATAATCCCCAAATAAACCCCGGTCAGGTGTCGCTGCACTGGTATGAAGAGAGGCCGGCAGGCTCAGGGCATTTCTTTGCTACTACCCCGCATGCCCTCAACAACTACGATATTAACGCGCAGGCACAGGTCAGCTTCAGCCTCGAGACTCCCCTGACGACGCTCAGCCTGGGCCACACTAGTCTGGGTGCTTTTGCAAACCTTTCGCAGGTCTTTGACTATCACCTCTTTCTGACCCGTGACGAACAGGGGCAGCTGCCCCTGACCGGACCGGTCGCCTTCGTCATATCGGGCACCGGTCTTGCAGAGCCCATAGAGCAAACGGCCATCCTTTGTGCGCACGGTAGCCTGAAAATAAGCTTAAGTCATGGCCAACAGGTCGTCTTTCAAGACATCCCCCAAACAGCCTCTTTTCGCGCGGTGGCACAGCAGCACAATCCCTACAGCCACCATCACATCGATGGGGCTCTGCCGGATTTTGATACCACAAGTGCTGACACGGGCTCGCGTCTGATGACACCGCATCGCCGCATCGATTTTTTCGCGACCTGGCGCGGAGCCCCGCCCACGAAGCTCTGGCTGCCAGCCCCGCGGCTCGCAACAGCCTACCTCGTGATAGCCAGCTTGCTCCTGCTTGCGACGACGGTCTTAGCAAGGCCCAAGCCTGAGCCGCAGGATGAGTGCTACAATGGCGGAGTACGTCCATAAATCAGCTATGGGCGCACTCCGCCACTTTATTTTGAAATGAGGCCCGCTAACGTGAATCTGAAATCTGTCTTCAAGTGTCTCGTCCTTGTTTTTGCTGTGACGCTGTGTCTTGCGCTGCTGACGTCTTGTCAGGGGGAGCGTGAAAGTGATGAGCGTTTTACTAGTCCGCCGGTGTCGCTGCCAGAGCCCATCAAGGACCTGAGTATTGTCATGAAGGCCGGCAATATCAAGATTGTTCCGACTACTGATCCGGAAATGTCGTACACGATTCGCGCCCCCGCCTATGATCGCTACATTGTTGAAATCAAAGAGGGCGAATCAATGTCAATCGAGTTTAATGACAACGGTACGCGCCTGCGCCTGGGGCAGATTCTGCGCAATATCGACCAGATTACGGTCTATGTGCCCGAAAATATGGTATTTGACAGCGTTGATTTGCACACCTACAGCGGCAATATTACGGTCGAGGACAACCTGGATGCGCACAGCTTAAGTGTCGACAGTGTGTCAGGTGTGGTTGACATCAATGGCTTGGCGCTGAACCTGCCGGATGGCTGCGACCTGAACGTCAAAAGTGTCAGCGGTAACGTCGATGTGCGCCTGAGTTTCCTGTCTGCGCTGAAGCTTGATGTGACCTCGGGTGACGTCACGATCACGACGCATTATCTGGACCAGTTCACCGTGACGGCTAACAGCACCAGCGGTACGGTTACCAAAGACGGCGCAAATGTGGTGACGGGCATGGGCTCGGGTACTTCAGGCACCGGGCCAAAGCAGATGACAATAGATCTTATGAGTGGGAATGTGGAGCTGCTAGGTGCAACCCGCGCCCGCTAACTAGTAGCTGAAGTTGAGGCTGCCTGTCTCGCTAAAGTCGCTTAAGGCAAAGACCCAAATATCGAGCTGACCTACTGACGAAATCAAGACAAAGTAGTCGCCTGCAACCAATGCCCGTTGGTAGGCTAACGGGTCGAATTCCGCGCGGAGCTCTTTGTCGAGCACGCGGGTAAACCCGGTCGTGTCATCGTAGCGATAGACCAGATAGCTGCCATCTGCTGGGAAGGCGAGGGTGCCTGACGCGCCGTCAGCGAAAAAGGATTCGCGGTCGATGAAGGCCTCTGATGAATAGAATCCTTCAATGTCAGACTGGTTCAAGACGCGGTCATACACGCCAGCTCCGGCACCTGTACCGGTTCCTGCATCGGCGGCAGACCCCAGTTCGTGCATCGAAAGCAGCAGTATTCCTGCGTCATCAACGTAATCTGACTCGGGGTCTATCAGCTGCCCCTGCTCATCAACGGCGTCAGAAGCGACATCCAGTCCCACCCACAGATTCCCTTCAAAGGGCATCAGCACTTCGGGCAGGAGGGTGTCAATCTGACCCGTGATAATGCGGGGCGCAGCCGGGTTGCTAAAGTCCACGGCATATTCGGGCTGGTCGATCTCTGGCGAGGTCAAAAATAGTATGTCTCCCACAAATCCGCGGGGGAACAGTTCCTGCCCGTCACCAAAGCCGTCAAGGTGACCGGCGACTTCAAAGTTTTCATCCAACACATAGACCTGCATCTGTGTCTTAAAGTCACTGCCAGCACCATCGCCTGGTGCAGACCCCAGCGCCGCCACATAGGTATAGACGGGCGCTGCTACACGCAACTTTCCGCCTGATTCGCTCATGGCTTCGGGGCCTTCAACAACACCTTCCAGGGTAATGGTTGGGCCAAAGGCCAGCTGACCATCGCTCAAGTTCAGGCGTGTGATGTAGCTGGCCATGGCAAAGGTACGTCCCTGGCCGATTTCAGTCGTATTGGATAAGAAAAGCTCGCCGGCTCCGCCATACAAAATATCAGTGCCGCCCAAAAAGGCAGCCTGCGAGATCAGTTCGCTGTCGCCGTCGACGGCAATGCCTGCAAGCATGGTGTAGCTGGTGTCGCGACGGTCAATGTCTGCTGATATGCGAATGTCTTGCGGCAAGACTAGGGTCGTATCACCGCTGCCTGCGCGGGTCACAAAGGGAATATAGCCCTGTGGTTCGTCAACGCGCAAGTGATCATAGTTGAAGATGCCGTAGTCGGTGGCGACATACAGTACATGTGCCATCATGCGCGAGCCCAGATAAACACCCGTCATATGATAGGCCTCGACCAGTTGTGGCGCCTGAGGTGTGCTGATGTCAAAGATTTGCACCGCGGTACCGCTGGGATCATCTGCAGCTTCACCAGACGAGCCAGACAGATCATCTACCGGTTCAGGCAGGGGTGTGACCGGGATTTCAGACGCAGTCGCAGCGTCCGCGTCAGCATCTGCCGCATCATCTTCAGCTGCCGTCACAGTAGCCTCGACAGAAGCATCGGCCTGTTCGCTATAAGGTCTGGGCAAGAGGGTGCTCAAGCTCACCAGGCGATCGCCGGCAACAAAGATATTGATGTAGCGCATGTGCCAATTGTCATCGGGCAGAACCGTGCCCGCCATCATCTCTGCAGCAGCAATAACGCCGGCATCGCTCAGCGCACCGTCAGCATCCAAACTGAGGATGCGAATCTGCTCGCCAGCCACAACGTAGAGGTAGGCGCCAGTCCCCTCAGCACTCACGGCAAGCGAACGCGCAGGGTTTTGCGCACCTGCGTCTGCCAGCTGCATCAAGGTCAGGGGTGAAAATTCAAGGGCAATATTGTGCTGGTTGCGAAAGATGTCCGTGTCATCAAAGTAGATGGCAGCATCTTCTTCATCGTAATAGTCTGCCGTCTCTTCATCATAGAACTCGTCGTCTGCAAGGTCATAGTCTTCATCCAGATACTCGTCATCCAGATACTCATCAGCGCCGTCCCAGTCGCTGTCAGCCTGGGTCTCCTCTTCAAAAGCAGCAGCCGCTTCAGCCTCGCTCATGAACTCCTCACCCGCAGCGATAGCAGGGTCAGGCTCTTCTTCAACCCACAGCTCATCGTCACCTAGGTAGGGTTCGTCATGGTCAGACTCCGCCGCCTCATCAGCCCCGGCACCCGCGCCAGTACCAGCACCAGCAGCGTCCGCGCCAACCAGCAAGCCTCCCTCATCTGCATGACGCTTGGCCGCCGCCATGAAGACCTCGAACACGGCCTCGTAGCTGTCCGGCGTCTTTGCATCCAAAGAATCGTAGCCAATCGTCGGCGTCAAAAACAGCCACATGGCACCCAGACCCACGGCAACAACCGCCACGCCCGACGCCAGATACATCAGCTTACGCTTGAGCGAACTACGCATTTTCATACATCCCCCCGACATATGTGCGACCAAAAACTGCCCGGAATCGCCACCCGGCAGCCCACAATAGACAGTGCAATGATACACTTTATTGCGACAGTTCACGCAAGACGTAAAGCACTGTTACCCACGCCGCCGCACCAATGATTGGCCTAGAATTGCCCCCAAAACCTAAAGGAACGGAGCCTGCCCCCATGACAGTCAAAATCGACGGAAATTTGGTCGCTGCTGCAGTGAGAAAAGAAGTGGCGGAGGGCGTCCAAACCTTCCACAATCAAACAGGGCAGCAGGTGGGCTTGGCCGTCGTTTTGGTCGGTGAAGACCCGGCGAGCGCCGTCTATGTGCGCATGAAAGAGGCCGACTGCGCAGAGGTCGGGATCCGCACCTTTGACACACGCCTGCCGGCAGACACCGCGCAAGATGAGCTGCTGACTCTGGTCGATGAGCTCAATGCGGATGCGCGCGTGCACGGGATCTTAGTGCAGCTGCCGCTGCCAGCTCATATTGACGAAGAAGCCGTCATCAACCGCATTGCTCCCTCGAAAGATGTTGATGGCTTTACGGCCAGTAACCTGGGGCGCATTATGCGCGGCGCCTGCGGTCTGCGTGCCTGCACCCCGCTGGGGGTCATGCGCTTGCTCGAGCACTACGGCATTGACATCGAAGGCAAGCACGCCGTCGTGGTAGGCAGGTCTACTATTGTGGGCAAGCCGCAGTCACTGCTGCTGCTCGAGAAAAACGCCACGGTCACGATTTGTCATTCGCGCACCGCAGATCTGCCGGCCGTTTGTCGCCAGGCAGATATCTTGGTGGCTGCCGTGGGACGTGCGCAGCTGCTAGGCGCTGATTGCATCAAGCCGGGTGCCGTTGTCATTGATGTCGGCATTAACCGCAGCGATTCAGGCCTCGTGGGGGACGTCGACTATGCCGTGGCAGAGCCCATTGCATCTGCCATTACGCCCGTGCCGGGTGGCGTAGGGCCGATGACGCGGGCCATGCTTATCGAAAACACCCTCCAAGCTGCTCAAGACACCCAATGAAACATCTAGCCTTGCATACTTGTTGTGCGCCTTGCCTCATCGGTGTCTACGATGAGCTCGCCGCGCAGGCCGACCACATTACCTGCGTCTTCTACAATCCCAATATTGCACCAGAAGACGAATACACGCGCAGACGCGATACTTTTGTCGAGTACGTCCAATCACGCAACATCGACTATGTCGAAATCGACCCGCATGATGACTGGACTGAAGAGTTTGGGCAGTTCCTCGAACTGTCAAGTGATGAAGACGATACGACACGTCTGCCCGAATGCAGTGTGCGCTGCCGCGCCTGCTATCGCCTGCGACTAGCCCGCGTTGGGCAGTGGGCGATACACAATGGCTGCGACGGTCTTGCCACAACACTGACGGTCAGCCCCTGGCAAAACATTGATGCGATTCACTACGCCGGTGCCGAAGTCGAGCTCTGGTGTCCTGAAGTGAAATTTGTCGCCAGTGATTTCCGCGATAACTATCGCATGGCCCAAAACAAGGCCACAGCTCAAGGGCTGTATCGCCAAAACTACTGCGGTTGCCTGTCCAGCGCCGTCGAAGCACAAGAACAGCGTGATGCCCGCAAATTACAGAGGGCAGCTGACAAGGCTGCCAGAAAGAACGCCGCCCATGACCACAGCTAGCCTCCGTACCGAAGATTTCAACTATGATCTGCCCGAAAGCAGTATCGCGCAAGAGCCCATGATGCCGCGCGACCACTGCAAGCTGCTGGTCATGAACCGAACAGACAATACGCTGGAGCACCGCCATTTCTATGACATCGTTGATTACTTTGATGCCGGTGACTTGCTAGTAGTCAACGACACCCGCGTCTTGCCAGCACGTCTGCAGGGTAAGCGCGCAGACACAGGCGGTGCTGTTGAAGTCCTGCTGCTGAAAGAACTCGACGCCGACACGCACACCTGGGAATGCCTGGTCAAACCCGGCAAGCGCGTACGCGAAGGGGTAGAGCTCGCGTTCTTTGGAGCCGAGGACGTTCCGAGTACCTCACCCTCAGATGAGCCCTGCCTGTCGGGCACTGTCGTAGAAGTAGGCGATGAGGGCTTGCGCAGCATTCGGTTCGCCGCTGCAGACGAGGACTTCCATGCGGCCATTCATAAGCTGGGCACCCTCCCTCTGCCACCCTACATCAAGGACTATGCGGGTGAACAGGACCTCTACCAAACCGTGTACGCGCGCCAGGACAAAGAGCACAGTGCCGCAGCTCCTACTGCCGGCCTGCACTTCACCCCAGAACTGCTGCAGCAGCTGCAGGACAAAGGGGTCGAGATCGCCCGCGTGCGCCTCGATGTTGGGCTTGATACCTTTCGGCCGGTCAGCGAAGACGACCCGACTGCCCACCATATTCATACGGAGTATTTTCAGGTTCCCGCAGCAGCAGCAGGTGCCGTCAATGCCGCGCATGATCGGGGTAATAAGGTGGTGGCCGTGGGTACAACCGTCGTTCGCGCCCTGGAATCTGCTGCCGCACTGACGGGTAGTGCTCACATCGAAGCACAGGGTGCCCCGACTTCGCTCTATATTTTGCCCGGCTATGACTTTCAGGTGGTGGACGCACTCATCACTAATTTCCATGTGCCCAAATCGACGCTCGTCATGATGATTTCGGCCTTTGTCGACACAGAGCATGGTCGTGAGCGCACGCTAGCTGCCTATGCCGAAGCTGTCGAAGAGGGGTATCGTTTTCTGTCCTTCGGCGATGCTATGTTAATTTGGTCTTGATAGCTTCTACACAACTACTTTATAATAACTTCATAAGTGTTTTAACAACTGATCGCCACAAACAGGGGAGCTGAGTCACCTACCAGACGTGACCCAGCAGTGTTTGAGGGGGTCACAACATGCATAAGATACTCTTAGGTCGAATGATTCGAATGGCCTACTTTGCCACGGTCGCCCTGACCCTTCTGCTAATCTTGCCCCACGTCGTTGGTGCCGCGACTTACACACCATCAGTGTCTGCGGGGCGCTATTTCGGAAGCGCCATTAGGTCAGATGGCAGCCTCTTTACCTGGGGTAGTAATGCTAATACCGCACTGGGCTATGCCAGCTCCAGCCCACAGCTGGAGCCCAAGCAGGTCAATACGACCAAGTTCACGCAGGTCTCTGCGGGCTATGATCATGCGCTGGCAATAGATGTAAATGGCAGTCTCTGGTCCTGGGGCAATGGGAGCTCTGGGAAACTCGGGCAGGGTAGCGAATCGAACCACCCAACGCCCACCCTCGTAAACTTCGACAACGGAGCAGGCTCCCCCGGCGCGTGGAAGGCCATCAGCGCCGGCATCAATCACTCTGTGGCTATCGCAAGTGACGGCAGCTTGTGGGGCTGGGGCTCAGCGGGCTTGACGGGCGACGGAACCACGACGTCAAGAAGTGTACCCACGCAAGTCATGCCAGGGTATACCTGGAAATCGGTATCAGCTGGCTATGATTACACGCTCGCCTTACGTAGCGACGACACCCTCTGGGCCTGGGGCGAAAACGGACCCTACGGTCAGCTGGGCAACGGAGGGGTGAACACGGTACTCCCTGCACCCGTTCAAGTCATAGGCAATTGGAGGGCGGCCAGTGCCGGGCGTGGTCTCACTACCGGAACCGCGCACTCCCTTGCTATTGGTGTCGACGGAAGGCTCTACGGGTGGGGCTACAGTGTAGGTGGTCAGGCACCTGCTAGCACGACTCCCGCCCTCATCAATTCGGACAGCGATTGGGTAAAGGTTGCATCCGGCTACGGCAGCAGTGCTGCCTTGAAGTCAGACGGCAGCTTGTGGACCTGGGGCAGCAATTCCGGCCTGCAACTGGGTCATGGCACACAGTACACATCGGTCAGCACACCAACGCAATTGATGCCTGATGAAAAGTGGTCCGATGTCTCGATAGGTGCAGACTACATGCTGGCCTTGCGTGAAGACGGCAGCTACTGGTCCTGGGGCTACGCCCAAGGCGGCCGCTTGGGACGCGGCCAAACAACAGGCTATCTTGCACCCGGTGTTTTGTCACCATCACTGGTCAGACTCATCCAATTCGACAGCACTCTTGCCGGCAATGGCATTGTCGATTCCCGCGTCGTGCTACCGGGCAGTGCCCTTGGCACGCTCGCCCTGGTGCCGAAAACTACTGACGAAAGCCTGAGTTTCGCGGGCTGGTATGACGATCCCGTGGGGGGCACGCAGCCAACCCACTTGACCGTCCCCGACGGGCACACGACCTACTATGCCCGCTGGCAAAAAGAGGGCGCCGCCTTTTACGGTAGTCGCGTGATTGCTTTTGACCCGCAGGGAGGCACGGGCAGCAAAATCAAGGACGTTTACAACATCAATGATCTACTGCCGACGCCTCCTGCGACAACGCGGGTCGGGCACACCCTACTGGGTTGGTTTGATGAACCCATTGGTGGAAACCTCTTTAATCCCAGCGGTCTCGTCGAAGATGATGCTACCTACTATGCCCAGTGGGCAATCAATCGCTATACCGTAAGCTTCAATTCGCAAGGTGGCAGTGCTCAGGCAGCCAGACAAGTGAACCATGGTGCAGCCATAGGTGCCCTGCCGGTGCCGAGCCGTGCCGGTCACGTGTTCCTAGGATGGTGGACCTTGCCCAGCGCAGGAATTCAGGTGAGTGCGTCCACGCCCGCAACATCACCGCTGGTGCTACACGCTCGCTGGCGGGCTGTTCCGGCACCCGCACCTGCGCCGGCTCCTGTCGTGAGATCAAACAACAACAGACTGAACGGGCTAAGGCTCAATCGCGGCAAGCTTACGCAGCGCTTCAGTCCCAGTCGCGCCACCCATACCGTCCGTCTGACGCGCACACAGACTCAGGTGCGCATCACACCCACGCGGGCACACAGTAGGGCGCGCGTCCAGGTGCGCGTCGGCAACACCTGGCGCAACGCAGCAAGTCACAACATAAAGGTCGCACGCGGCAAAACCGCCACCGTGCGCTTTCGCGTAATTGCAGAAAACGGCGCGATTCGTAACCACAGCGTCCGCGTCCAACGCGCCCGCTAAGGTCAAGAACGAGATTCCGCACCTGCGTGCGGTGTCTCGCCCTCAACTTGTAAAACCCTTTCTTGTCCCATCAGCTTGCGGCTCTGGCATAGTGAAGGTAAGAATTGCTATAGCTCTTGAGTCAAATTAATATTCGTATACAAGGCGCATAAAAGATTTTTTGTACTTTGTATGTCAATCTTTCTAATTCAATGAATATTCAATCTACATCTCAATTTTATTCAACTTTTCTATATTTTGAAATTGTACTGCGCTGAAAAAACGTTAGAGGTTTTCGTTGTCACTTGTTGGTAAATAACAATAATCAGATGACGAAAGGACAGATCATGCCAGGCAGAAACAACAAATACACCCCCGAATTTAGAGAAAGCACCTCAAAGCATATAATCGAGTCAGGAAAGTCGGTGCCAACAGTCGCTAACGACCTTGGCATCAACAAAGGACTGCTCTATAAATGGGTGCAAGATTATCGAAGGGATAATAATCTGCCCACATGGGCCGAACAACAGGGGATTAAGCCAATGCGAAAGAAATCCGAATCAGATTTGCTGTATGAAAAGAAGGAGCTTGAGCGTGAGCTCAAGCGTCAGAAGAAAGAAAACGAGGATCACAAGGAGACGATAGAAATCCTAAAAAAGTCCCTGTCCATCTTCGCGCAACCAACCAAATGAAGTAC
>Ga0123353_10003353_pt1 | contig 20221 bp, 18 predicted proteins | sample TergutLab28metaG_3_FD_92763 | JGI IMG/M metagenome (GOLD analysis project Ga0123353, IMG submission 92763) | Labiotermes labralis P3 segment gut microbial communities from Petit-Saut dam, French Guiana - Lab288 P3 | ecosystem: Host-associated > Arthropoda: Insects > Digestive system > Gut ... | reverse complement strand
CGTTGCCCTTGTGGTAGCGCACGGCGTCCCGCCGTGCTTTTTTTAGCATGGCGAGGACGCCATGCGCTACCTTGGCGCATCCCCCTTGGATATTCCCCTTGGCCATTGGATATTCTGGGTAGGGCGGTTTCTCCGAAACCGCCGTTACCGTTGCCATGCTACCGGCGAACGGCTCGGAGATCCGTCCCTACCCAATCTCTGCAACCTTTGTGTGAATTTCCACAGAGCGCATCCCCCTTGGACATTGTTCCTTCCTTGTTGGATATTGGATATTCCGGGTAGGGACGGATCTCCGATCCGTCCCTACCCAGCCCCCTACGTTACGGGCTAGCCCCATCTTTCTGCTTGAACGGGACACGGGAAAAGCGTATTGTTAGCGCATGAAAATTCAGGACGTATTAGCCTCGGCCCTTCTGCTCGCCGCCACCGCACCTGCGGCCGGCAACCTCTTGACGGGCGACACCGCAGGCCCGGGATTGAACGGCACGGAACGCCCCGCGGCCGAGTTCGCGTTCACCGTCGCGGCGGCTCCACGCTACGGCGCGCACTTCTCGTTCAAACTGACCGACGCGACGCAAACAGGCCCGCAGGCCGCGGTCTTCCTCAACGGGATGCTCCAAGGCATCGTCCAGCTTTGGGGCACCTCGCCCGCTGCGACGCAATACAAGTGGCGCAAGACCTACTCCCTCTACCTCCCGCCCAACGCCTTCAAGCCCGGCAGCAACGCCTTGTCCGTGGCGCTCGTCCCGCCGATGTGGTCGGACGCCAGCAACGAGGTGATGAAGCGCTTCTGGTTCACCTGGGAGAACGTCCGCCTGGAGCCGCTCACCGCGCCGCCGCGTGAGCCCTTGCACGGGAGCCTCGCCTACCTCGGCACGACGCTCAAACAAAACACGGGCTTTGACATCAACGACGACACGCTCGCCCTCGTGGACGTTGCCCTGCCGTGGATCGGCGCGGCCTACTGCGGCAACACCATGCGCGCGGACTTCTGGTACGACGTAACGCACCTGCAACCCAAGCGCCGCGCGTACCTTGAGAAACTGCGCGACTACAACTGCACGGTACTGGCCGACCATGTGGCCGGGCATTTCCGCATTGACGCGACAGGCGCACTCTCCGCAGACGGCAAGGCCGCAATCGCGAAATTCTTCGCCGACTACGGCGACCTCATCCACTTCTACGAGCTCGGCAACGAGCCGTGCATGTTCTGGGGCGCATACGCCGATTACCTCGCGACCGCAAGCCACATCCACGCCAACCGCCCGCCGCACGTCCTGCTCGCCGCGACCGGCTGGGCCTACGGCGGCGGCAAGGGCGAGCCCGTGAACTGGGACGCCGACCCCGCGCGCCGCCGCACCATCGAGACCTGGTGCGACACCCTCAACGGCCACGCCTACGGCAACTCCTACAACGACACCCGCGGCGGCAGCTTCTTCGAGACGTTCAAAACGCACGGCGAGGTCGAGGACGGCTGGCCGAAGGAGTTCGTCGTCTCCGAGACCGGCGCCAACGACTGGCACTCCGAGGAGAACGGCCCGCGCTACCCCTCGCGCCATCCCCACGCCTCCGCCTTCGACCGCATCCTGCGCGCGCACCTCGCGGTCGTTGACCGCACCATGCAGCACTCCCTCATCTTCGACGACTTCGGCCTCTTCGACAAGGCCGGCAACGCAAACGACTTCAAGGCCAGCCTGCGCGTCCGCCCCGGCCCCAACGGCGACCCGCCGCGCCTCGCGACGTTCCGCCGCCTTGCGCTCGCCTACGCCACGCACGGCGCACCGCTCGAAACCGAGATCCTCAACAAGGACGAGCTCCGCGGCCGCCTCGTCCTCGTCCGCGCCGTGGACACCCTCGCCATCGCGCCGCAGGCCGGCTCGGGCGCAACGTCCGACAAAATCCTCGTCAGTCTCATCAACTTCGAAGACCGCCCCAACAAGGTTTCCGTGCGCGTCAAGATGCCCAAGATCGGTGAATATGCCGTGCTGAGAATCGGCGACGGCGAAAACTACGCCGCCGCTCACAAAGAAATGCCGCGCCGATGGGTTGCTTTAACGCGCAGTGCGAGTCCTCCTCCGAACGACGATTACCTCTTTCAAACATTCGACGACACCCTCGCCCCCGGCGAGGGCGTGCAATACATCCTCTCCCTAACCGAACCCCGCCAACGCCCCGCCGAGTGGAGCAAGCCGCTCCCCGTGAAACGCATCACTTACAAACCCCCGGCCGCCCCCGCGCTCTCCGCGCCCACGGGCTTGCGAGCGTTCGGCCTGGACGGGCGCGTTGTCGTTGACTTCATCGGGATTGACGGGGCGGACCTGTACCTCGTCGAACGCTCCGAAAACAACGGCGCGTTCAAACCGACCAAGGGATGGAGCGGCGTCCCCAAAACCATTGACACCGACGTGCGGCCCGGCGTGAGCTACGCATACCGCGCCCGCGCCAAGAACGCGGGCGGCGAAAGCCCCGTCTCCGCCGCAGTCCCGTTCACGCCCGAGGCCGGCATCGCGCCTGAGGGATGGACGGACATCGGCATCGGCACCGGCGCAGGGAAAGGCGCAAGCGCCGCTAAACAAGACGGCTCGCTCGTCGCGCTCACGGGCGGCGGCCACGACATCTGGGGGCCGAAGGACGGGCTGAGGTTCCTGTACAAAAAAATCCGAGGCGACGTAACACTCGTCGCGCGTGTCCTGCACTACGACGAGACGCACCCATACATGAAGGCCGGCCTGATGGCGCGGCTCAGCGAAGACGAGTCCTCCCCCATGGCCTTCATGGGGCAAAGCACCGGCTCGTCGCTCTTCAACTGGCGCACCGAACGCGCCGGGGAATGCGGGCAGCACGGGACGCACAAATCCGCGTGGCACAAGCTCGAACGGCGCGGGGACAAACTCATCGGCTACGCCTCGCCCGACGGCACGTTCTGGACAAAGGTCGCCGAATCCGTACTGCCCCAAGACGCGGAGCTCCTGATCGGGCTTGCCCTCTGCTCCCACGCCGACCGCCTCTCCACCGCATTCTTCGACAATGTCTCGTGGCAATGAGCATCCGCGAGGATGCGCCCCAGCGGCCTCCCGACGGGATACGGAAGCGGCTCGCTGCTCGCTTTTAATTCCTCATGCCTAGCGGATCTTCGTAACGGCGTCGAACTTGCAGAGCTGGGCGCAGAGGCTGCAACCCGAGCATTGCGCAGGGGCGATTTTGGCCTTGAAGCGTTTGCCGTCCGCAACCGCCTCGGCGCGTTCGATGGCCGGACACCCGAGTTTGAAGCAGAGGCCGCAGGCCTTGCATTTCCCGGGGTCCACCGCATACGTCTTCGCGTTCTGCAGCTTGGCTGAAATGAGGCACGGACCGTAGGCGACGACGACGGATGGCTCGGTGGCGTCGAGGGCCTTGGCCAGAACGCTCTCCAACGCTTCGAGGTCATACGCATCCACCTTGACAACGTACGTGAAGCCGATGCCCTTGGCGACCTCGGCGATGTCCGTAACGGGGGCAGCCGTACCGCAGAGGGTCTTGCCGGAGCCGGGGTTCTCCTGATGGCCCGTCATCCCAGTGATACGGTTGTCCAGCACGACCGTGGTTGTCTGGCCGCCGTTGTACAGCACGTTCAGGATGCCCGTCAGGCCCGAGTGGAAGAACGTGGAGTCGCCGATGATCGCGCAGGTGCGGCCGGGCAGTCCGGCCTTCTCCATGCCGAACGCGTTGCCGATGCAGGCCCCCATGCAGATGGTCGTGTCCATCGCGTTGAGCGGCGGGAACGCCCCGAGCGTGTAGCACCCGATGTCGCCCGTAACGGTCGCGCCGAGTTTCGCGAGCATATAGAACACGCCGCGGTGAGAGCAGCCGGCGCACAGCACAGGCGGGCGGGTCGGGAGGCCGGCGACAGGAGCAGGTGGGGGCGGCTGCCCCGCGGGCGCGGGGTCGCCCAGCACCTCCTTCCGCAACGCCATCAGGCGCATGGGGTTCATCTCCATCATGTTGAGCTCCGTCTCGTGGCTCAACACGCTGATGCCCAGCGCGCGGATCTGCTCTTCAAGCACAGGGTCGAGCTCTTCGATGACCAGCAGTTTCTCGACCTTCGCCGCAAACGCTTTGATGAGGTCGCGGGGCAAGGGGTTCGACAGCCCGAGCTTCAGCACCGCATACTCCGGGAACACCTCTTTCACATATTGGTACGCAATGCCGGACGTGATGATGCCGAGGCGCGTGTCTCCCGCGTCCATGCGGTTGAACGGCACCTCGCAAGCGAACGCGCGCAACGCCTCGGTGCGCGCCTGGGCTTGCAACCGTTGCGGCCGCGCGAACATCGGCACGGGGATGTAACGCTTGATGTCCTTGGCGTAAGGCTTGCGCTCCCTTTTCTTCGGCGCGAAGTCCGCCCCGACATCCACGACCGTCGAAGTGTGCGACGTGCGCGTGGTGAGGCGCACGAACGCCGGCACTTGAAACTGCTCCGACACCTCAAACGCCGCCTGCACCATGTCGAACGCCTCCTGGCTGTCCGACGGCTCGAACAGCGGTGCGCGCGCGAACTTCACGAGGTTGCGCGAGTCCTGCTCATTCTGCGAGCTGTGCATTCCGGGGTCATCGCACACGACGATGACAAGGCCGCCGTTCGCGCCGACGTAAGTGTAGGTCATCAGCGGGTCCATCGCGACGTTCAACCCCACGTGCTTCATGGCGGTCAGCGCGCGCGCCCCGGCAATGGACGCGCCGACCGCCACCTCCATGCCGACCTTCTCGTTCACCGCCCACTCGCAATAGATGGTATCCTTGAACTTCGCCACGTTCTCCAAGATTTCCGTGCTGGGCGTCCCGGGATAGGCCGATGCCACCGCGCACCCCGCCTTCGCCGCCGCCCACGCCACCGCCTCATTCGCCGACAACAAAACCTTACGACTCATCTCCTCACTCCCGTATGATACTCAAAAGGAACAGCGTAGCATAATGCGGCGAGGATGTCACGCAATTTAAGAAGCAACCGATAATCGCCCGAGGCAACACGGAGCACCCCTGAATGCGTTTTTGCCGTGCCCCCGAATAAACGCTTGGCCTCCCGGGGGCTTTGTTGTATAAAGGGTGGCATGAAAAAACTGCCGGTGAGTGTCGGTATCTTGTCGTTCAAAGCGCCGCAGACGATTGATGCGACGCTGAAGCAATACGGGGATTTCCTGTCGCGCGTGGCCGAAGCGAAAGTGTTCTTCCAGGCGTTCAGCGAGACCGATGCCCTCATCGCGCAAAAACACCGCGTGGATTATCTCGGGCGGCCGGATAACGTCGGCATTCAGGGCGGGATGCGGTGGGTGGCGGAAAACCTGAGCCAGGATGTTATCTTGTATCTGGAAAATGACTGTCGGCTGACGACGGACGTGGACGCGGCGGTCGCGTATCTGGACAACATGCTGGCGCGCATTCAGTCGGCGGAAATTGACATCATGCGTTTGCGCTCGCGCTGGAACCCGGGCGAGCAGTTTAGCGATGTGGCCAAATATACCAAAATCCACAAGCCGCGCAAAATCCACCCGGACTTTCAAGAGCACCACAAGATTGCCAAGACCTCGCCCGTGCTGAAATACCTCCGCCCGTTTAAGGCACGGAAACTGGCGGCGCGGGCATTGTATATTGAGGAAAATCCCGAGCAGGTGTGTCCTGCCCTCCGCAAGGCGGGGGACATCTACATCGGGGATTCATGCGCGCTCAATTGGACAAACCAATCCATCATGATGCGGCGGCAACTGTTCTTAGACTTGCTGGATTACGCGGACGCGCATCCATCGTCGCGCACGGTCGGCGGTATGCAGGATATGGAGAAACCGCTGAACTGCCGCTGGTGGCGCAGACAACATTTCAGGATCGGCGTGGGCGACGGCATTTTCACCCATCACCGTTTAGACCGGTAACGGCGGCCGGGGCAGGCTTCGGCCGCTCGCTGTTGCGCTTCTTGTTCACCTCACGGCTGAGCGTGTCAACCTTCCGCGCGTACTCGATGACCCCGCGCGCAATCGCCAGCGCACAGTCATCCTTCCATTTTGGCGTCAGCATCTTCTTCGCCTCCGCTTCGTTCGAGAGAAACCCGACCTCGACCAGCACCGACGGGCAGCTGACCTCACGCAACACAAAAAATGACTGCCTCTTCAGCCCGCGGTCAGGCACCTCGGGGTCAACCCGCACAAGATGGCGGTGAATCGAATACCCCAGCAGCGTATTGTGGAAATCGTTCGCGTTGCCAATCTGAAACCCTTGGGCAACGCTGTCCCCCGATGTCCCTGAAAAACCAGCGGGCATCACGACAAAGGTTTCCGGCCCGCTCGCATCCGCATTCCCCGCGAAGTTCGCATGAATGCTCACGAACACATCCGCCGACACTTTCCGCGCCACACGCACCCGGTCAGCCAGCGACACCTCCACATTGTTCGTGCGCGTGTACACAACCGTCAGGCCCGCCGCTTCCAGTTGCTTGCCGACACGCTTGGCCAGGTCAAGCACCAGCTCTTTTTCAAGAACAGCAGGCGTGCGCGCACGCGCGCCGCTGTCCGCACCGCCATGCCCAGCATCCAGCACCACACGCAACGGCTTGATGGCCCTGCAATCCGTCGGGAGCATCGAAAGCGACAGGAAATCCAGGTCAATCGCGGCCATGCGCCAGTTCCCGGTCTTCACATCGCCCGCAGGCGCGACGTTCAGCCAGACCACCACGTTGTTGACCTCTGCCTTGCGCCGCCCCTGATAGAAGCGCACGACATTGGACGCATTCGAGAGGCACACGCAATCACCATCCCATGCGTGGCCCGTGAACCCGAGCACCTTCTGAACCTGCGCCAGGCCCCGCAACTCCCCCTGCCCTTGCGCCCGCACCGCCGACAGCCCGGCGAACACCACGAAGAGAAAAAGGGACATCCGGCATCCCAGCGAAAGGCGCCTCGGGCAATGACCTAGGGGAAACACGCTCAACCTTCTCCCAACCTTTTATCTGCTTCTTTAGGCCCTTGTCGCATCCACGACCCCACGGAAATACCCGATGGACTCCGCAATGCCCAGCAGCGGATCATCCATATCCTTCTCGTATTCGAGACTGCACGCCCCCGTGTAGCCAACCTTACGCAACGCGCGGACCACGGCGGGGATATCAATCTTCCCGCGCGGCATCTGGACACTGCCGCCAGACTTGTTCGCGGCGGACACGTTCTTGACGTGGAGATCATGGAGGCGGTCGCCATACTTCAGGATGGCATCCGCGGGGTCCTTGCCGTCGCGGAGCTCATGCCCGATGTCGAGACACAGCCCGATGCGTTTATCCAAATCCTTAACCAACGCGATGGCGCTCTCCGCCGACGGGAACAGGTCGGGCATGTCCGGCCCGTGGTTGTGGATGGCATACTTCATGTCGTACTCCTTCACCAACCCGTCAATGGCGCTCAACAACGCCACCGAGCTCACGCGCTTGTTGTCTTTCATCTCGAAAGGGACGCCCACGACAACCTTCACCCCGACCCGCTTCGCATACGCGAACGCCCGCTTGGCCTCATCCACGCTCCCCATGTAGATCGGGCCGACCCCGTACCCCGTTACGCCGAACGACTTGCACGTCTCATGGAACACCGCGATCTGCTCCTCCGTGCTGTTCAACGGCAAATGGAAATCCTTGATGCACAGGTACTGCACGTCCACCTTCTTCATCATTTCGAGCGTCTGCTCGAGCTTGAACTTGTTGAACGTGTAACCCGCGATGGCGATAAAAAACGGGTCCTTCCCGCCCGCGGCCTGCTGGGCCTGTGCGGACACCGTGAACAACGCCGGCGCCGCCGTGGCCGCCGCCAAACCCAAACCGGTCTCCCTGAAAAACGAACGACGCGTAATCATCATAGTCCTCCTCATAAAGGGATAGATTATTGGACAGTTCATGCGGGAAGTCAATCACTCTTTAGAAAAACGCCTTCGCCCACTCGACCGCTTCCGCTGTCGGGGCAGGGGTCTGGGCGAGGCGGTACACGTAACCCAGCTCCGCCCACTTGTACTCGCCCATCTTGTGGAACGGCAGCAGCTCGACCTTCTGGACGGCCGTATATTTTTTCAGGTGCCGCGCAAGGGCTGCCAGGTGCGGCCCGTCCAGCGTGTAGCCCGGCACCAGCACATGACGCACCCAAACCGGCTTGCGGATGGACTCGCAGTAATCAAGCGTCGCGAGCGTGTTCTCGTTCCCTGCCCCGGTCAGCGCCTGGCACAAACCGTTGTCCAGCGCCTTGATGTCGAGCAGCACCAGATCCGCCTGCTCCAGCAACGGGCGCGAGACCGCAAGCGGAACCGCGCCCGAGGTGTCCAGCGCGGTGTGCAGGCGGTTCGCGCGGCATCCCGACAACACCTCACGCACAAACGCCGGCTGCAAGAGCGGCTCACCGCCGGACAGCGTAACGCCGCCCGAACGGATAAACTTGCGGTACGCCAGGATGTCCGCCAGCACATCGCCCGCGCTCATCTCCCGCCCGGCGTCCGCGGCGCACGAATCAGGGTTGTGGCAGTAGAGGCAACGCAGCGGGCACCCTTGCAGGAACAGCACATAGCGGACACCCGGGCCATCCAGCGTCCCGAACGTCTCGATCGAATGCACCCTTCCTGTAACCGCTGTCATTTGGATTTACAGTCAACCCTCACTTCACGACAATCACGCCCGTAATCGAGCCGTAGGCCTCGGGGTCATGCAGATGCCAGACGCACGCACCGTCCTTGTCGAACTCCACTATCTGCCAGCCCTTCTTGCCGTCAGCCGGGTCATGCCCCGTCCAGTTCGCGACGATGAGGTTACCGTTCGCCTGCTCGACCAGCCCGGCGTAAAAATTATTCTTCAGCCCATCGGGCATCTGCGCCTCGAACGCCTTCAGCAGCGTGCCGTCCTCCGCATACGCGCACGCCTGACGCGCAAAGCCGCCACCGACCCAGTACCCGCCGGCCTTGCGCGGGATGGCCATGTAGGCGTTGCGGTCGCGCGGCAGCTTGTACATCTGCAGCGCCGTCCCCTCCTCGCTCCCCGCCGCGGCCAAACGCCCTTTGAGGATACCGTCATTCCACGCCAGCAGCACCTCGCCCGTATCCAGCCGCGTCATCATCCGCAGGTAGTGGATGCCGCGGAAAATGCTCTTGCCCTTCAACTGGCGGTCCGCCGAAAACGTATAGACCACCACCGCGTCCTTGTCATCAACCTTCTGGTTCGTCCCCGCGATGAACCCGCCGTCGGGCAGGTCGCAGACACTCGTCAGGCCACCCAGCGCATCGTGCGAGAACGTGTCAACCGCCTTGCGCGCCTTGATGTCCGTTACCGTGAACCCCTTGCCCGAGACCGAGCGGTACTTGTCCTTCCCGCACGCACGCAAATCCCACACCGGGCGCGGCGCAGGGACGGAAAACGACTGGGCCGGCTCGAACTGGTCAACGTAGTGGATCGCCCCCCTCGACTCATCCCCCAGCACGAGGATATGACGGATCGGCTCCGCCGCCGCAACCCCTGCGGCAGCCACAACAGCAGCAATGAAACATGATGTACGCATACGACTCCTTTTTGAATAATCAGTGATGAATGAACAACGGCCAGTATAACCTATCCCCCCCCGCGATGTCAAAGCCGTATCGCCCCTCAAAATCTTCACCGAGACCCGTTGACTTCCCAGCACAGGTGTGTAAAAATGAGAACCCTTTAAGAAACGTTGGACATGGAGCGATAACCCCGATGAAAGAAATGACGTCCGCAGAGCGGGTGATGACCGTCCTGAGAAATGGGGAGCCGGACCGCATCCCGCATTTCGAGTGGATTATTGACAAGAAGGTGCGCCATGCGCTCTGCCCGGGCGCGTCGCTGGAAGAGTTCACCGTGCGCATGGGGCTGGACGCCATGCTGACCGACCCGGACTTCAAGACCGAGCAGGTCGCGCCGAACCGTTTCCGCAACGAGTGGGGCATCGTGGTCGAGCGGGGCGCAGAGCAGCACGCCGCCGTCGTGCAGGCCGCCATCCAGACCATGGAAGACTTCATGCGGTATGAGCCGCCAGACCCGTATGCGCCGGGGCGCTTCGCCAGCCTGCAGAAGCTCGTCGAACGCTACAAGGGCAAATATGCCATCTGCGTGCACCTGAACGATGTCTTCTCCATCCCGCGCAACCTGATGGGGTTCGAAGAGCTGCTGGTCGCCTCCATGCTGGAGCCCGAACTGGTGCGCAAACTGGCGGAGATGTCCGCAGACCTCAATGTGAAACTCGCACGCGAGGCGGCGCGCTTCGGCGCAGACTTCGTCTTCACGGGCGACGACTATTGCTCCGACACCAACTCCTTCCTCGCGCCCGAGTCGTTCCGCGACCTGATGTTCCCGTCGCTCAAAAAAGTCTTCAAGGGCTTCCGCGACGCCGGGCTGCCGCTCATCAAGCACAGCGACGGCAACGTCATGCCCCTGCTGGACATGATTCTGGAAGCCGGGATTGACTGCCTCGACCCCATTGACCCCATGGGCGGCATGGACATGGCGGCGATGAAGCAACAGCACGGGAAACGCATCGCGCTCAAAGGGAACGTGAACTGCGCCACCACGCTCGTGAACGGCACCGCCGAGGAGGTCGTACAGGAAACGCTGGGCGTCATCCGCGCGGCGGCAGAAGGCGGCGGGCTCATCCTCTCATCGAGCAACAGCATCCACTCCTCCGTCAACCCCCTGAACTACCTGGTCATGCTCAGCACCATCAAGGCCTACGGGCGTTACCCGATCCGCCTCGACTTCACGCCCACCGGCGCGCGCGACGCATTCGGCTAACGCATCGCGCGTGAGCACCGTCCCCCCTAGAGCGTATGCACCAGCAGGCCGGAACGGAGCTTCGGTTCAAACCAAGTGCTTTTGGGCGGCATGATTTGCCCTGCGTCGGCAATGTCCATCATCTGCGCGACCGTTACGGGATACATCGAGAACGCCACCGCATCGCGCCCGCTGTCCACACGCGCGACCAGCTCGCCTGCCCCGCGAATCCCGCCGACAAACGAGACACGCATATTCGTGCGCGGGTCGTCAATGCCCAGCACAGGCGCCAACAGGCGGTCTTGCAGGACGCTCACATCCAGCCGCCCGACAGGGTCGGTCTCAAACTCATCCCATGCCAGGCTGTACCATTTCCCGGCAAGGTACATCCGCACCTCGCGCGGCCCGGCCGGCTCGGCCCCCGCCACAGGCCCGACGTTGAAAACCGCACGCACCTGCTCCAAGAACGCCTCCGCCGTCAGGCCGTTCAAGTCCGCCACGCAACGGTTGTAGGGCAGGATACGCAGCTGCGTCTCCGGGAACAGCACCGCAAGAAACCAGTTGTACTCCTCCGCGCCCGTGTGCGCCGTATGCTCGGCGCGGCGCTGCTGCCCTGCACGGAACGCCGCGGCCGCGCGGTGATGGCCGTCCGCCACATACGCCAGCGGCACGCACGCGAACGCCTCCTCCCACACCCGCGCCTCACCCTCGACGCGCCAGACCGTGTGGCGGATGCCGTCAGCCGCCGTGAAATCGTAAAGCGGCTCACCCCGCTGCGTTTCCGCGACCAGCGCATCCAGCGCGACCGTGTCGCGGTACGTCAAGAACACCGGCCCCGTGTTGGCGTCCAGCTCGAGGCAGTGGCGCGTGCGGTCGTCCTCCTTGTCCTTGCGCGTCTTCTCATGCTTGCGGATAATGTCATTCGCATAGTCATCAATGCTGCAACACGCGACCACGCCCGACTGGCTGTGCGCACCCATGATTTGGCGATAGACATAGAACCGCTCGCCCGGCTCGCGCAGCAGGACCCCGCGCACCTGCAAGGCCTTGAACGCCGCCGCGCCCTGGGCGTACACGCGGTCATCATGGATGTCCATGTCATCCGGCAAATCAATCTCTGGCCGCGAGACATGGAGGAAGCTGTCGGGGTTCCCGGCCGCCAGCGCGCGCGCCTCGGCGGTATCCACGACATCGTAAGGGACAGCCGCCAGCGCCGCCGCCCGTTCAGGCGCGGGCCGTAATGCGGCAAACGGTTTGATCTGCATACTGAAACTCCTTTCAGGAGCGTGCTGACGCTCTAAAATGCCAACGTTCTAAAGTTGAGGACTGCCTCGCCGCACAACTTTAGAACGCTAGACCTCCCGAAGTCGGGGCCTTCTCAGAACCCGATGTTGATGATGGGGAAGAACGGAACCGTACTGTTACGGATGACATTGATGAGACCGATCTGATAGCCGTGCAGGTCATCCGCACGATTAATCAAACCGACCTGGACGCCCGACGCATAGCTCGTCAGGTTCACGAGGCCGACCTGCAAGCCATGGAACGTTGCCCACGACTCATTCCACAGGCCCGTCTGCAAGCCCAGGCACTTGCCCATGCCGACCGAGTTGTAGCCCAGCGAAATCTGCCAGCCGGCCAGCGCATCCTCAACATCGCAACGCAGCAGGTTGATCTGCACGCCGTTGAAATAGCGCGAACGCCCGATCAGGCCCAGGTCGAGGCCCGTAACCTGCTCACAGCGCCCGCCCACGGACATACGCAGGCCCACGATGTCAACATCGTCCTCGCCGCCCCAAGCGAACCAAACCGGCCAACGCACATCTTCTGCCGCACCTGCGCCAAAAGCAACCAGAACCGCCATCGCACAACCAACTAAAACCTTCTTCATCATCCTGTTCCTCGCTTTATTTAGTGAACCCAGCTTAACAACAAAGTCAAACCCAATCCAGTTGAGAATGGACATAGCATATCCCACCCGAGCCGAATACGCAATCAGAATATTTCAAAAGAATGATTTTTTTTTCCCCGCACGGAAACGTCCCTTGACCCCGCGCATCAAATCAATTATAGTTCCCGCACGTATGAACCAAGACCTTCACTTTGCGAAACCTGATTACGACCGCCAACGGCGGCGCGGGATGCCCGAGGTGATTTACGGCGCGGGGAAGACCGCCGCCCAGATCGCCGCCATCATGCGCGCGCTCAACGAGGCCGGGCAAAACGCCTTCGCCACGCGCGTAACCCCCGAACAGGCCGCGGCGGTCTGCGCCGAACTGCCGGCCGCCGCCTATCGGGCCGACGCGCGTATCCTCACGTGCGACATCACCCCCCTGCCCCACCCGCAAGGGAAAGTCGCCATCCTCTGCGCCGGGACGTCCGACCTGCCCGTTGCCGAGGAGGCCGCCATCACGGCCGAGCGCATGGGCGCGAACGTCGAGCGCATCTATGATGTCGGCGTGGCCGGGCTGCACCGTCTGCTGTCGCGCGTGGAGCTGTTCGCGGACGCGCGCGCGGTCGTGGTCGTCGCCGGGATGGAGGGCGCGCTGCCGTCCGTGGTCGGCGGGCTGACCGACAAGCCTGTCATCGCCTGCCCGACCAGCGTGGGCTACGGCGCGAGCTTCGGCGGCATCGCCGCCCTGCTCGGGATGCTGAACTCCTGCGCGTCCGGCGTAACCGTCGTCAACATTGACAACGGCTTCGGCGCGGGCGTCGCGGCCGCGATGATTAACCGGCAGGGGTGAACGCGGGCGGCCTCCGCCCTCACACAAAAAAACGAGAACCGCTGGCCTTTCGGCGAGCGGCTCGTTTCGTTCGTTGGCACGTGCCTGGGCTTACCAGCCCTGAGGGGCCGGGGCCGGCGCCGGTGCGGGGGCCGCTCCAGGCGCTCCGCCGCCAGCGTTCTGCCGACGCTGCTGCATGCGCTGCTGCTGGTCTTGCAGGGCATCGCCGATCTTTTTACGCTGCTCAGCCGTGAGGTTGTCGCGGATCACGAGGATGCGCTTGTTCACCAGCTTGGCCTGCTCGGTACGCAGACCGCCGATTTTCTCGGTCAACGCCATCAGCTCGTCGGGCTTCGCGTCAGTTTCAACAAGCACCTTCCGCATCAGGTCAGCCTGCTGGCGGGAAAGGGTCGTGATTTCCTCGTTGATTTTCGCGGCCGCGTCGTCCAGCTCTTTGAGAGCGGCTTTCAGCTTGTCAACCTGCTCCTGCGAGATGCCAGCCTGTTCGAGGAATGCCGGCTGCATGATGATGCGCTCCAGCCCGCCGCCGATCATACCGCCCATCATTCCGCCAGCCGCGCCGCCCATCAGGCCGCCGCCGGCTCCGCCCGCGCCACGGTTGAACGCCGCACCGCCGCCGGCTCCGCCAGCAGCACGGCCCGCGCCGCCACCGGCTCCACCGCCAGCACCGCCACCCGCGCCACCACGGCCACCGCCAGCACCGCCACCCGCGCCACCACGGCCGCCGCCGCCGCCACCACCGCCGCCGCCTTGACCTAACACGGTCAGCCCGGCAAGCGCTATCACCGCAACCATCGCAAACTTCTTCATACCTTCTCCTTTTTTGGTTATGGGCACCATGCCCGTTACCGACACATTGAACTTGTGTGCGATAAACGACGGCTACGGGCTTTTATTGCCGTACCCCGGAAATAATTTTCATGCCCCCCGTCAGGCGGAAACTGATCGTCATCTGCACGGAGGCCTCGACAGGCTTGCCGTCGCGCGTTCCCGGGACAATCCTCATCTTCGACACCGCGTCTCGGGCGGCGCGGTCGAGCATGGGAAAGCCGCTGGACGTCTCGACGGCGAGGACTTTCACCCGCCCGTCTTTCGCGACCAGCACCTTGAAGACGACATCGCCCTCCTGGCCCCTGCTGCGAGCAAGGGGCGGGTAGGTCAGGCGTATGGGGCGGTCGCCCGTTGTCGGCGGGATCAGCTTCGCTTGCACCCCCCCCCCTGCGGGCGGCTCGGGGTCGGAGGCCGGCTCGACAGGACCCTCCGCGACACGGGGGGACGCATCAGGCTCGGGCGGGACATCGGGCGGGTGCTGCGGCACGGGGTCGGGTTCGGGCTCGGGCTCGACAACGGCCGGCGGATGCTGCTCGACGGCCGGGTCTGGCTCGGGGACGACGACCGTCTCTGGCTCGGGGTCGGGTTGAAGCACGATCGCGGGTTCGGGCTCGGGGGGCAGCGGCTCCGGCTCGGGTTCAGGCTCCGGCTCCGGCTCGGGCTCCGGTGGCGGAGGCGACGGGACAGGCTCGGCAGGGACGGGGTTCAGATGCTCGATTGCGGTTTCCTCCTCGACCAGCGAGAGCTCGAGCGCGGCGGTGTCCAGCACAGGGGCCGTTGTGTCGTCATCCGCCTCAAACACCGCCACCGCGCCGATGAAGAACACCCCGGCGGCGTGTGCCACCACGGCGAAGAGGAACCCCAGTATGTGGTCGGAATTAAACATTTTTGAGTGTCTCGTTTCTCGTTTGGCGGCGGGGGGACTCGGCCGGCCTCGGCGAGAAACCCTTTCAGTCGGTCCGCTTCTCCACTTGGAATGAGACGCGCTCGATGCCGCTGTCTTTCAGTTTGCCGAGCAGTTCAATCCCGAGGCCCAGCGAGGCATCGCGGTCCGCGCTGATCAGCACGGGCTGGCTCTGCTGGCCGAACAGCGCGAGCGCGGCAGGGATCAGCTCCTCCATCGTGAGCGGCACTTTGTTCAGGAACAACGCATCGTCGGCGGTGAGCGTGATCATGATGGACTCGCCTTTCTCGACCGCGCCCGTGGCCGACGGCAGGCTGACCTTTAACGCGCGATGAACCGACATCGAGAAAATGGAATAGACGAAGAAGACGAGGATCAGGAACATGACGTCCATGAGGGAAATCATCTCCAGCCGCGCCTTGCGGTCCTCATATCCCGTGTTCAATCGCATGGCGGCGTTTTATCCTGTAGCGGCGCGCCCGTGTTGTAGGCGATTTCAAAATGATGCACGACCTGCTCCAGCTCGTGCGCGCGGCGTTTGAGCTGCGCGACGAAGAAGTTGAACGGGAACAGGCAGGCGATGGCCACCACCAGCCCCGCGGCCGTCGTGATCAGCGCCTCCGCGATCCCGGCCGTGGCCTCGGTCGGGTTCTCCATCCCTGCCGCGCTCAGCGCGTGGAACGTGTTGATGATGCCCGTTACCGTCCCGAGGATGCCGAGCATCGGCGCCACGGTGATGACGGTGTCGAGGTGCGAGAGGCCGCGCCGCAGCTTGTCTATCGCCTGCTGGGAGGCGGCCTCCAAGGTCTCCTTGAAGCCCGCGTCGCGGTTCTCGAGCGCGGCGGCCAGCACGCCGCAGACCGGCGACTCCGCTTTCCGCGCCACCTGCAGCGCCTCTTCGCACGCGCCCTTCCGCGTCAGCGCGAGGACCTCCTTCTGCCGCGCCTTGAAATAGCGGTTCGCGACCGCGTACTTCCAGAACACCAGCAGCCGCTCAAACGCCACCGACAACCCCAGCAGCGAGCACAGGAGAATCGGCCACATGACCGGCCCGCCATTGCGGAACAACTCAAACGCCCTGTCCAGCATCTCCGTCATCTGTTACATCACTTTCATTTTCGGCAGGTCCTGGATGTCCACGTACCCCACCAGCGTCCCGTCCGGCTCAACCACCGGCAAATCATCAATCTTGTACGCCTCGAACACGCGCAGCACATCCACCGCCAGCGCATCCGACTGCACGGAGATCGGCGTCCGCGTCATGTAGTCGCTGATGGGCGACTGCATCAGGTTCTCGCCCTTGGAGAGCTGGCGGCGCAGGTCGCCGTCCGTGAAGATCCCCGCCAGCTTCCCGTCCCCATCCGCGACCAGCGCCGCGCCGCTCTTCGCGGCCGTCATCGCCATGATGGCCTGCGTGATGGTCGCCGTAACCGGCACGCGCGCGACCGTCCCGCCCGTCCGCATGATGTCGCGCACGCGCAGCACCAGCGCACGGCCAATCGCCCCCGCAGGGTGCAGCCGCGCATAATGCTCCTTCTTGAACTGCCGCGCGTCGAGGAGCGTCATCGCCAGCGCATCGCCAACGGCCAGCGTCGCGGTCGTGCTGGTCGTCGGGGCCATGCCGAACGGGCAGGCCTCCTTGCCGATCTGCACGCACAGCACCACATCGCTCAGCCGCGCGAGCGACGTGTCCGCGCTCCCCACCATCCCCACGACCGGGATGTTCAGGCGGCGCACCGCCGGGATCAGCCGGATGACCTCTTCCGACTCCCCCGAGAAACTGAGCGCCAGCAGCACATCATGCTCCGCCACGATGCCAAGGTCGCCATGCATCGCCTGGATCGGGTTCATCAGCACGCTCGTCGAGCCCGTGCTGGCCAGCGTGGCAGAGAGTTTCTCCGCGATGTGCAGGTTCTTGCCCACGCCCGTGCAGACGATCTTGCCGCCCCGCTCCAGCGTCTCCGCCATCAGGCGGACCGTCGCGGCGAAGCCCTCGCCCAGCGCATCCCGGGCGATCCGCAGCCCTTCAATCTCAACATCCATCACCTGCTTCGCGCGGGCGAGGATTTCCGCAGTGTCCATAATCAGCCTTTCATTCTGTCCGTATAAACGCCGACACCCCCAAAAGGTTCAACGGGGAAAGAGAGAGTATGCCACAATCCCGCGCGGTTGGGAAGTTTCGAGTTGCCCATGTTGATTAAAACGGCGATCGCCCTCACAAGCGGCGAGCAACCGCCGCACGCCACAAGCGCCCCCCCTGACGGCCGGCCCCTCGCTACTTCATCAGCGTGCCGCCGAGGTTGTAGTTCTGCGGGGGATGGGTGGTGCCGTCGCCGACGCCTTCCTCCATGAGGGCCTTGAGTTCGGCGAAGTGCGTGGCGTAGATGTCGCGGGGCTGGCAGCCGTGCTTCTTGCACACGGCGGCGGCCATGCCGACGACCTCGCCGAGCATGGCCCCTGTCCGCATCAGGCGCACCGTGCCGAGCGCGACGTGCGTAACACTGATGCTGCGCCCGGACAGGAAGAGGTTGCTGACATCCTTGGAGTAGAGGCAGCGGTACGGCACAGGGTAGGGATAAATCTCCTTGTGCTTGGCGATGGACTTGAACTCCTGCTCGGGGAAGTTGGCGGTGTTCTTCGGGTCGGGATAGTGCAGGTCAATCGTCCACGTCGTGCAGGCCGTGCCGTCGGGATAGACCGTCCGCTCGGTGAGGTCTTGTTCTTTCAGGATGTAGTCGCCGATGAGGCGGCGCGACTCGCGCTTGCCGGCCACATACGCGACCCACTCGAGCTTGCTCTTGGCGTAACCGTCATTGTTGTCGGCATGGTTTTTGAGGAACGACCAGTTCGCGAAGATGACCATCATCCCGTAGTCGCGGATGTGCTCGAAATCGGCGATCTGGTTGCGGTTCATCCCGGTCTCCCAGGTCCACTCGCCCATCTTGACGCGCTCGCAGGTGGCGTTGCTGAACGGGATGCCCCACGCGATGTCGGGGAATGCGGCGGGCGCACCCCCGTCTTTCGCGTACCACTGCACGGACGAGCCCATCGTCATGCGGTCGGCGGCCTCGGGCGCGGTCGGCTCGCCCGTTTCGGCGCGGCTCTCGCGACCCATGCGGAACTCCGCGCCGGCCATCACGCCGATACTGCCGTCGCCCGTGTTGTCCAGCACCAGCGGCGCGACGAAGCGCGTCTCGACGCCGGTCTCGATGTTGCGCCCGATGACAGCCGCAATCCGCGCGCCGGCCATCTCGACCGCGACCCCGCGCGTGTTGAGGAACAGCCTGATGTTCGGCTCGGCCGCAATGATGTCCAGCTTGCGCTGGTCCTCGTAGAACGAGGCGGGCTGGGCGTTGCCGCCTTTCGCCGGGCCGTACTCCTTCAACGTGTCGCCCAGCCTGGGGTACGGCGCGACGCTGACGCGGCCGCCGAGGTGGACGCGCACTTCGGAGCTGTTGTTGCCGCCGAGGAGCGGGCGGTCTTGGACGAGCGCGACCTTCATCCCCAGCCGCGCGGCCGTAACCGCGGCGCTGATGCCGGGGACGCCGCCGCCCACGATGAGCAGGTCCGCCGCCACATCCTGCCCCTGCTTGGGCGCAGTGATGGCCCCGTGCGCGCGGCGGAACACCTCGAGCTCCTTGACGTCATTCGGCGGGACGAACCTGCTGTCGTTCACCAAGAGGATGGCGTCGCAGCGACCGTTGAACCCGGTCAGGTCGCGCAGCGCGATTTCGGCCGTTCCCTTCTCGAGCCAAAGTTCCCCGGCCTCCTGCCACGCCCATTCGCTGCCCTGCGTGCCGAGGACGTTCCCGAGGGCCTTGCCGTTGACGAGGACCTGGAACGTGCCGGCCGCATCTTTGGTGCCCCACGGCGCGGTCCAGTTGCGCGTGCGGACCAGCACACGGTAGGGGGACGCGCCCGACCCGGGAATCTCGACCCGCGTCTTCGCATCCGCCACGGGGACGCCCAGCCCGTGAGCCATCAGGAACGGCGAGCCCATCTGGTCCATAAACTGCTGGTCCACGACCCACCCGCCCTTGTCCGCGAACGCCTCCGCCTCGACGAGCAGGATATAGTAGACCGGCGGCGACAACGCAACGGCCGACAACGCCAGACACCCGCCAAGAACCGCAACACGCAGTGCACACATCATCCTGTCCCCTTTCCCTTGCTGAAAAACAACGAAGAGTATAAGAGGTGAAAGGTGAAATGTAAAAGGTAAAAGGCAGCCGTTGAAAAAAAACAAAGTCCGCGTTTGAGTCGCCCGCGGATTTTTAGTATCATGCCCCTTGTATTTCAGAGGAGGATTTTCTGATGAGCAATGCATACGCAGTGATTTTGGCAGGCGGCAGCGGCGAGCGTTTCTGGCCGCTCAGCACCAAGGCGCGCCCGAAACAGTTCATCTCGCTGTTCGGCGGCCGGCCGTTGCTCTCCCTTGCGGTGGAACGGCTGACCGGGCTGATACCCGCCGAGCGCATCTTTATCATCACCGCCGAGCGTCTGCTCGCCGACACGGCAGAAGCGGCGTGGCACATCCCGCGCACGAACATCATCGGCGAGCCGTGCAAGCGCGACACCGCCCCGGCCATCGCCGTGGCCTGCGGGCTCGTCCATGCCCGCGACCCCGAGGGCGTGGTCTGCATCCTCACCGCTGACCAGCTCATGAGCGACGTCGAGACCTTCTGCCTGACCCTCTCGGACGCCATCACGGTCGCCCACCACGAGCGGGCGATCGTTACCATCGGCATCCAGCCGACCTACCCCGCCACGGGCTTCGGCTACATCGAGACCGGCTCGGCCCTGAACACCACGCGCACCGTAACGCTCTTCAACAAGGCCAAGCGCTTCGTCGAGAAACCCGACGCCTACACCGCCGCGCGTTACATCGAGAGCGGCCGCTATTTCTGGAACGCCGGGATGTTCATCTGGCGCACGGACACCATGCTCGAAACGCTCAAGGCCCACGCGCCT
>Ga0123353_10003352_pt1 | contig 20223 bp, 17 predicted proteins | sample TergutLab28metaG_3_FD_92763 | JGI IMG/M metagenome (GOLD analysis project Ga0123353, IMG submission 92763) | Labiotermes labralis P3 segment gut microbial communities from Petit-Saut dam, French Guiana - Lab288 P3 | ecosystem: Host-associated > Arthropoda: Insects > Digestive system > Gut ... | reverse complement strand
TCAAGGTCATTGTTATGTCCGGCTTTGACGAGATCACCTACGCGCCAAGGGCCAAGGAGGCCGGCGCACACGCCTTCGTACTAAAAAGCAAGAGCCTGGATTTTTTTATGGAGGTGACGCGGGACGTAATGGCGGGCGGGACCTATTACCCCGAGGCAAGGACGATCCCGCTGCCCGTGGGCGAGGCCCCGCTGACCCGCAGGGAGCAGGAGGTGCTGCGCCTGATCTGCAAAAACCTGACCAACGAGGAAATCGCGGAGGAGCTGTTCATCAGCGTGAGCACCGTGAAATACCATAAGGCCAACATGCTGGCGAAAACGGGATTCACGAAAACGATTGATCTTGCGTTCCATATGATCTCCAACGGGTGGATCAATCCGCTGTATTAAAACAATATGATTTTGAGGAGGATGGCGCGTATGAAGAAAACAACCGCTATGTTATTGGCGTTGCTGCTGGGCCTGTGCCTGCTTTCCGGCTGCGGCGAAAAAACAGAATCCCGCGAGCCCGAAAGCACGACACTTTCGGCGCAACAGGCCATGGACCTTCTCTACGAAAGCTACGTCGACGCCGAGTTATTTCATCCGGGTGAGCTGGACAAATGGGAGGGCGACGCCCTGCTGTATTGCTTTGTCTACGATGACGGTGAGGGGTATCGTTACGCATACGTGAACGCGATGACCGGCGCGGTTGAGATCATGGACGAAATCGTGGATTACACAAGCGAGGAGGAGAATGCTTTGGCGATGGATGCCTAGACGCTGATTGCGTACCTGCTTGCCAATGTGGAGGAGGCCTACGAGCCAGGACAACAACGAGTGGAGGCTAATGTATGTGCCCGGCGCTGTTGGGTCAATGCTGAAAAACTAGCCCCGGCGGCTAGGGCGCGGCAGCATATTATATGCTACAATAAAATCCTCCAAAACGCCACGCTCCTGATTACCTCCGCCGGGCCGGAGATCAAAATGGACGAATGGGGCATCATCGAAATAGGAGACGCGCCATGCAAAAACGAACGGGCGCCCGCGGCTTTTTCCTCGGGTTGGGATTCATCCTGCTCTGGCAATCAGGGTGGGCGGCGTTCGCATTGGTTGTTTGGCTGCTGCACCGCTGGAAAGGAAGCCCGTTGTTTTTTTGCTGGGCTGCGTTGGGTATCTGGCTGCTTTCGGCCCTGGCTGCCACCATATTGATTCATACGAATGCGGCGCGCGCCGGAACATCGGCCCCCGCGCCGGAAAACCGCAACCCCTATTCTACGGATAACGCGCAAATGTTCCTGGGCGTCGCGAATGACGCGCCACCCACGGACCTATTTGCTCCCGGGGAGCCCCCGCGGACGATCGTATTGATTATTTGGCGCAAATGCATCGCGCAGAGCCTGGCGCAAAGGCTGCGCGACGAATCGAATATCCATCTGGTTTTTGAACCCTCCTATTCCCTCGCGCAAAACGCGGTTCGTTCCAGGACCGCTGACGCCGCGCTGATTGAGGCGGCGGAATCGGGCGATCAGCATGGCATTTCCGATTGCCTGGCGCTCTGCGCCCGCTTGCGGGAGGAGGCCCCGCAATGCAGGCTGCTTTTGATGTGTCCGGAGCGGAACAAGGAGGATGTCGCGCGGGCGGTGGAGGCGAAACGGCTGGGCCGTATCGATGATTTTGTTTTCTACAATTCGTCGATTGATTATGTGGCGTCAAAGCTGCTGGCGATGTAATACAATGGAAAAGATCAGCGCCCCCGCTGCTTGGCATAAGTGGCGAGGGTGAAGCTGCGTTATGTCGCGGGCCATGGCAGGCGCTCATCTATGTTCACCAAAAAAGCGCGCTTTGCCATCTTTGCCAGCGGTGCGTCGCGGAGGGAATCCGAATAAAATTCCTCGATTTCCACATCTCCGAATTCCTCCCGCAGGCGGCGCACCTTTTCCGGCCCATAACAGTCCGGCCCGATCAGGCGGCCCGTCGCGGTGTTGACCCGGGTCGCAATCAGCCGTACGCCGAGCTCCTCGCATAAGGGGCGCAGCACAAAATCCGCCGAGTCGGAAATGATAATGTCGTCCGGTCGTTTCTGCGCCAGATACCAGGGCCGGAGCATCTGTTCCGCATGGAGTTCCCAGAAGAGCCGCACTTCGTCCTCCCAGTCCGGCAGGCTTTTCAGGAAGAGGTAAAGCTCCGCTTTAAACGGTTTTCCGCTTTTGCGGCATCTAATATGATGCACGCCCTCCCGGCCCATGCGCGGATAATACCACAGCAGGCGCGGATGGCGCTTCATGACAAATTGAACAAACGCAACCCCGCCGTTGGGGTATACAATGGTTTCGTCAAAATCATAGACGTTCGGCATAGCATGCTCTCCTTATTTTTGTAGCTGACAGCATTATACACGACTCTGCGCAAAATGTCCAGCCAAAAGCCTTGACTATTTTCAGAAGCATGTTATAATTATAAAATAATAGCATTGCGTAAGGAGAGTGTGCATGGCGGCGACGTTTGAGGATATTCAGGCGCTCATCAAGGAGCAGGGCATCCAAATGGTTGATTTTAAAGAGGTGGATTTGGCCGGGCGGTGGCACCACCTGACGATACCGGTGGAGCGCTTTACGCCGGTCCTGATGGAAAAGGGCATCGGCTTCGACGGCTCGAGCTACGGGTTTTTGTCCGTTGAAAAATCGGATATGGTATTCATTCCGGATCTTTCCACCGCGTTTTGCGATCCTGTGGTGGAGATTCCGACGATTTCGATGATCGGCGATATTTACCGGATCACGGACGGGGGGTATGTCCGCTTTGAAAGCGACCCGCGTTATGTGGCCGAGAAAGCCGAGCGGTATTTGAAGGACACCGGCATTTCGGACCGTTGCCTTTTTGGCCCGGAATTTGAGTTTTACGTGCTGGACAACGTGGAGTTCCGCAACGAAATCAACCACACGGAGGTGCATTTAGATTCCGCGCAGGCGGCCTGGAATACCATCGGCAGCGCGTATGACGCACCCGGCAATAACCTGGGGTACAAAGTGATGCAGGGCAAGGGCTACCATGTGGATCTGCCCCACGACGTGAGCTTTGGCCTGCGCAATACGATGGTCCGGGCCCTGGAGGAGCATGGCATTCCCGTGAAATACCACCACGCGGAAAACGGCGGCCCCGGCCAGGTGGAAATCGAGGTCAATTTCGCAACGCTGAAAGAAATCGCCGACCGTACGCAGAAACTGAAATACTTGCTTAAAAATATCGCTATCCGGCATGGCAAGACCGTTACCTTCATGCCGAAGCCCTTCTTCGGCGAATGCGGCAGCGGCATGCACGTGCACCTGCAAATGTTCAATGAGGGTCAGCCTATTTTCTATGACGAAACCGGCTATTCGAACCTGAGCGACACCGCTCTTTGGGCCATCAGCGGCATTTTGGAGCACGCGGCGGCCATTACGGCGTTCAGCTGCCCCTCCACGAATTCCTTCAAGCGCCTGGTGCCGGGCTACGAGGCCCCAGTGACCATCTGCTTTGCCACGTCAAACCGCAGCTCCGTCATCCGCATCCCGGGCTATGCCAGAGCCCCCGAGGACAAGCGCTTCGAGTTCCGGCCCTCGGACGCCACGGCCAACCCCTATCTGTGCTATTCCGCGCTGGTAATGGCCGCGATCGACGGTATCCAGAAGCGTTCCGACCCCATGGCCATGGGCTTTGGGCCCTATGACAAAAATATGTATCACCTGACCGAGGAAGAAAAGAAGACGGTCAGGAGCCTGCCGAAATCCCTGGACGAGGCCGCCGACGCCCTGGAAAACGATCACGCGTTTTTGCTCAGCGGCGGGGTGTTCAGCCAGGATTTGATCGACAACCAATTGCGAAAAATCCGCAAGGACGCCGAAGAGGTCAGCATCATGCCGCACCCGCTTGAATTTAAGAAGTATTACGACATATAGAGGCTGATTATGGAAAAAATCGCGTATCAGTTCGAGGATTTTCTGCGGGAGGGGTAATTCCATGAAGATATATTACGCAATTTCTCCAAATGAATACGCGCGCATGAACAGCGCGGAGCTCAGGCAAAACTTTTTACTGGAGAATTTATTCGAGCCGGGCAAGCTGAACCTGGCCTATGCCCATTATGACAGGATCATCGTAGGCGCGGCGCAGCCTCTGGATGACGCGCTGCGTCTGGATGCCGGAGATGAACTGGCTGCCGCAAGTTTTTTGGAACGCCGTGAGCTGGGCGCGATCAACATCGGCGGCCCCGGCGTTATTACAGCCGATGGCACGGCCCATCCCATGGAAAAATACGACTGCCTATACATTGGCAGGGGTGTAAAGGAAATTAGCTTTACATCAGATGGCGCGGGCAATCCGGCGAGCTTTTATCTCAACAGCGCGCCGGCGCATAAGGAATATCCAACCGTGCATATCCCAAAAAGCCGCGCCCGGCAGGTGGCCCTTGGCTCCAAAGAAACCTGCAACGAGCGCGTGATCTACAAATACATTTTGCCGGGGCATGTGGAAAGCTGCCAGCTTGTCATGGGCCTGACGATTCTGGCGCCCGGCAGCGTTTGGAACACGATGCCCTGCCATACCCATGAGCGGCGCATCGAGGCCTATCTCTATTTCGACGTGCAGGAAGGCCAGCGGGTATTTCATTTTATGGGCCCGGCCAATGAAACGCGGCACATCGTTACGCAAGATCGCCAGGCGGTGCTTTCGCCGCCCTGGTCGATCCACAGCGGCGCGGGCACGGGCAATTACAGCTTCATCTGGGGCATGCTGGGCGAGAACCAGGATTTTGATGATATGCAGGCTGTTAGACTTTAGACTTTTGCACCCCCCGGCGCATTCGCGCCACCCCCCGCGTGAAACGCAGGGGGCTTTTTCACATGATTCTCTTTCTTGACTAGATAGAGTATCAAGTCGAAAAGCCCCCTGCGATTTCGCGGGGGGTGGTCCGAAGGACCGGGGGGTGCAATCTATTTTTGCGCATTGAATTCTTCCGCCAGCAAGCTGTAATGAACTTCATCCCAGAAGCGGCCCTGGTGGAATGCCCGTGCCCGCAGCACGCCGTCTTTTTTGAAACCGAGGCCCTGATAGAACGCGTTGCCATATTCGTCGCCGTCGAAGGAGTAGTTGCAGCAAATGTGCAGGCGGCGCTCATTGAAGGCGTAGTCCAGCAACAGGCGGCCCGCGGCAAGCTCATAGCCCATGCCGCTGTAAGGGCTGTCCACGCCGATGAATGGCTTCCCGCAGCAACCCAGCGGGCAGGCGCTCGGCCGCGTTGCGATATTTCATAGCGGCGCTCCCTTCTTTTGGCTGAACACCATCATACCCCCAAGCGCCGCAAAGCGCAAGGGGGAAAATTTTTATAGATCATTAGAGCTCTTGCGAAATTGAACTCCCCCGCCTAAGTGGATAAAAAATGCGAAACTCTTTTATTTTCAAAGCATTATTGTCCCCCTCATCAGGGGGATCCTGACGATCAAATTGACATGGTCTGAATTTGATTGCCAAGGGCCCCCTCCCAGAGGGGGCAGCAGTTCCTAAGTCACGCAGCGCCTTCGCAATTTTTCTGATGTGGGGAGGGGGAGTATATTTTCGCAGGAGATCTATCATTACGCAATCTTCAGGCACATGCCAACTTGGCTGCCTTCCACTTCCCCGGTGCGTTGAAATCCAACGCAGCTGTAAAGCGCTTCGGCGATTGTATTGCCAAGCAAAAACGCTGTATGAATCTCATTTACATTGAATTTTTCTTTAAAGTATCCGATGCCCAAAAGGAGCGCCGCCCTGCCATACCCTTTGCCTTGAAAGCGTTCGTCTATCATGAATCTCCAAAGGGTATATACGCCCTTCCGTTTATAGAAGCCCATCATAATGAATCCGACCATGACGTCATCGGCATATATGGCAAACGGATATGCCGCGTCATATTGCACCCATGCCTGGGCCAGCGAGTGAGCATTCGAGGCAACAAAATCATTTTGATGATCCGCTACTCTTAGAGCCAGGCATTCATCCAAATTGTGTTCCGTGATCTCTCTTAGCTCAACCATGTTATCTCCCAAGCCATCCGCCGTCCACCGGCAGGGTGACGCCCGTGACGTAATCCGAGGCGGGGCTCGCCAAAAATACGCAGGCCCCGGCCAGATCGCCTGGAATGCCCCAGCGCCCCGCCGGGATGCGCTCCAGGATCTGCTTGCTGCGAACGGGGTCGGCCCGCAGCATTTCCGTGTTGTTCGTCACCATGTAGCCGGGCGCGATGGCGTTGACCTGGATGCCGTGGGGGGCGAGCTCGTTTGCCATTTCCATGGTGAGGCCGCGCACGCCGCTCTTGCTCGCGGCATAGCTGGGCACCCGGATGCCGCCCTGGAAGCTCAGCAGGCTCGCGGTGTTGATGATTTTTCCGCCGCCGCCTTGTTTAATGAACTGCCGCGCCGCGAGTTGGCTGAGTACAAACAGCGCCTTGAGGTTGATCTGCATCACGTCGTCCCAGTCTTTTTCTGAAAACTCCGTGATGTCGTCCCGGCGGATGATGCCCGCGTTGTTCACCAGGATATCCACGCGGCCAAAGCGCGCGAGGGCTTCGTCCATGATTTTCCGCGGTGCTGCCGGGTCGCTTAGATCCGCAATGATTTCATGGAATTGCGCCTGCGGGATCATAGAGGCGGTTTCGTCGCAGCTGCGTCTTGCCGCGCCGGCGACGGCAGTGCCCGCCTGGGCCAGCGCCACGCACATGCCCTGCCCAAGGCCCGTGTTGGCCCCGGTGACAATGGCTACCTTGCCGTCGAGCTTAAACTTTTCGAGAATCATATTGCGCTCCTTTCAGCCTCTGTTAAATTATCATACTCGATTTGCCGCAACCGGCGGATTTCCTTGAGCTCCTCGTACATCCGCGCGCGCTTTTCGCCCGTGAGGTCATAGAAGAGTTTTGGGATCATACCCAGCATGCCCATGAAGGCGGTGAAGCCAAACGCCATGGCGAATATGGCGTATTTTGCCCGGTCCGTTTGCGCCAGGGCGTTGGGCACATAGCCCGTGAGCTTTAATAGCAATGAAGTCAACGAATTGATGATATTGCGCACGAGCTTGCTCAGCATGTTCTTGGTCGCGATGGTCAGGCCCTCGGTGCGGAAGCCGTTTTTCCATTCGGCGTAGTCGATGGAATCGAGCAGTATTTCGCGCGGGGGGATCTTGTTGACCGAAAGCGTGCCCATATAAAGGAGGTTGCGCAGCATCAACAGAAGGGCCATGGGGCTCAGGAATGTGCCGAGCCCCAGCCTTGAAGGCGCTTTCATATAAATTTTACCGAAGGAGCCGATGATGAAAATCACAAGAGAGCACCAGTCCTTCAAATGCGAGCCCACAATCCAGAGGGTTTTGATGGACATGCGCTCCCGTAGCTTGCCAAAGTAGGCGTAGCTGAGGAAGGAAAGCGGCGCGCCGGGCAGCCGGATCACATTGCGCAGCGTGATGGAGCCCAGCACCTCGGGGTAATAAATGAACTCCCAGGTTTCCGCGGAAAAGCCGCCGAAAATTTCAGAAATCAGCATCACACGCAGCGGGCGGTTGGTCAGGATGGTTTTGATGCCCTCGCGGTAGTTGTGCTTTTCCACGGCCTGCGAAATGCGCTCGCGGCCAAACAGGCAAAAGAAAAGCCCCAATACGCCGCCGACAATTACCGTCGCCGAGCCCATGACGCCGAATGTGGTTTTCAATCTGGCCGGATCGTCCTTGGCCATGTCATACAAGAACCCCATCAAAAATTCCGGAACGCTTTCCCAGATCGCCCCGATGACCTCCGCCCTGGTGTAGAGCCGTACCCGGTCGTCGGGATTGGGCGAAAGGCTGGCGACCATGCCGTTTTCCGAGATTTCTTTGACAGTGGCAAAATTATCGTAGATCATAGCAAGCAGAAGCCAGAAAACAATTTTTTTGGGGTCAACGGGATTGTAGGGCAAAAAATACGGGCTGAGCCAGGATAATAGCATAAGCAGCGTTCCACCGGTGGAAAAAGCGAACAGGTAGGGTCGGAACTTACCCCAACGAGTGTAGGTCTTGTCGATTAGTACGCCTAGCAGTCCGTCGTTGATCACATCCCAGATACCGCTGATTATGCCGATGATGGTGTTCCAGGTCATGTCCAGGTGCAGCACCTTCAACACGAAATTGGTTTTGTACCCCTCGATATTGAAGCCTTTCGACGAGCTGAACAGCACAAATGCCATGGACTCCTTGCCGCCGATGTAACGCCGGTGGTTGTAGCTTTCCGTTGCCATAAAGGCGTCCTCCTCATATGTTTTTTAGGAGCGGGCGGCTCACAAGCCGCCCCTACGGGTTTGCAAAAAATTCCAGCTCAGAGCGATGCTTTCCATTGGCGTTTTCGTTTTCTGCTCCACCATGCCATAGCGCACACCGGCGGCTTCCGCCGCTTTGAGAATGGCCCCGAACGAGATGTTCCCACGGCCGATTTCGCAGTCGGTCCCTCCGGTGAGCAGCCCGCGTTTGGTGATGGCAAAATCCCGCAGGTGCATCACGGGCACGCGGCCTTTGAGGTCATCCAAAAGCGCCGGCGCGCTGCCGCCGCCCTTTTGGCACCAATAGGTATCCAGCGCGAAATCGATTGACGTGTTTTTCGCCAGAAACGACAGCGCGTTTCCATCGCCAATGCGCAAAAACTCGTAGTGATGGTTGTGGTGCGCCAGCGCGATGCCTGCCGGAGCAAGCTTTGCCCGCAAAGCTTCGAGCATTTCGCAGTAATTCTTTAAGCCTTTTTCCCCTTGATTCAGCAGCTTCAAATCAATTGTGCTGTTGACCAGGATCTCCGCTCCAAGCGCCTGCATAAACGCGGTTGTATTTGCAATGTCTTTTGACGATGCGGCATATTTGATCTGGCAGGATCTGATTCGCAGGCCATGTTTTTGCGCTGCCGCGTGGATCAATTGAGCGCCGTCAAGCGAAAATGCCATGGGCAAATAATCGACCGCCAACTCCAGATTTTTGATGCCCATGCCGGCAAGCCGCGCGAAATATCGATCGAAATCACCGGGTTTGCGCAGGAGTTTGTGCAGCGTAAACGTTTGCAGGCCAAGTTCCATCAGGCGGTTACCTCGCATCGCGCATATTCCAGGGCGGCGAAGAAGGACGCCGCCAGGCCGTAATGCCAGTCGCTGCCCCGGGGCGTGTGCTTATATACCAGGTAGGGCACGCCCTGGATGGCCGAGGTCGGCGCGCTGATGTATGGCATGCTGAGCAGGCCGTCCTTCACTTGGAGGTCATCCGCGACGGCGTGAAACGCCTTCACGGCAGCATCAAAGAATTCTTTCCCCAGCAGGCCGGTGCGGCAGCCGTAGAACCAGCCCGCCGCGATGAGCATGGTCGCCGAGCTTTCCTTGTATGTCTCGCCGGGCCGGTTGAACACGGTCTCGAAGTAGCCGTCTTCCCGCTGATAGGGCAGCAGCGCGGTCGCCAGGCGCGTAAAAATCTCTTTCGCGTGGGGCTGCTCCACCGCGGGCAGGTATTCCAAAAGCAGGGGGATTGCCGCCATGACCCAGCCGTTGCCCCGGCCCCAGAAAATGGGCTTTTTGGGATAGGTGTGCTTGAAATTGGTCCAGTAGCTGTGATAGAAAAAACCGGTGGCGGGGTCCTGCAAGTATTTCGCGAAGCTCCCGGGCTGCTTGGCCGCGAATTCGCGCAGGGCCTCGTCGTCCGTGGCGACAGCCAGCCAGTTGGTGAACACGCCGTACATCATGATGCTGTCCACCCAAACGCTTTTGGGGTAAATCCTGCTTTCGATGCCGGTACCCAGGTGGTTGGGCATATCTTCCAAAACGCGGGGGGCGGTGCCGTAATATTTTTTGACCGCGTTGACCACGTCCCAGTAGCGCTTTTCATCGGTTTGCTGCGCGAGATAGAGCGCGCCGAGCGCCGGCGCCGAGGTGTCCGAGCTGCACAGGCGGTACCCTTTTTTGATGTGATAATCGTAGTATCTTTGCATGTAAGCCGCGTATTTTTTGGTGCCATGCTCCTGGTCGATGCGCGCCAGGGCATAGAGGAACAGCGCCTGCCCCCACGACCAATTGAGCTGTTCCGGCACGAAGCGCTTGACGGAGTCGTCCGCAAGGTCAAAGATTTTCTTGATATCCGGGCTCATGTGTACTCACGCTCCACTCTATCATAGTTCATGCGCAGGCTGTGTTCGCCGTATTTGATTGCAATCTCCGGGGCGTCGCGCCCGGCAACGCAGTAGGGATTTTCAAAGCGCCTGTGGTCCAGGGAAATTTCAATGCCGTCCAGCGTGAATGCGCCGTTGAAAGAAGTTTCGTAAGAATGATTCGCGTTGATATAGGTGATGGATTCGCCGTCGTACGCGATTTTATTTTCTTTGACGCGCAGGATAAAATCATCGAAAGTTTCTTTTGAGGCGTCTGATAATTCATAGATCCAGTACTGCCGGTTCCCGCGCTGGATGAGATCAAAGCGCGTGCCGGGATGGTCAGCCAGGCCGTTCTTGAATATCCTGGCGGATAGCTCGGACCAGGGCAGGTATTCCAGCTCGCTGCCGGCGGCGAGGCCAAGAAACGCCTCGCCGATACGAGCGAACGCGAACCGGCCTTCCACGCGCACCTCATCAAAAAATGCTTCTGGCAAATAAGTATGCGTGAACTGGGGTACCTTGTAAAGCTCCAAAAATCCGGAGCGGGCGGGAATTTTGAACAACAGCAGCAGTACGTTTTTGTGCTGCGCGCTGTGGGGCGCGCGGCCGAACCCCGCCCAGTAGCCGGGGTAGCCGGAAACGGTATTTTCCGCCTCGTGCCGGGCCGGATGCGTGGTGAACGCCACCGCCTGGCCGCCGAAGTTGACGGCATTGAGCATCTGCTGCGCGCCAAAGCCGCCGGGTTGGTAACGCTGCAGCGAGCTCAGCGCGCAATGCGGCGTTTGCCAGCAATATAAATTCGCCCGCTGGATGGCGATGCCGTTGGGCATTGGGTTGAGCTTTCTTGAGATAAAGCTGAGCGTGGGCTTGTTGCGTATGAGCTTCAAATTGATGATCTTGAAATAATTCACGAACTGATTGGAGAACATTCTGTTTTTGGCCAGATATGTGATCGTATTGTGGATGATTTCCGGGTTGGTGAAGGCCTCCATGCTTAACTGCCGCATGATTTGCGCGTCGCCGTGGCCCACATAGTCCCGGCCCGGCAGCTCCGCCGTGTCCAGGCCAAAGGAGGCTTTTAGCTCGCGTTCGCTCGTATCCAGCCCGATTTCCTTCAGTACCCGCGGAAACTCGTAATACGGCTTGCCATGGGCGTCCCGGGACTTCATCATGGCGAAAAAGTTGATCCACATGCAGTCGTTGCTGTCGGAGGTGTCGGAACGGCCCCACAAAAACGAAATGCCGTCGCGCAGGCTGTTGCCTGTTTCGCCCGCCATGTTGTCCACATAGGCGCGGCCCGTTGGCGCGGTGAAGCACAGCTTATGCGAGTAGCAGGCCGCGTCGAAGAGCAGCAGATCCAGGCACATCTTCAGGCGCGTGGCGATGCGGGCGTCTTCCGGCGCGCAAAACTGGATGAAATTCGCCGCCGGGCCCAGGTTGAACCGGTAATAGTTGCTGGAGTTGAACTCCGAATACCCATGGTCGAAGCGCTGGCGGGCCCAGTGCTCCACGCGGGCGCGGCCCCGGGCCATGTGTTCGCGGCCCGTGGCGCCGTCGTTTGTGAACACGCGGTCAGCCCAATACTGCCCCGCCAAATATTCCGCCACGGCAAACAGCAGCTGGTGGTTCTCCGACCAGTAGCACATGGAATCCTCGCCGGGCTCGGTCATCCAATACTTCGCGTTCAGGAAGGCGTCCTCGATCATCTGCGCCCCTGTGGGTGAAATCTCCCGCAGGGTGTCCCCGTGGACATACATCAGGCGCAGCAGGGTTTGCATGCGGAAATCCATGCAGTCATAGCGCCCGTCGATGACTGCCTTCGCAGGCGTAATGGCCTTAATCACATATTCATCATCTATGATAATCTGATCGCGTTCCCTGAGATCCGGCCGTTCCAGATAGAGCAGCAGGTCGTGCACCAGACTTGGATCCGGGTCGGTTTCAGGCAGGTCCGGAATCCCTTTGATGCGCAAGTTTTTTATGATATCCCAGGCCGCGAGGCCAACCAGAACCGCGAGTGCCGCAGCAATCATCCAAGGAAAAATTTGCATAACCGAACAACCCCAATCCACTCATTGATTCATGTTATAATTGTAACAAAATAAGTCTATGATGTCAATGAAAAATGTACATTTAGAATTCTTGCGAAATTGAACTCCCCCACATAAGCGCTGCAAAATTGCGAAGGTGCTGCGTAGCTTAAGAACTGCGGCCCCCTCTGAGAGTGAACGCTAAGGCGTTCTGGGAGAAATATGCCACTGGCATATTTCGTAACCCGCTCCTGACGACCAAATTCACATGCTCTTGATTTGTTCGTCAGAATCCCCCTTTTGAGGGGGACAATCATGCCAGGATCATATGAAAGCTTCGCAATCTTTATCCCGTAAAGAGGGGGAGTTTATTTTCGCAAGAGGTCTATTGTCAATTGTTCATTGCCCTTAGCCGCTCCATGTCCCGCAAAAAAGCTTGCGGATTGCCGCCCTTGCAGAATTCCAGTAATACCGGGCCCTGGAATTCTCGTTCGCGCAGCGCCAGGACAATGCGCTCCACGCAATCGTCTTCCTTCGGCAGGAAGCGGCGGTTGCGCGTGACTTCCGAAAACGATACGTGAACCGCGCGCAGCCAGGGCCAGGTTTTCGCCAGGCGGTCCAGGTCGCGGGGCATATCCTTATAAAGAGATTGGTAATACGTGCCGAAATTAGGATCGTTGAGCTCTTTCAAAAACCGCAGCGAGGTTTCGCAGGTATCATTGTAGGTATTCGGGTGCGCCTCGGCCGCAATAAATATGCCAAGTTTCCTTGCGGCCTGCGCCATGTGCTTCGCGTCTGAAAGCAAAGCGGCGTAGTCTTTTTCGCTGGTTTGTTCGCTGCCGCGCCTGCCCAGCCACACGCGGATGAATCCCGCCCCCATTGCCGCGGTTATCCCGCACAGGCGTTCCCAGCGTGCTTCATCCGCGTCGCCCGCGTGATAATAGCTCCCCAGGGAACAGCATTGGATGCCTATGGCGTCGCAAAGCGCCTTGACTTCCTTTGCTTTGTTTGGGTCAGGCACATGCAGGTCGCTCCATTCAACGCAATCCGCCTTTGCCTGCGCCGCGAGGGCAATGATCTTTTCCGGCGCAAGGCCTTTGAATGTCGTGCTGGTAAAGCCGATTTTCATTGAATTACTCCAAAATCTAAAGTCTATCATGCCATCCGTTCCAGCTGTTCTAACGTGACTTCGTATCGCGGCGGCTCGTTCGCGAGGTACCGTTCGCATTCGTCGATCATATCCCTTGCCATGCGGGCGCATTCGCCGCTCAGGCTCCCCGCGATATGCGGCGTGAAATATGCGTTCGGACACCACCAAAGCGGGCTCAGGATCGGCGTGACCTCGTTGCGCAGCACATCCAGCAGAGCTGTCCGGCCGGGCCCCCGCCAGAGCGCTTTGGCAAGATCGCGTTCGTTTACCTGCGCGCCCCGCCCCGTATTCATAAAGACGGCGCGTGGCTTCATGCTGTTGAACAGTGGGGCATTCAATACGCCCTTTAGCTCCGGTTTATTGGCCAAATGATTGCTGACGATGTCGCATTCCGTGAAAATTTTTTCCAGGCTGGTGGGGGTGAGATCCAGCCGCGCCGCCCGTTCTGCTGATAAAAAAGGATCATAGGCGTATACCTGGGCGTCGATGGATTGCAGCCGCTCCGCCACCAGGGAGCCAACCGCGCCCACGCCAAGCAGGCCGACCTTTAGCCTGTAATTCCCCGGGGCGCGGCGGCCTGCCTTCCAGGAGACCGGCCGGGCGAAGCGATAGTATTTCTGCGCGGCAAAGGCGCCTTTCGCGGCAAGGCAGATTTGCGCGAAGGTGAACTCCGCGACGGGTACGGCGTTCGCGCAGGCAGCGCAGGAAAGCCGGACGCCGCGCTCCAGCAGCGGCCGGGCAAACTCCTGCACCGACCCCGCCGCGTAAAAACAATACTTCAGGCTGGGCAGCCACCGGTGCAGCTCGTCCTCCGTAAGCGATGGCATGCCCCAGGTGGAAAACGCGAGCTCGCAGGTTTGCAGGAACGCCTCGTATTTCGCGAAATCATGCTTGCCCAGCACCGGAGAGCACTTCCCCAGCGAGGCCAGGCGCTCCATGGCCGTTTCGTCATATACGGAAGAAAATTTGCTGTTGCCAAGCAATGCGATGTTCATCAAGTTAATCCTTTCGATTTTTGCTTTTTTGCCCCGCGATGACAGGGGAAGCAATCACGGAGCGAAAAATCATGCCCCTACCTCCATTTTCTCCATCGCGGCGTCCAGGGCGGCCTGCTGCTCGCGCTCTTTTTCCTCGCGGTAGGCGGCAAGCTTCTCCAGCGTATCCGCGCCGCCTTCTTTGTAAAAGAACATGGGCACCGCCTGCAATACCATGCCGATGGCACCGAAGGCCGTGAGCATAAAGAAGATGGTGTTGAGCACCGCGGTATAATTCACGCCGCCGGCGACGCTGGGCAAGGTGGTGCTTTGGATCAGCGGAACCATGCCGTTGCTTGTCAGGCGGTCCATCCTTTCGGCGTCATAGCCAACCGCGCCAACGATCGCCAGGGAAACCATGTTCATGATGGCCCAGGCAAATTTGAACAGCAAGCTTTTGATGGAGAAGATCGTGGCCTCCAGACGCTCGTGGCTCGCGAGCTCGATTTCGTCCGTGAGGTCGGCCAGCAGGTCGATGAGCAGCACGATGCTCGCGCCGATGGGAAAGTTCGTGAAAAACCGCAGCGCCGTGTAGGCGACGCATCCGGCGGGCGTGGTATATGGCAGGACGTAAATCCCCACAAGATACACAACCACGTTCGCCGCGGCACCAAGGAGGGAGGTCCAGATCCACAGCTGCTTTTTGCTCATCTTTTTAAGCAGGGGAGGGATAATCGCCATGGACAGCATGTACGAAATGCCGCTGCCGATCTGCAATACCGGGGTTAATATGCCCGTGGAGGTCAGGCGCAGCTCCGTGCCGAATGCCCGGTTGACAAAGCCGTTGATGGCCTCCATAGGCAAAATGCCGATGGTGTTCCACTTGGCGAAATAGGGCAGGAAAATAGAGCCCACATTGATGATCCCGGAAAAAAACGAGCACAGGATGAGAATGGCCATGCGTTTGTCGCGGAATACGATCCGCAGGCCCTTGAGATAGGGCTGCTGCTTGGGCGGCATGTAGATTTTTTCTTTGATGCCGAAGAAGCTGCCGGAAATGATGACGCAGCCAATGAGGGCGAAAATCAGGGCCGCCCAGAAATAGCCTCTGTTGCTGGGGTCATTGCGCCCGTTGCCAAAGATATCCGCCAGGGTGAAAATCAGCAGGGAGGGGAGGATGGTGCCAAGGGAGCCGATCACGTTCGACATGGAAACGGCCCGCACGCGGCTCTTTTCCTCCGGGAAGACGAGGGGCGTCATGCTGTTATAGGGAATTTCCACGGCGGTGAAGGCCGCGATATAGATCATATATGCCGTGAGCGCGAAGAAAAACAGCATGCGGTTGCCATTGGGGCCGTCCCAGCGCGAGTCGAAGACGATGGGGAAAAACAACAGCGCAGTGGTGATGAACAGCGGCGGCGAGGCCCAAAGCAGGTAAGGGCGGCATTTGCCCCATCTGGTGCGGGTATGCTCCACCACGATGCCAGCCAGCGGGCCGCTGAAGGCCTCCCAGAGCTTCGCGCCCAGCACGATGAATGAAACATACAGCATGCTGAAGCCCAAAATGTCGCTCATATAGATATTCAGCGCCGTGTACACCGTGGACTGCACGAAGAATAAACCAAGCGGCAGCAGCGAGAACATCATGATTTCCCGCGTGGTCGCCCGGTACAGGTTAAGTCGTTTGACAGACATAAAAATTCTCCTATTGTGCGGATATAATCACATCGATTTCGGTATTCTTCACGCCGGTCAGGTGCACCGCCAGTTTTCTGTAATCTTTGTTCTCTTCTGTGTCGCGGTAAGCGGGGGAGTTCGGCAGGGGCATGGCCTCCATCACGGTGAATTCCCCTGCGCTTTCCAGCGTCGCCGTGATGAATTTGCCGTCCTTGCGCAGGATGGCGCTTTTGCCGTCCTCGGCGATTTCTATTTCAGCGGTCGTGTGGGCGAACCAGTAGATTTCGCTGCTTTGCCTGCATGCGATTTGATCCGTAACGCGGATCCCGGCGAAGTCCGGCAGCATTTGAAGCTCCCGCGTGACCGATTTCACGCCGTTGCGCAGGTAGGCTTTGGTCATATCCAATATTGCGATATTATCTTCAAAGGAGGTAAATTTGGCACGGGCGTAGGGGTATTGGTCCTCCTGCGCCTTGCCGGAATTGATCACGAGGGTGTTATGCCCTTCCGCGCGCTTGCGGTAATTTTTCCAGCGCCCGCCGAAGATGAGCCCCATAAAATAGCCGGGGGTGTTGTAGCCGGACTTGCCCAGGTCCTCGATCCAGCGCACGCCCTGGCTTTCGAAGATGAAAGACCCGATGTCCAAATCGCCGTGGTTGGTGTAGTTGTAGCCCGCCTTGATGCCCGCGTAGGTCGCCGTGGGATCGCAATAAGCGCTGCGCATGAGGACGAATTCCTGGTTTGCGTCGGAGCGCAGGTGCACGGAGGTTGGCAGGTCAAGCGCAGCAGGATCGCCACTCAGCGCGGGATCGCACCAGAGCGCGCTGAGAGCGAATTCGCGTGCCTGCTCGGAAGCATAGGTCTGCTCATGCCCGGTGGCGGGGCATTCGGCGGGGCGGGGGAGGCCGTCGTTGTACGAAAGCCGCTGGTACGCCGAAAGCATGGGCTCGCTTGTTTCAGAGGCGAACCAGAAAATCGCGGGGGCAAAGGGCGGGAAGCTGCGGTTATCCCCCGTATTGAAGGCGCCGGTCGGCGTGCTGATGTAAAGCGGGAAATGACCGAGCTTATTAAAGCCGGGCAGACCCGAAAGGCCGTAATCCGTGCCGAAAAAGTTGCGGGAGGTCTCAATGAAATACACGAGGTACGACGTGCCGTACTCCCAGTAACTGTTGCCCTCCACATAGACGCCGTCGGGCCGGAAGGCGGTCATGGCAACCGGCATATCGTAATAGGCGCGGCGCAGGAATTTCGCGGCGTAGGCCGGGCAGCGGTCGGCAAAGGCCATGCCCGCGATCCCGAGCGCCCCGTAGCAGACGTGGTTCCAATTGGTTTTGGACCAGCTCCACCAGTTGGCAAAAAGCTTTTGTATTTTGGTTGGGTCGCCAGGCTTTAAAGCGTATTCATAGACGGTATTTGCCAGCGTATCTTTTTGCGCGCCGCTGAGCGCGTCGTAAAACCAGTCGTAGCCGACGGTAACGGCCAGGGCCATCTCCGCCGTGTCGAGGAAATGCTTCGGGTGCCAATCCGCAAAGCCGCAGACCTGTTCCAGCTCCAGCCAGCCGCGTTCAACATATTTCGTTTCCCCGGTGATTTGCCAGGCAAAGCCCAGCGTAACCATACGATTGAGCACTTCCCGGGAAACCTCCAGCAGGCGCGTGCCATCAGAGAAAAAGTATTCGCAGGGGGACGTATCCAGCAGGGAATCCGCCTGCTCGATTGCGTATCCATAGGCGTTTTTGATATACGAGTCGCCTTCGGGTTCGGCAAGCGCTGTCCGCACGCGGCCGAACTGCGCCTGATTGGCCAGGACAAAGGGGTGTTCCATCGTGGCAACGGCGGCGTTCAGGTCCGCTTCCATTTGCCTCCTGGAAATTTTCGGCAGATCGTGGGACAGCATGATGTAATCCAGCCCCACCGCCGCCGTGTCGATGAGAATCCTCGGGGCATACCAAAGGATATTGCATACCGCCAGAAAGGCGGCGACCCCGCGCGTGAGCAAGCCCACAGAAATCCCTCCCATTATGAAAAGAAATCGAAAGAATATTTACCGCTGATTTGGTGTTTGCCGTCAAACACGTCGATCACCAGGCGATCCGAAAGACCCATGAGATCATACACGCGCTGGATTTCCCCATGGGCTTTTTGCGCGCCCGCAATCGGGAAGAGATGGTCCCGCCGCCCGGATTCGACGCAGAGCTTGCGCGGGGCGACGGCGGCGGCAAGGTCATACATATCGCCGACGGAAAGGAGGCCATGGATGTAGTTATCTGCGCAGTGCCAGCGCGCGAGGACGCTGTCACGCAGGGTGCACACATAGCCGCTGACCACCGCGCGGCTGACGCGCTCGTCGGCGCAGGCCGTGAACAGCGATACCAGCCCGCCGCCGGAAATGCCCATGCAGCCGAGCCTCGCGGGGTCGACGCCGCTTTGGGCCTCCAGCAAATCCAGGCAGCGCATGGCTTGGTACACCCGCAATGCCGCTGTGGACGTCCCGCACAAATGCAGCGCCGAAGTGACCCCATAGCAGGAATTGGCATAGGGCGCAGGGCTTTTCTCGTCGCGCAGGAGGGCTTCTCCAAAGGCGATGAACTCAGGCGCGGCGACGGTACAGCCTCGTTTGGCCAATTCGACGGCAAAGTTTTTTTGGTAATTGTGCAGGAAGTTCATCTTTTTATACTGCCCGCGCCGGCCCAGCCGCAGGATCTGCCGCGCGCCAAAACCATGCCCGCAAAGCGCCGCCACGCCCGCGCCGTTGGGCCGTTCCGGCGTGAGCAGATAGACGAGCATGTGCCAGCCCTCGCAGATTTCTACCGAGAGGCGCTCCTCGGTATAGCCCTTGCGCTTGGCTGTATGCAATATCGTGGGCCGCAATTCGTCGACGCGCCCATGCAGCGCGTCAATGGCCAGCAACTCCCGCAAAGACTTGCGCACCCGCGCTCCCGCCCGCGCCGCCTCTTCCGATGTATTCACCCCGGCAAAAGGCGCGGCGCGGCTATGTTCATATAGCGAATCCAGATAATCATCCGGCGCGAATGGCTTCATACTGTCACCTCTTCGAATGCTTTCACTTGCGCCGAGCGCTTCATCGCGTCATCCGCGTCCGCGCCCGCGTAGATGACATATTCCGGATCCAGGCTCCATTGTTTTTGATCCGCGTCATAGAAACGCAGGCCGCGCCAGGAAAGAAGCGCCTGGACTTCCTTTGCTTCCCCCGCCGCCAGTTCCACGCGGCAAAAGCCCTTGAGCTGCTTGAGGGGGCGGTCAATCGCTTGGGAGCCGGCATAGAACTGCGCCACCGTTGCCCCCGGAAGCGCGCCTGTATTGCGCACGGTTATGCCAGCGAGAACGCCATCTGAAGTTGTTTCCACGCGCAGATTCTCAAACGAGAAGTTCGTATAGGACAACCCGAAGCCAAAGGGGAAGCGCGCCTGTTTGCCTTCTTTATCCAGCAAGGTATAACCATGATAGTAGCCATACTCGATCTCGCGGGCGTCATCCTGCACTCTTAAGAACGGCGGATAATCTTCTTCGCGCGTTGCAATCGTAAACGGCAGACGCCCGCTTGGGTTAATCCGCCCGCTGAGAATATCGGCCAAAGCGTTGCCGCCCTCCAGGCCCGCGTAAAAGCCCATAAGAATCGCCTGTGGCGCGGCTTCCAGCAGGTCCTCCAAAATATACGCGCTGCCGCCCATGATATAGACGATCACTTTCTTGCCCGTTTGGCACAGCGCCCGCACGAGCGCGATGTCCTCGGCTGGCAGGCGCAGGGAGGCGCGGTCGCCGCCCACGTTCTTGGGCTTCGTCTTGCGGTCGCCCAGGTTGAACAGGAACTCGCCCTCCTGCTTGTGGTCGCTGCCCACGCAGACGACAATATAATCGCTTTCAGCGGCAGTTTTGCGCGCTTTCTCTACATCGCAGCCATTATGGCAAACGACGCTGCCGTCTTTAAACCCAGCCCGGATGCCCTGGTACGGCGTGACGCAATAGGGGCTGAAGACCTCGCTGCTGCCATGGTCGCCCCAGTTCTTCTTATCGGCATAGCGGCCGATGACGGCGATGCGCGGCGCTTTTTCCTGCATGGGCAGCACGCCGTCGTTTTTCAATAATACCATGCCCTTTTGCGCCGACTCCCTCGCGAGGGGGATGTGCTCTCCGCTGAGGATGACATCGCGTTTTTGGGGCTTGATATTGGGCACGGAACGCAGCAGCGCGCCAAGCATATGCCCAGCCGCCGTGTCGATATCATCCATTGAAACTTTGCCTT
>Ga0123353_10003351_pt1 | contig 20223 bp, 22 predicted proteins | sample TergutLab28metaG_3_FD_92763 | JGI IMG/M metagenome (GOLD analysis project Ga0123353, IMG submission 92763) | Labiotermes labralis P3 segment gut microbial communities from Petit-Saut dam, French Guiana - Lab288 P3 | ecosystem: Host-associated > Arthropoda: Insects > Digestive system > Gut ... | reverse complement strand
TATTTTGAATAAACACTGTTAATCTATATTATGAGAGGTTCTTATGGATAAAGGAAAAAAACTTTTTGATAAGCTTGCCAAAAGAGGTTGTGATTTTTTAGGTATTGAAGTTCCAATACTTTGCGGGGCAATGTCATGGGTTTCTATGCATCAGCTTGTTGTGGCTGTATCAAATGCAGGTGGATTTGGGGTTCTTGGGGGCGGAAATATGCCTGTTGAACTTTTTGCAGAAGAAATAAGGAAAATAGAGTCGCTTACCCAAAAACCTTTTGGCGTTAATATGATAACAATTGCACCTAATTTTGCTGATCAGCTTGATTATGCATGCAAGATCAAATCACCGCTTGTGATTTTTGCAGGTGGTCTTCCTCCAAGAGATGCATATAAAAAAGTAAAAGATATTGGAAGCCGCCTTATCTGCTTTGCGCCATCTCTAAAAGCTGTTGAAATGCATGTAAGGCTTGGAGCAGATGCTATAATAATCGAAGGAAATGAAGCAGGGGGGCATATAGGTCCTGTTTCGACAATTGTTCTTGCAGAACAAATTTTGCCACAAGTAAAAGATGTTCCTGTTTTTGTTGCTGGTGGTATTGGAAGCGGTTTTCTTATGGCCCATCTATTGCTTATGGGAGCTGCAGGTATTCAAAGCGGCACAAGATTTGCAGCTTCTGTTGAGTCTCCTGCAAACAATGCTTTTAAGGAAGCTTTTGTTAAAGCAACTGCAAAAGATGTTCAACCTACAGCTAAATTTGATCCAAGGGTTCCGGTAATACCTGTAAGAGCAATAACGAATGATGGAAGCCTTGATTATACTGCGCTTCAGCTTGATCTTATCAAGAAAATCGATAAAGGTGAAATAACATCAAGAGATGCAGGTCTTAAACTTGAAGAGTTCTGGCTTGGCGCTCTTAAAAGAGCTGTTGTAGACGGAGATGTAAAAAGAGGTTCTCTAATGGCAGGCCAGAGTGTTGATTTTGTTAAAAAAATAATGCCTGTAAAAGAAATTATTGAAGAGTTTACAACTGATGCTATAAAAGAACTTCAAAAAATTATTGATATTATTGAATAGATTTAAATAAGCTGGTATCAAAACTGATGCCAGCTTTATATGGCGGTCGTTTCCAGTAACCCGCCTTAACAAAACAAGGAGTTTTTATGTCTAATGAACTTTTGTGGTTTACTGTTCTTTTACTTAATTTTATTTTTATCCTTTCATTTTATCGCATTTTTGGAAAGGTCGGTCTTTTTGTATGGATGCCAATATCTGTTATTCTTGCAAACATTGAAGTAATTAAAACCGTAGAAATATTTGGAATTACCAATACACTTGGCAATATTATCTATGCAACTACTTTTCTTGCAACAGATATACTTTCAGAGAACTATTCAAAAAAAGAAGCGCTCAAAGCTGTTCTTGCAGGCTTTATGGTTCTTATAACAATGACAATACTTATGACTTTTGCAATCAAGTTTACACCTGCTGAATCTGATTTTGCGCATGAGCATCTTACAGCAATATTTTCACTTATGCCCAGGATTGCGTTTGCAAGCCTGGTTGCTTTTCTTATTTCCCAAAGCCATGATGTGTGGGCATACCATTTCTGGAAAAAGAAATTTCCTGCAGTAAAATATATATGGATACGCAATAATGCAAGCACAATGGTAAGCCAGCTTATAGACAGCACAGTTTTTTGTCTGATTGCATTTGTAGGGGTGTTCGAGAACAGAATTCTTATAGAGATTATTATTACCACTTATCTTATGAAAATGATGGTCTCTATTTGTGATACCCCTTGTGTATATATTGCAGAGAGATGGTATAGAAAAGGGAAGATAAAGGATTGATCAACACAGGAGAAAACCTGATGAAAAGAATATTGATGCTGCTATTTATACTATCTATGTTTTTAGTTGCAGGTTGCCAAAAGTCTGATAACTCCGGAGCTCCAAAGCATACGGAAGAAGCCAAGTCGTATGTGGAAAAAAATATGCACACCATTGAGTCAGTGGAAGAAATATTTGCTTTGTTTGAGAAATATTGGAACATGGGTGAAGATAGAGAAACAGGTAATGAGATTATGCATAGATTTAAGAAAGAGCCTGCTCTTATTTTAAAAGCATTAACTGTTACAACCTACCGCGAGCAAATATTGATCCTCATAGGCAGCACTATTGCAGAAGCAAAGCATAACGACAATGTAGCATATGCAGAATATACCAAAGTTCTTGAGTCTATAACACAGCTTGATTTAGACAAGGATTCCAATCGTATGCTTGGTTTTATAAATGCAAATATTGAGTATTGGTATAACCATTGATAGCAGATATATAATGTTGATAAAATAACAGTTATTGAATGATTATATAAAAATGAAAATATAATGATAAAGTATTGTTTCTTTTTTTTATTATTACTGTATCGCGCCATTTTTGTTTTTGGTTGTGATTTACCCGGACACTTTAAGTTTGATGTAATGAACAACGAAGAAATTCTGCTTTATTCTGGTTGTTATGATGCAATCAATAAAGGGCCGCATATTATTGAATATATACTAACCAAAGAGAGGGCAGAAGCAAAAGGTACAAGACGACCATCAGCACGATTCACCCAAAACAGGGACGGGGGTGTATTGCAAGAGCTTTTAATTGAAAATGGTTATTCATTACCTATGCACAGAGATTTCACTAACTCAGGTTACGATAGAGGCCACATGGCTCCCAATGCTGATTTCAACGATACATATGAAAATGCTCTTATGACTTTTTTTATCGCTAATGTTTGGCCTCAAACACCGGAAGTCAATAGGGTTGAGTGGCTGGAAACAGAAAATGAAACAAGAAGATTGGCAGTAGAATATTTAGTTGTTAAGGTAATTATTATTGTTGATGAATTTAGTGAAAATAAAGTAAAAGAAATTCAGGTTCCATTGTGTTTTAAAAAAATGGTTTATGATATAAGTTCAAATGAACTGATTTATGAAATTATTATCTACCAAGATGCAATAGATCCTGCCAGCTTAACCACAAAATAATAAAGAATTATACCAGATACAGCAATTTTTGCCCCTGTTCCGAACAGGAAGCCGATGAAAGAACCGGTTGCTGAACGCAATGCCTTGCTTGTATCGTTACTTGATGTCATCTCTCCAATAAAAGCTCCGAGGAAAGGACCAATGATAATTCCCCATGGAGCAAAGGGCAGTCCAACAATAAGTCCTATTATCGATCCCCAAACACCTCGTTTGCTTCCTCCGAATTTTCTGGTAGCCCATATAGGCAGAACATAATCCATAACTGTAACTACAATGGTGAAAATTCCAAGCCAAAGCAATAGTTTTATGCTTAGTCCTCCCCATCTTGTAAAGTGAAGAAAAATGATTCCAGCATAACTTAATGGAGGTCCTGGAATAGCCGGAACAATACATCCTATGATGCCTGTGATTACCAATATTCCTGCAATTGTTATTAATAAAAAATCCATTTCTTACCTCTTGAGCCAGATATATCAGGCAACAACCATAGGTTATACCTTATTAAATACTCCGGTTGAAAGATATCTTTCTCCGCTGTCACAAAGGATAGTTACTATCACAAGTCCTTTGTTTTTTTCAGATTCAGATATTGCTTTTGCCGCAAAAACATTTGCTCCTGAAGAAATACCAACGAAAATCCCTTCTGTTTTTATAAGAGAGCGGGCCATCTCTTTTGCATCTTCGCTTTTTACTCTTAATACTTTATCAATAATTGATCTGTCAAGGATTTCGGGAACAAATCCAGCTCCCAATCCCTGAATATGATGAACTCCTGCAGCTTCGCCTGATATTACAGATGATTCCCATGGTTCAATAGCTGCCACTTTTACAAAACGATTTTTCTCTTTTAAATACTTGCCGCATCCTGAGACAGTCCCCCCTGTTCCTGCTCCGGCAATAAACCAGTTGATTTTACCATCAGTATCTTTCCAAATCTCAGGACCTGTTGTTTTATAATGGGCTTCCGGGTTTGCTTTATTTGAAAACTGCATTGGCATAAAACTCCCTTTGTTTGAAGATTCTATTTCTTGCGCTTTTTTTATTGCACCTGCCATACCATCTGCTGCCGGGGAAAGGACAACTTCCGCACCCATTGCTGCAAGGAGATTTCTTCTTTCAATGCTCATTGATTCAGGCATTACAAGGATAAGCTTGTAACCTTTTACTGCACATACAAGAGCAAGACCTATCCCTGTATTGCCGCTTGTTGGCTCAACTATTATATTGCAGGGTTCTAATCTTCCTTCTTTTTCAGCGCTATTTATCATAAAAAGCGCTGCCCTGTCTTTAATGCTTGAGGCAGGATTTATAAATTCTGCTTTAGCAAGAATAGTATTTCCTGTTTCTTCAGATATTTTTTTTAATTTTATTAGTGGTGTTTTTCCAATAATATCTAAAACAGATTCTGCGAATACCATTTTTCCTCCTTGTTTGCAGTAAAAACTATGCAATAATAGCTATGTAACAATAGCAAGTTTGAAAAAAAATTAACACAATTGCCTGCCCTGATTTTTAGTTTCACTCTTGTATGAATGTTTCTTGCATGATGTAACGAAAAATAACTTCAAAGCATTTATACTATAAGATTACAGAATACTGGCTCATGAAAAAATCAGAAACAGGTCTTGCAATTATCCAAAAATATAAAAAATTCAATAGTTTATTGATAATAATTAGTTAAACAAATTGCAAAGCTTATAACATTATGTCATAATGTACGCATGGATACCAGAATATTAGAAATAAAAACATTAGAAAATAAAATCAAAAATATCAATTCAGCTATTGATTTTCATTACATATCCCTTGGGAATTATCTTGTAATGAGTGAATCGGATGAGAACTCTGCTCTTATAGAGAAAAATAAACTCTCTTCAGATCTAAAAGATTTAAAGGTTATTTTTTTCAGCTATGATGAAGCTACAAAGAAAAAAGAAAAAATAAATAATAATAAAGAACTGATATCAAAAATAGAGTTGAAAACAAAAGATACTTTAAAGCGAATAAGCGATTTAGAGAAAGAGAATAATAAACATTATATTGGAATTGCTGAAACATTATATGAGCTTTATAAGATAGATCCCCAAAAAATACCTGAAATTGAGCCTTATTTTTCTGAATTATTGGCAATAGATAATAAAAATAGGGAAATAAGCGAAAAAATCAAAGAGATAGAAAGTGATAAAAAAGCTTCTTTTTTTGGCAGTCTAAAAGATATAGGTGAAAAGACAATACTTAATACAAAGAAAAGATATAACTATTCGCTTATGCTTTCTTATTTTAAGACAGCAGGTGAAAAAATGTGTATGGATAAAATATTTGAAAATCTTGATGATAGTGATATAGAAGTATTATTTGTTCCATATAAAAATAATTTAAAACTGGGTGGAGAGCTTTCTTCTGATCTGGAAAAATTAAATACTGAAAAAAATGATTTCAGGATGGAAAACGAAAAAATAATGCAGGAATTTAGTTTTGATGCTAATTCTTTTATAAAAGAACTTAAAGCTAAAAAGGATTCTGCAATAAAAGATTTTGGGAAAAAACTATTTGATATAGTTAATGAATCAGAAAAAGATAATGAAACACCTGCATCAAATGGAAGTGAAATAAATAGATTAATTGATGAAATAAGAGTTTTAAATATTGAAAAAGATGAACTTGATAAAAAGATGGAGCAGGTCAACCTGGAGATTGAAATAGATAAAACAGAAAAAGATATTAGTAATTATAAAACATCTATAGAGAAAAAAAATCAGAGAATTGATGAATTAAGTGAAGAGATAGAAGAATATATCAATATAATTAATGTCTCTGAGACCCAGCTCGATGAACTCAGGAAAAAAATTGTTAAGCAGGTTTAATTAACCAGAGTCTTTCCAAAATGCAGAGACAGGTATAATAATGAAATACATTGGAGCGCATGTAAGCGCTGCAGGGGGCGTATATAATGCGCCTATAGCTGCATCAGAAATCAAAGCAAATGCTTTTGCATTTTTTACAAAAAATCAGAAACAATGGAATGCTAAAGCTCTTTCCGAAGAAGAGATAGATCTTTTTAAAAAAAATATTGCAGAATCTGGTTTTAAAAAAGAACACATCCTCCCACATGACAGTTATTTAATTAACCTTGGCAATTCTGATAATGAAAAAAGAGAAAGATCGCTTGCTGCATTTATAGATGAATTAAGGCGGGCAGGGCAGCTTGGCCTTAAATATTTGAATTTCCATCCAGGAAGCCATCTCAATCAGATAACCGAAGAAGAGTGTCTCGACCTGATTGCAGAAGTAATAAATAAAGCTAACAATGAAACAAAAGAGTATAATGTAATACCAGTAATTGAGAATACAGCTGGTCAGGGAACCAACGTAGGTTATAATTTCGAACATATAAAAAGAATAATCAATAATATTACAGATAAAAAAAGAATTGGTGTCTGTATTGATACTTGCCATACTTTTTCTGCTGGTTATGATATCTCAACTTCAGAAAAATTTGAGAGCGTAATGCTTGAGTTTGATAAAATCATTGGCATAAAATATCTTTGCGCACTTCATCTTAATGATTCAAAAAAAGAGAAAGGATCAAAGGTCGACAGACATGCCTCAATAGGAGAAGGAACTCTGGGAATAGAGCCTTTTCGCTATATTATGAAAAATAAAATATTTGATAATATACCTCTTATTCTTGAAACACCAGATTCTTCACTGTGGGAAAAAGAGATTAAACTTCTTTATTCTCTAGAGTAGAGAGGGTCGCGTTTAAGCAAGCTTGCGCATGACCGAACAAGAAAGAGAACAAAGTGTATTTCATGTACACATTTACGCACATTATAACAAAGCAAAAACTTTTTTCTCCTCTTTATTCTTTTTAAATATAAAGTTATTCTAGGAATAACGGAGTAGTAAAGCTATGGCTAAATGGGATTGCATAATTGTCGGAACAGGACCTGCAGGGCTAGGCGCTGCATTTGCTCTTAAAAAATCTAAACCAGATCACAAAATATTAATTATTGACAAAGAACAATATTCAACCGGCGGACTCCGTAATGATTGTAAAATGAATTTTAATTTTCCTATTGGATTTCCGATTGAATATTGGAACAAAGAATCCGCAGAGTATTATCTGGCTCAAGTAACTGAAATACTAAAACCACCGATTATGGATAAATACAGACTGGATGTGTATCAGAAAAGAGCTGAAAAACTTAATGTAACACTTTTAAATATTAAGCAATCTCATCTTGGAACAGATGGTGGATTAAAACTTATAAAAGAGCTTGTCTCTACGCTTAAAGAAAAAGGGGTTGAATTTTCCCTTGGGGAAGAAGTTAAGAATGTAGCAGATAATAATATTTTGATAACTGAGAAAAGAGAAATAGAATATAAAAATCTGATTGTTGCTCCTGGTAGAAAAGGGTTTAAATTCCTCCAGAATATTATGAATACTATGGATATCCCATATTCTGATAATAGTATTGATATTGGTATAAGAATAGAATTACATGAAGCGCTATATCCTATTGTAAAAGATTACTATGATCCTAAATTTATTTTCCCAGAAAAAGTCCGAACATTTTGTACCAATAGCAAAGCAGCTTACGTTGTACAGGAAAAATATATTTCAAATGATGGAGTTGAATATTTTTCAGTAAATGGTCATGCATGGTCTGATGTATCAAAAGTAAATAATCTTGCTAATTTTGCTATTCTAAAAACATTTAAATTAACAGAGCCTGTTGCAAGCGGACAGAAGTTTGCAGAAATTATTGGACTTCAGGCAAATCTTTGCGGAGGGGGACACCCCATAATGCAAAGAGTAGGTGATTTTAGAATGGGGAAAAGATCCAAAGTAGAAACTTTTAATGATGATCTTTATGATTTAAAGCCAACTTTAAAAAGTTGTACTCCGGGAGATATTTCTCTTGTTGTTCCTTACAAAATAATGAAATCGATTTGGATGTCCATGAAACTTCTTGATACAATAATTCCAGGAATCCTCCATCCCAGTACAATTATGTATTATCCGGAAATAAAGATGTATGGAAATAAACCAGTATTTATAGATGATAATTTTCAGGCAAAGAAAAATATCTATCTTGTAGGAGATGGAGCAGGGACAAGCAGGGGGATAACAGGCGCATGGGCAAGCGGAATAAGAGCTGCTGAAGGTATTTTAAAATCATAAATAATTGTCAACACAGCAGCCCCATGGCTCGCATAAATAGTTCCCATCTGTTTTATGAGTAACAACAAAAATATCCTCAAAATATTGTTCTGAATAAATATTGATTTCCATTAAAATTTCCTTTTAGTATCTTTATTCTTTAAAGCTGCAATCTTAGAACTGCTCTTGCAGCAACAATAATTTTGTTATAATTATCAATATCATAACTATGAAGATAAAACAGCGGCTTAGGAATTTCTGTTTTACGATAGGTTGATTGTGCCCATGCTACTGAAGGTCCTGCTAAGATACTGAATTTGCCAAGATTGATACCAAAATATGGAATGAAACTTAGATAATTTATTGAGTCATTTTTCCAAAATAGTGATGATAAATAATTTGCTTCAGGGTTGAAAAAGAATACTTCACCTATAGGAATTATTGAACCAATCCCAAATCCAAGAGCAAAATTATCATATGAAAATTCATTGGTTTGGTTATAAGCAGCAATAATTGTGGAGTAAAATATTTCAACACCAATTTTAAATTCTACATTATATGTGTAAAATTCTGAAAAGCTGTATTCAATGGCCTTGTAGCCACCCTCTCGAACAACTGATATAAAACCTATTGGAATCCCATCTTCAATACTGTCGGTATAATTTACAAATCCAAGTTGATATCCTTTTATTCCACGGGGAGCGACATTTACAAATCCCAGTTGCATGCCATCTATTTTATCAGTTGAAGTATTTACAAAAGAAGCTTGCACCCCTTTTACATCACCCACAATAGTATTAACAAAACCAGCCTGAAAACCAGAGAAGTCTTTGCCTGTTACTGTATTAATAAAACCTGCCTGAAAGCCTGAGAAATCTTTACTTGTTGTTGTATTAACAAAACCAGCCTGAAACCCGGAGAAATTTTTACCTGTTGTTGTATTAACAAATCCAGGTTGAAAACCAATAAAATCTCCAATGGTTGTATTAACAAATCCTGCTTGTACACCGGAAAAGTTTTTTGTATTCCAATTTATAAAACCAAGTTGAAGAATATCATGGTTTCCTATTCCAAAATTAACAAATCCAATCAATGGAAATGGAAAAGGTTCATATATGGCATTAAAGAAAAAAGTATACAAATTTGATTTTGGCAAAGAGTGCCTATTTTCTTCTCCGCGGCTGCGGGTAGGTTCAGCATTGATCATTGTAAAATTATTTTCAGTAACCAAAATGCGTTTTTTTTCAATAAGAGTAACTTCGGTACGAAGTAAGTCGCCACCCTGCTGAAGAGTAATTCGGTACAGACCAGGTTCCAGCCCTAATTCCATGGGGCGCCCACTCTTTGTAATTTCAGCGATAAGATGATCCCGACTATTACGGATAGAAAGACGGCCTGTCAGGTTTTCGTCAAACATAATACCTGCAGAAGTTTGATTGATATCAGTGAGTACCACATCTCCGGTACCGTTTATCTGGATATCGTAGCTTGGATGTTGTGTTCCATATAAAGAGGTCTCTGTGCGAGAAATGGTTTCTGAATATGCGAAGCGGTAGAGTTCATTCAGTGTTACACGACCATCTCCAACAGAATCAGCAGCACCGCGAAGACCTGAAACAAGCGAATGGGTAAAATATGAAGCTGCGATCTTGTCAGACTCCTGCGATACTTCATTGATCGAACTTGATGTTAAAAATGCATACCCTTCTGCTGAAAAGGAACTGTCCATCAAAAATGGCAGAGTCTTTTCACCCCCTTTGAGCCGTGTAAATGCTCCGGAAGCACAGGAATCAAGGATAACTATGCGCATATCAGAAGGAATACTATTGATACGATCGCGAAGCTCGCGATAAGTATATTTCTCGCGATTTAAAAGCAAACCATCTTCATCAGAATGACCTGAATAGTAAAACACAATTTCGGTTCGCCTATTGTTTCCTGCTGCATGGAGTACTTGTTCATGCATAGCATCAATACGGTTGTTTATCTCTTTGATAGTTGGTTCAACAAGGAGAACGGAGTCTTTATTTGCAATACCGCCCATTTCAGAAAATACATTTATCATTGATTTGGCATCAGTTACTGCATAGCGCAGCATAACTCGCTCTCTGCCGCCATTATTCGATCCAATAAAAATCCCAAAGCGACGTGTGGTATTTTCTGTCTGAGCGCTAAAAAGTAAAATTGTTGCAGTAAAAAAATATAATAATATAAAAAAGATATTTCGTTTTATTTTCATGTGTTCCTCTTTTTATTGTTTTACTAAGGTAAATACTTTTATTTCGCAATCCTTAAAAGCAGAAGCTCCAAGGTGTTTAGCTTCCCGAGGATTTCCCCTAATCTCTCTGGCAAGCTGTTTCGCAGTAATTAATGTTGTTTCAATATCCATTGGAGTATCTCTTGCTACAAAAAAGAATATTTCGTAATCAGGAGCATCATCCAGTGTAAAAGCTTCGTCCAGATGGACACTCTTACCTGAAACCAGCAAAGTACTTTGCCGTGGTCTGTATGGATAATGCATTGTAACCGAAGATCTTCCATCTATAGAAAAAATTATTCCGTACTTTTCATTAGATTTAGCACTTGGTACTTTGTAAACAAGCTGGATAGTGTTTCCATCGCTGATATTGGATTGATCCGGTAATAGAGTAACCTCATTTGATGATCTCCCTCTAAGGTATACGTTCAATTCAATTGAACTACTTTCAATTGATGCACCTTTCATTCTATCCCCAAATTTCTCATGAACAGGATTTTTCAGGATAAAAAAGGGGAAAGCTATAACCATAACAATAGCAGCAATACAGAAACCCCAGGCATAATGAGGAATCCTGGATATTGGCTGAAATATGTGGCGTAAACTGAATCGCCGGGTATTTACAGGTTGTGAATTTTGATCTGCAGGGAAAAATGTTTCCAAAGGAAACTGTTCATAAAAATCATTATCAGCACGATCCAAATCAGCAAGAGCTGCAGCTAAAGTTTTATCCCTTGCAAGGGCTTTTTCAACCAGGAGTTTTTCCTCCTGTGTTATTTCTCCAATATGATATCGCTCCAGCAAAAAGGTTGAAATATGTACCCCCTCCGGGTATGAAGGGTGAAGATTTTCATTCAGTACCTTATTCATGACCGTTCTCCTTCCAATTTAAGTTTTGCACGGGCATTAAAGGAGAGAAGCCTCTTTCGAACTCCTGAAATAGATAGGCTCATTATTTCCCCAATTTCCCTTAGAGTCATGCCATCGCCGTGGTACATAAAACAGATCGCTCTGGTTGATTCTGATTCATTATGTAAAATAGCATCCATGAGCACTCCATCTTCTACTTTTTCAAATTGAGGATCATGCGCAGATAGGGGTAGTGTTTGACTCTCTATGGAACTGCTTTGCAATTTCCTCTGCCGAAGCAGGTTCAGGCAGATATTGGTAGCTATGGTATAGAGCAGGCTGGAGAGAAACTTTCCATGGAGCTGGTTGTTGTAGCGAAGCAGATTGACAAATACATCCTGAGCTGCATCCAGAGCTTCATCTTTGTTCTTCAGCAAACTTAAGCATCTGCGAAAGACCATGGGCGCATATTTTTTATAGCTCTCTTCAATATCAATTTTCATAACTCATACTAATATAACAAAAAAGAGGAGAAAATTTGCACCATATAGTTGTTTTTTTATTGAAATTTATTCTGGGATGGTTCATTTTGATTTTATTATACTGGTTCTTTTTTAGCCATTTTCTTTGTTAATATCTCAATAAAAAAAATAGTTAAAATTCCTAAAATACACCAAACAAAAGCTATTGCAAATTCACTGTTCATCTGCGGCATATTCCATTCAAAGCCAATTATTACTTCTTTTTCTCCAAATATTTCTGTAATAGATTTTTTCCATGGCCACAATGTTCCCAGGGAACCTAAAATAAAACCAGTCAGAATAGATATTGTTGAATCGTGAAAGTGTTTTAAAAGCCATGATAAGAAATGGGAAAAAGGGATCAATCCGGCAATAGCTCCGAAAATAAATGGTAAAAGTATTTCAAATCTGGCATGAATTATAGACTCGATCATAACAAGATGGTAGTTTCCCAATAATAGAAGCACAAAAGCGCCGCTGGTGCCTGGTAATACTTTGCAACATATTGCAATAGCCCCGCAGAGCATAAGATACCAAAGATTATCATTTTCCATACCCGGAGTTGCGATCGAAATATACGCGGCAATGATTGTTCCTGTTAAAAAAGCTGCAATGTATCCGGCATTCCATTTTTTTATTGTTTTTCCAAGAAAAAAAACAGAAGCAAATACCAGTCCAAAAAAGTAAGCCCAGATATAAATCGGGTAATCCCTAAAAAGAATCTCGAATAACTTTGCCAAAGAAACAATCGCTACCAGGTTTCCAAATATTATTGTCACAATGAAAATCAAATCCACATGTCGAGCAAATTCCTTAAATTTGCCTTTAAACAATAACTTGGCTGCAGATAAGTCAAATGATTTTATCGAGTTAATTATTCTTTCAAAAACTCCTGTGATCATGGCAATCGTACCACCGGAAACTCCGGGAATTGCATTTACCGAACCCATTGCAAGTCCTTTGATAAGTATAGTCAGGTATTCCTTAATCCATGTTATGTTCATATATTATGACGAGGTGCCTCAAGCACCATCTCCTTTTTTATCCGGCAATGCCGAAGCAACAGACCTATCGTAACATAAAGAGCTGTTGTTATAATACCTGAAATTGGCGATATCCATATCTCTTTGCCTGAAGCTATTGTTATATGCCCATCTATTATAAGATGATTTATTAAAGAGTCTTCCATCATGTGCAATAATACTACAGACCATATTGATTTTGTTATTCGATAAAGTTCAACAAACATTATTGACCAGCATATCATTCCAATAACTGCAATCATTGCAAAAACAAATCTTCCAACAGGTAAAACCTAATGCATATCTTCTTGCTGCAGAAAAAATAAATAATAGGGCAGATGCCATAATCCCCATACGCCGCCGACAATAAGATATAACCAAATATCTTTTATTTTTGTTTTCAGTAGTTTAGCAGCTAAGTATCCTCTCCAGACCGATTCTTCAAAAATATTTTTAATGAAATTGAAAATCAAAGTGCCAGCGAATCCTGCCAGATAAATATCAATCCTGAAATTTGAAAAACTGATCCAGTCAAATATTTTACCAAGTAAAAGGATAATAGCTGTTACCAGTGGATAGATAATCAGTGCAATAAAATACCATTTAATCTTTCCCTTGAAATTAGGTTTGATTCCTAAATCTTTCCATCCATCTCCTGCAAATGCTCTGAGCAACAGCGCTGCTATGAGCGGCAATACCAGCCAAATCATTATCCCTGGTGCTTCTTCATTCGGTCCAACATTTATTAATTTGTCAATCAATACACCAAGCCATCCGCATGACAATGAGATAAATATAAAAATGGAGATATTCCGAATACTTTTTCCCATAAGTTATTTATTTATTTCACTCAGGATTTTTTTGATTCCATCAAAATCATTTGTGCTGAACAAAATATCATATTCATCTGTTGGAATCAAAAGCACATTTCTTTTATCTGTTATATGTACCAATGCTTTACTGCCATTATTCAGATTCATCCAACCTGCATGATAACCAGGCATCCTGATACCATTGGTTTTTCCTTTTATATTATATTCCGGAGTATTGTATAGGTTTAATTTTCTTAATTCATTTACATTAATTTTTCTAATAGGGATTTTTTTTCCATAAAACAATGTCTTTATGGTCAGGAAATCTTTTGTAATAATCAGTTTTGTATTATTCATGTAATAAACTATACCTATAAGTGGAATAGCAATTAGAAGTAGTATGATTATGGGCATTATGTAACTAATTAGCTTTGGGGTAATAATATTATAAATAATCATATTTTGTTCCTTGGTTTTAATTATTGTATCCTGGCACAAAGGCGGTTACTCCCAATCATAATAATAAATTTTTTGAGTTATGAAAATCCTGATATTAATTTAATGCTCTCATGCTAGATGGCCCTTTTTTCAATAAAAAAGGCAAGCGATTTTAACAAAAACCTCTTGCCTTTTATAATAGACTTTAATGATTTTTATGCAGGTATTTTTTTATTGTATTCAGTTGCCAAAGCATTGGTATTTTTAATTATTATATGCATTGCAATAAAAGGTCCAACAATGATAAATGATCCCAATATGTACCATAATAAAACAGCAGCGCCGCTTTCTTTGATCTTGATACTATATTTTTCTCCGTTGTCTTGCAAACGGTCTCCAAGCATATAAAGCCAAACTAAATCATAAATGCCAAAAGTAATTAGTCCCAGCAACAATAATTTTAACAAGCCACCGGTTTTCTTCCCATCTCCTTCACAAATCATATTTACATCTTTTGCAAGTTTATAAATCCAGTAAAGCCCATAGAGTCCTAAAGTGATGATTGAAAGAAGTATCAATCCAACAAGACCACGTTTTTTTATCATATCAAACTCCTCAATAAAATATGTTACTTATAATAATAGCTACTATTTCTAATTTGTCAATCATACTTAAATAATTCACGCTTAGAAATATTGCTACAATTCTTTTTTAATATAATTATATTGATCTTCATTTATTGAAAATGCTTTGCAAATAATTTTGTCTATTTTATTCTGAAATAAAGATATCTTGGTGTTTTTTTTGGAAAATGTTTCATTGTACAAATCAAAAATAAATTGATGTGTTTTATCGGACAATATGGGCAATGGCAAATTCTTTAAATGCGACTTCAATACTTTTTTTGAATGGAATTTCTTTTTGAAAATAAATGTATATATATCGCTATTAAATAATGAAACAATTGTTTCCATTGGATAATTATTTGATATAAAAAGATTTGCGCTGTTTAATAGAAGAGTACCTCCTTTATCAAGAGTGCAAACAAGTTTGTCGCTTATGAAACGATAAACAATTTTATCTTGTCTATAATGATCAACAGGAGCAACTTGCTGATAGAGGGCTGGCTGGAATAAAAGATAATACCTGGGTTCCAAAAATCTATATCTATCAATATCTTTACCTCTAAATATAGGTTCTGATTTTAAAGTTTCCTTTTCGGTTAAATATTTTTTATTATTGCCTGTAACTATGCCAAGAGCAAAGATTGTGTTGTCTGATAGAGTAGTGTGTTCTGTGTTGTATATTCTATCGATGATCACACTATCCTCTGTTTTACTGGTAGCGCTAACTATATAATCAGGCGGTGCAATGCTTTGTATTGCTAGTTGATAATTGCTATTGTTTTTGTTTTGAATGAAAATACATTTTTCAGCAGAACTGTTTTTTAGGTGTAATAAAATACTTTCTGAAAGAACACTTTTAAAGGCTTTACCAAGTAACTTAATGGAAATATTGTTCTTCCTGTTAAAGAGATAACTTCTTATTTTTCTATGTGCTGCTACATTTAAAAACGAATAAGGGAGAAAAAAATAAAGCTCGCCATTTTTCTTTAACATTTTTGTTGTATTATATAAAGCTATGCTAAATATTTCTGATGTTTTAAGATCAGGGTATAATTTGCAGAGAGAATCTTTTTGTACAGCTGTAAATTTACTGCCCCATGGAGGATTAGTTATTATATAGTCAAATTGATCGCTATGGGTGTGGGACAATGTTATATCTTGTTTTGATATGTTTGGCATAATATTTTTATTATTAAAAAATAACGCCAGATTTATATAACAAATATTTAAAGCAATTTCATCAATATCCCTTGCAAATATTTTTGTTGGATCATGGGATTTTGATAGTATATTGAGTAAGATACTGCCACTTCCACAGCAGGGATCAAGCACTGTTTTATTAACCGGGATTTTTATCTCCTTTAATAAATCTGCTGGGGTATAATATGAACCTGAATTTGATTTTTGTGATATATTTTGTACTGATTGATAGAATGCGCCCAATATATCATCATCAAAATTGGGTATCTCATATTGAGTGTATAATTTTTTAACCTTACTTGAGTTGGGACTTTTTTTTATCCATTCAGAAAGCATTGTGTCAAGTTTTGAGTCTGTATTAATTTGCCAATTTGCATTGATTAGTTTGCTGGAGCGCAATATTGCAAATGAAACTGCCAATACCCATTCATCTATAGATAGATTTGAATTTTCAAAATCATTAACAATATTAGCAAGTAATTTTTTTCTATCTTTATTTGTTATACCCAGGTAACATAAAACTTTATTTTTCTGCAGGGTTCTGTTTGCTCTGGAATTGAGTCGCACCTGGTTATTTTTTATCGTATTGATTATATATTCAGCAGTATTTTGGGAATAACAATTTTTAGCATCTGGCGAAGGAATTACTTTAGTTTTTATCCAGTTATTAAGTGTAGCTACAGAAATATTCAGTTTCTCGGCTAATTTCTCCTTGCGCACTAAAGTATCCATAAAAAAATTATAGATTGCGGCAATGTGTTTGTCAATTAATCGATATTTTATCTATTTTTTCTCAGACAGATTCTTTATTTGTTGCTATTTTGACTTATCCTTTTTTTTATTTCATCAATAGGAAGTCCTTGATCCAATAATTCAAGCAAATGCTTTTTTTCTTCTTCACGACCTTCCTCGCGGCCAACAGCACGTCCTTCGGCGCGCCCTTCTTCTCGTTCTTCCTTGCGGGCAAAAGCAATTGCGTCTTCAGTGTTCCATTCAGTCAATATCATATTAAGAACCTCCGACCCATGAGTTTTAAGGTACTCTGTTAGTATATCATGACTTTTACAATATTTTATAGCCTTTTTTATTGCTTCTTCCAAATCGCCTAATTCTTTCCAGTATTCATGTATTTTAGTTATAAATACACAATATTCTGAAAGTTTTTTAGAACGATTAATAATCTCTTTGTTTCTTCCTTCATTGATGTTAAGTACTTTTACTTCTAACTCCAGTAAAGGATTATCATTTTCCATGAAATTGGGTTTTTCAAAAAGATCAGATAGTTTGTAAATATGTTTATCAGGAAAAATATCCTTGCCATTGTATAGTACATAAAATTCAGGCCTTGGGATGGAAATAGGTTTTCTTGAATATAATGTTTTCCCTTCGATTCTCTTTTCAAATACTCGAGCTATGTAGAGAAATAACCTAAATGCCATATTAGGGTTAATAGTACTTTGATGTTCAATTAGAATAACAAGTTTCCCTCCTATCTCAAAAGAGATATCATTGTAAGTATCCATGAACAGAACATTTTCAAGTGTGTTTATGGATACAGGAATATCATTGGGAAGAGAGATACCCTTAAGAGCGCAGTATAACTCTCTTAAGACATCAGGGGTACTGAATAGAGAAGTGAAAACACTATCTTTAAATTTTCTGTTTGTCTGCATAATAATTATATACATCATGAATATCCTGCTTGCTTCAAAAGGTAATAAAGATAAAGAATGATTTTAATTTAATCTTTAGCTTAAAGATATGATTAGGCAGAATAACGAACTGCTCAGTTCCCAGCGCTATCCGCCATCCTTGGCTAGCGCTGGGAATTAATCGGCTTAGCCATTGACAAGATTGCGGATATGTGTTTGTCAATTAATAATATGCAGGCTTATTTTATGGATAAGTTTTCCTGAAAACAGGAACTCTTGATAATACAGTAGTTTCAAGCCCGGATTTAATATTGTTTTTAAGGTAGTGATAGCCAAGTCCTGCGATCATAGCGCCGTTATCTCCGCAAAGTTTTAGGGAAGGGCTGTAAACTGTTATCCCTTTAAGTTCAGAAAGAGATTGCCTTAAATAAGAATTTGCGGCAACTCCGCCTCCTGTAACCACTGTTTTTATCCCTGTATTTTCTATAGCTTTTAAAAGCCGTTTTAAAAGCATATTGATCGCTGTTTTCTGAAAAGATGCAGCAATATTTTCATTGGTTTTTTCATACCCTTTGTTGTGAAACTGATCAAGCTGGTTTATAACTGCTGTTTTAAGGCCAGAATATGAAATATCGTACTGATGTTCTCCCTTGTGGAGGGAAGGATCAGGAAAAGAAAAAGCATTTGGATCACCAAGTTTAGAGAGTTTATCTATTACAACTCCTCCGGGATATCCCAGGTTATAAAACTTTGCAACTTTATCAAAAGCTTCACCGCACGCATCATCTATTGTTGTTCCCAGTATCTGCATATCTTCATAGCTTTTGATAATGGCTATTATTGTGTGCCCTCCTGAAACAAGAAGTCCAAGGTAAGGATAATTTATTTCGTTCTCAAGATGACTTGCATATATATGGGCAAAAATATGATCAACTGCAATAAAAGGTTTGCCAGAAGCAAAAGAGAGTCCTTTTGCAAAAGAGAGCCCTGTTAAAAGAGAGCCAGAAAGACCTGGCTTGTTTGTTACTGCAATTCCATTGATTTCATCAAAAGAAACTCCTGCTTCATCAAGAGCTTTTTTTACAACACTGTTGATCCATTTTACATGTGTACGGGATGCTATTTCCGGCACAACACCCATATAAGGCTTGTGAATTTCTATCTGTGAAGCCACAATATTTGAAAGTAAAATTCTGCCATCTGTTACTACAGCAGCTGAACATTCGTCACACGAGGTTTCAATTCCCAATACTTGCAAAATAACTTTCTCCTGTAGGAAAACTACTTAGATCTTTTATTGTAAAGCCTTCTTCAACAAGGGTTGGGTATATTTGAATCAATGTATTTGCCAACTCAGATGACCAGACATGGCCAATCATAACAGCATATCCCTTGTTCTGTGCTATTGCTTTACCAATATTTATTGATTCAAGTATAGCTTTTCGCTCATTGATGTTATCAAGAAAAACATCTCTATGCATAATAGTATAACCACTATCTGCTGCAACTTTTTTACATATTGAATCATGTGTAGTCATGCTGTCAATAAAGAAAAGGTTTTTATTATATAGATATTTAAAAATAATATTTATAATTTTTTCATCTGCTGTTATTGCAGAGCCCATGTGATTATTCATCCCAATAATTCCAGGAATAGAACTTATGTTATGTTCCAAAATATTTATTATCTCATTCTCCTGCATTTCTGACATTATTGCATGCGGTCCTGTGTCTCTATTGTTGATAGATTCCATGGGTTGGTGAAGTATAACTTTTTTCCCTTTTTTCAAGGCAAGTTCTGCACATTGTCTTGAATATTGAAGACCTGGAAGTACTGCTATTGTAATATCTCCGGGAAAATCAAGAAAAGGTTTTAATTTTTCTATATTGTATCCAGCATCATCAATAATAAAATAAAAAACTTTATTTTCTTTTTTTGGCGATACTATTGCTTTTGTTTTTAAAGAAGCAAGGGTGGTGTTTTCTTCTATTGTTTCTTTTATGTTATTCTTTGACAAAGTATCTGATTCTGTTTTATATGGTTCTGCTCTATATGATTCTGTTTTATTTAAAATATCCTGATCTTCTACATGTTTGGATAGTTGAGTTTTTTCTAAAGCCGCAGGGATTAGGGGAGTGAGGTAAGTAAGTACAATAATTAAAAGGGCTGTTAATAATAACAGCCCTGATATAAGTAATTTAATGCGCAGTTCAACTTTGCTCAAGTAAAACTCTTTTCTATATAGATTGAGATTTATATAACTGAAGATACATCATTTTTGCAATACCTAAATTTGCTGTTTGAGCCATTTTCTTTGCATAATCATCATAAAGCATATCTTCAAAAAAATCCCGGCCTGTGGCATCAGTAGGGGAGTCTGAAAAAGTTGTTTTTTCAACTGTTTTTCTCATTGAATCAAGCATCTGTTTTATAAATAATGCTTCAAAGTCAACACAAGCATTATATAGTTCTGTATTTTTTGGTGAAAACTTGGCTCCTGATGATGTTGCTTTTAGCTGTTCAAGTTTACTGTTGTTATAAAACATCATGCTGTTATTAATGCCGTCCATATATTACTTCCTTATGATCTCTTAAGGCTTGTTGCAATTCCAAGCATATTATCGGTTGTTTGTATTGCTTTGGAGT
>Ga0123353_10003350_pt1 | contig 20234 bp, 8 predicted proteins | sample TergutLab28metaG_3_FD_92763 | JGI IMG/M metagenome (GOLD analysis project Ga0123353, IMG submission 92763) | Labiotermes labralis P3 segment gut microbial communities from Petit-Saut dam, French Guiana - Lab288 P3 | ecosystem: Host-associated > Arthropoda: Insects > Digestive system > Gut ... | reverse complement strand
GTATTTCCCTATATCCGTCCTTTGCCTCCTACTCCTAATTTTCCTTTCATGATCTACCCTGCTCAGATAGTGTGGCCGTTCTAATCTGTCACCAATAGGCTTCAACGCGCGTTCCCCAGAGTACGCGTTGAAGAGGGCATGTATGTACGTAATTATGTGTGTTCGTACGTACGTATATATGTACGAGTATGTACGTTATGTGTGTTTAAATATGTGCCTACCTATATATGTTTGTTTGTTTCTTTCTTTCTTTCTTTCTTTCTTTCTTTCTTTCTTTACGGTGATTGAATTCTACTGTTTCATTCACCATTCAATATGTTTGTACCAAATCCACAGAAGGAAGTCGCAAAGGTGGCGGGAATAACGGAGTGCTAGACACACACTGTTTATTGCTATATTCTCTCTGGTGTAAGCCAACCACCCAAAAGAACTTGTTGCTAGATATAGTTTCAGATTCTAACGTGGCCTATTGCGTAAACTGGACCCTCCGTATTCCGTAATCTTTGCCATTAAGTTTTAAAATAATATTTTCCTTTTTAATACAAACAATTCTACATTGAATACTAATTGACTGGTTCTCTTGGTGTTTTAGGGAACAGAATATTTAGAATCGTTCTATCCGAACATAACAAAACCGTACGAAGATGTGAGTCAGTGCCATAAGAAAAGAAAAAAGCCTAGACGGAGAAAGAAGCCCGGGGATGGGCAGGATGAAAATGAAGATGACGAAGAACTTGAAAAAAATACCAAAGTTTACGACAGTATTACCGATCAACAGTCATCAAAGTTAAACAACTGCGAAAGAACAGCATTTTCATGGTTAGTGTTTCTCATTTTGAGTGTCTTGTTATTCTGGAGTTGAATCAAAGTGTGAATATATTTATCAGACGAGTGAATATTTCAAACTGTTCTCAGAAAATAGATTTTACGAAACATAAATTTCTATGCCTTGTTTTGCGAATTATGTCACTACTGGTAAAATATGAAGAAAATCATTTGCGGAAATGTAAGGGAATCGAAAAAACTTTAGTATATTTTCCTCCAAGTGATAATTTTTCTACCAAATGCTACACGAATTAGTTATGTAACTGTGTGAATCTAGTAATTAGCCTTGACAGCTTTAAAAGGCAGTAGTACGTAATATTGTGCAAGCACCGACACAATACAAATATATGTTTAGGACCAAGTTCCTTTGAGAGATTAGTAAAAATTAATAAGTAATTTGATATGTCAAATCGCACATGTAAATGCACAGTTATGAAAAGTGGGAAATTGGTATCTTAGTTGTTACTATACAACAAGGAACGTCAGAGGTATTGAACAAGTGCAATAGACCCTGAAACATTTAACATTGGTGTATCCTTAGTCAAATAAGTGTAGGGAATCTCACCTCTGAACCTTGCGTCCTGAGGGTCAGATTTAGATATAGGCCTCAAGGATACTCTTACAGAATTTCGTTGCACACAATGTCAATAGAGATGGCTCCCTGCTTTATAATGCCGATAAGTGAGTGTTCTATGAAACAGGACTATTTTCGTTTTTTGTACATCTGAATAAATTTTATGTATGAAAAAGTGTCATTTTCATCGGAAAAGAATAGTTTATACTCATTGATGTAGCAGACACAGAGACCAAGCGAGACCCGAAATCTTCATGCTGTACCCGAATGTGTTTTTGGCACGGAAGGACGCATTGTTTGGTAATATTTTGCTAAATATGGCAGCGTAGAAATAATGATTTCTGAAAGGCCATCACTTCTGTTATCTGAGTTATTCAGTTTCTGCTGCAGTTTACCGTAAATATACGGCTAAAACTGCGTTACAAAGAACATGAAAATTTTAAGAGCTCTCATATATATTGCTCTGTTTTTCTTTACAATAGATTGACACGACGTAATAACCTGCCATGCTTTCTAACCTGGATAACCTGAATTGAAGCAACAGAAAAACATATTTAACCAAAAGCTTATTTATCCTTCAAATGATGATCCTCTTGGTTTTAAGCCGTCTATTAGTGTGGCTGCAGTGGGTGAACAAATTGGTTTAGGCGAAAACTCAGCATCAACCTAATCCAATTGAGTCACCCTGAAGAAGGAGGCAGCACATTCCTCCGAAACGTCTGAAGGAAGCGTTTAAAACTTAGAAGACCATCACTTCAGCAATTGGTACCCGCCGCCAAAAAAAACTGAAGTATTTTATCACGTATTTTCCCATTGTATGAATTTGTGAGAAATAAAAATTAAATTTATCTTTTCTGTAAACTTCGTGATGTTTTCGAGGTGAAATGTACGACCCCGTGAAAACTGTAGGAAAATTACCTATACGTAATTATTATTTGGAATGTGGTCATAAATTCTGGAGTGTAAAGTACATACTGTTGCGCATAACATAATCTTGCCTTAGAGGGGCATAAAAGACGGAATTCAGGGCACGAAAATTTATACATATTTTCCATACACAATTTTATGATACTTCTTCTATCACACATTCTATACCAATAGAGAATATATTATTTATTTTTGTATATACTAGGAAGTGTAAAATAATCGTTGTTGAACTTGGTGCTAATTACATTTAATACTATACTTAAAATGAAGGGAAATATCTACGTGCACCTATGTAACGTAATCGGTCTATCTTCTTCACTGTGATAGATTATCATATATACTGTACAAAATGAAGAGACCAATAATAGGTGTTACTAAGTTTAAATTAAGGGTTTTATTTGGAGTTCTTGTACAAGCCTCCGAGAAAATAAATGAAGACGAAGCATGTATTATACAGTAATTAGGGTGACTGCCGTAATTTATCTTCTTACCAAACCGATTGCTCTTTTCTCAATCAAACATTCAGGCGTCCCGCAAAGTTATGTAATTACTCAGGCCTTCTTTAAGTTATAACACGTTACGTTCCGCCTAGTTTTTGAAACACAGCTTCTGATATTCGGAAGTGGCATGAATGTTTATCTCTTTTTCGTTTACTTTTGTTTATACGTTCAGACGTCCAGAAAATCTGTGTAATTAATCAGACATTCTGCAATTTGGGAAAAATGCATTCCAATTAATTTTTGAATCACAGCTACTGATATTTAGAAGCTGCACGAACCTGACTAAGCAGTCATTTGTCTGTCTCTCTTTTGTTTACTTCGTTTACTTTCAAGAGTTCTTCATTAAGTTATAACAAGTTGCAATCCGATTAGTTTTTGAATCAGCTATAGACCCGTATAACATGAACCAACAAAATACATTATCTTCTTTTAACCCTCTAAACGCCAAGTTAAATACCATCTGCCATCTGCTGGCATTATTTGTAGTTCACCATATTCTCCACGTTAGCAGGATAAGGGTTAAATTATTTCAATAATAAGCCTCTACTTGTTTCGAGCAAGCTTGCTGCTCATCAGGAGGATTAACTCTGTATAAACAGGATCCTGCCAGCAGCCAGTCAACATAACGCAATTGGTATAGTCATTACCAATTGCTGTTTATACATAGTTGATCCTCCTGATGATGAGCAGCAAGCCTGCTCGAAACATGTAGAGGCTTACTATTGAAATTAATTAAAAGAAAATATTGCATGTTGTTGGTTCATGTTATACGGATATATCAAAATGCACGGTCAACAAAACATTTCAAAGAATCACAGCTATAGATATTTGCAATTTGCACAAACCTGAAAAAGGAGGCGTATGTGTGTTGTTTTTTTTCTCAAAGAATTCAGAAGGCACTACTTAATTATATTGCCTTGAATATGGATTTCAAATTTTTCTGGTTTCTGACAGACTTCTGCCTATTTGCTTATTTGTTTCCAAGGTTGCCAACGGGAGTGGAATTCTATTTTAAATTACCAGCTGCAGCTTCTCTAAATATCGATTATCGACATTCAGTGGAGCATAGATTTTTTTTGTGCAAATCATGGAGGCGCTAGTCCTAAATAAATCTTTGTTACGCGCTTCTTCCTTTGACATCAAATCGCCAGATAAAGACAGAGGTTTAAAACAGAAATATTATTTTATACCACACTCCAGTGTCACGGGAATTAATTTAAAAATTTGCATTTCTATAAATGTGTTGGTGACACGTGGTGGCGCACTTGGTTGAGACGCTGCGCTACAAGCCGGAATATCGCGGGTTCGAATACCGATGGTGTCATTGGAATTTTTAATTGACGTAATCTTTTCGGTCGCACTATGGACCGGGAGTTGACTCAGACTCTAAGAGAAATGAGTACCAGGAATATTTCCTGAGGGTAAAGGTGGCCGGTGCGTAGATCCGACAACATTACCACCCTCATGTGCCGAATGTCTTGAAATCTGGGAGCCTCAACCTCCTGCAACTCTCAGGGCCTGTCCGGGCCTGTACAGGTAATACAAAAAAAGAATTATTGACAATACTTTACAATGAGGGCGAATACAAATAAAAGGCTTTCACAGACGAAGTAGTTTAGATGTGACAGATCTACACGTCACCGTTAAATATGAAATTATTCTTGTGTCTAAAAGCAAACGTATTAGTTATAAGTGGAGAAGCCAATTCGAAATGAAGCAAGCCGTTATCATGCAAGTTTATTTTGATCTCAGTATCGGTTGATGTATCCTTCTAAAGGATTATTTTATTAAACCTAATCGTAAATTCTGTTGTCTTCGCATACTTGATTTAGAGTACGACTACATTTTATCAAAATGCAAAATATAAGTGACAGTAGAATATTTTTTAGAATAGACAAAAATGCATAAAATTTCAATTCTGCTTCAGTTTTTACAAAATTCCTGTTGCAAGTGAAAGTTTTATTTGTTAAACGACTGTGGTGTCGAGTGTCTTTTAATTATTTTTTATTAAAGGCCATTCTTTAGTCCCATAAAATAAAAAGACAAATTCCATGTCATTTATTATTCATTATTGAATTTAATTTCTAATAAGAGTGTCGTTAAATTAAAAATAAATGTGTTCAAACATGTAGGCTGAGTCATTTGCTTTGTAATATGACATTTTCGTATGTAATATGAATTACAAAGTCAGATAATGGCAGCAATTTGTATTCGAAATATAGCGTGGTAGTTATAACCTTTACAGGGAAAGTGTACATATGTCACATAAATACACATGTAGCAAATTCCTATCCACTGATATAATACCTGCATCTTTGCCTTTCCACAATTATTATTATTATTACCACAAATGATTTCAATCGATATAATCCCAATTTCTAGCTTGTACACACTCATCTTACGCCAGTAGGCCTATAACAAATGTGGCTACATTTATGTCAGTTTAAACATTGCCACATAATCGAGGATTGTGTTCTTCTGGGTTATGACTTCGTGTAATTTCGTAGATCCTTACCAGCATTTCAAAGTAACGTTCTGCCTATATCATCTACCTTGAAAATGGAGGCAGTGTGTTCCTCAAACTATGAAATTACACGGACTGTGGATCAGAAGGCTGTAGTGTAATTTTTACTGCCATGACAAGCTTAGATTTCGCAGTCTTTAATTAGTTGTTTTCGTATTAAAACGTTCACAGTAAGCGCAACTAACGAACATAATAGGTTGAAGAAATCCAACGAGATGCAACAGTATGTAGATATTTATTTACTGCTAAATTACTCTACATTTTTCGGGCGTCCATCGCGCCCATCATCAGGAGTACATAAAACTGTAGTTGCACCCTTTGCTACAGATCATACTATCTGGGGAGCAAGCTTCCTCAAACGTGACCAAATCTGCACACTGTTGCATCTCGTTGGATTTCTTCAACCTAGAATTACGATGCACGGAACCACGAATATAACATTTAACGAACTTAATGTTCCTCATTTGTCTTGTCTATTACAAAACATGTTCCGAAACAAAATCACTGAAGGGAAAATGACTCGGTCTGTCATATTTTGTACCTTCAGGTATAAAGTTACTGGGCAGCAAACTTTGATGTTGCCTGCCACGTAGCACCCATCACATCAAGTCATTTTTTCCTTTGCTCCGATATGTCAGGTGTCTCAATGTTGATCGTGTTGATGTGTCACTCAGGTTCACTTGTCCTTCATACAACTCCAAAAAAGATTTTCAGAAGGATAATGTCAGTGACGGTGGAAGCCGTGGGTCCAGAAACTCCCGAGCAGCTGACTTCCACTGTCGTGAGGCACCATCCATTTGCAGGAAAACTAAAGGCTGTAGTTCTTATATTTTTGGTACAACACAACAATTTTTAGCGTTTTCGGATTGACTTACGTCGGTAAAGTTTCTCTTACGAATAAGATTGAGCCAATAATCGTGTTATCCATTAATCCACATCCGACATAATTGACGGGTTGTGAGGAATGTGTTGCACCGTTACATTTTGACTCTCACACTTTCGTATTTGCTCGAATTTTTTTATTGACTTTGACACTGACAGGAATTTGTTTCTTACGGAACCAGAATTTGCACAAGGAGACAGTTTCGTTCAACAACGTGCATGGTTCAGAAGGTCACTAAGCAAAGACTGTCTATTTTGAGAGGTCATCGGGTTTCATCAGCATCACCATTCACCCTGTTTGTGCGTGAAAGTTCGGACTTTTATGCGTAAGTATACGCATTCTTGTTCAATACTTGAAGCAATATGCTTGGACTTCTTGGGGCTACGTAATTAGGCTGATATTTGACTACCTAGTCACAAGTACCTTCGGCTTTTATTCCCCTTCAATATACTGTGTGGTGTAAGGAACTTCCTCTTCCACTCTCTGAAACCTGCTAAACTTGGCGATAAGTTTTTGCGCTGTTATCACTCCTTTGAATCGGCAAGCCACAAAAGGAACATAATCATTGCTCGGACGGTCGACCGATTGGTTTCTGATCGGTTACAGCTAATTCGCCTTGCTCATATTGTCTCAGTCGGGATGCAAAGAAACTTGTGCCTGAAGGAACAAAATCAGGAAACCGAGCCATTCTCTCTTCAGCACTTTATTTCAAATTGTGTTTTGTAATAAGAAATATAAATTAGAAAAGTCCTATGCATACAGAAGGAATGTTGAAACAAAATGCACTTGACCTGTAGCCTACATACAAAATAAACTTTATATATATATATATATATATATGGTCCGTAGTTTCTGTGACAATGTCTGCAGTTCTTAATTGCTCTTGATTGTGGCTAGAGAAACGACAGTTTATATGTACATATGTGTCACAGTATAAGTTATCCCCGTTGATCAGCAACGATTAGCATCGCTCGACATTCATTCAGCTTGATATCCATCGATTGAAACTTGTCTCTTACTGAACTCCCAATTTGTGTTTTTATTATATCAGTATTATGTCACGGTCGTGACATTGTAACGTCATTTTTAAGTTTTCGTGTTTTCGGGCTACTGTGATAGTAGCCGAAACGTTAAAAGTGCCCAGTTGTGTCACATAATTTGTTGCATGGTACAGCCCTTAGTTTAGACACAAATTTAGGTAATGTGTCTCTTACAGCATTAGTTTTAACAACTCCATTACGGACTCATCTACAGAGGACTGTGAAAACTGATTGTGGAATGTATAGTTTAGTGTATCCTGTCACGAAATTCGTTAGGTTTGCTCTAAATGTAAAAAACGGCAGATTGGAGTTAATAGGATGAAAAAAAATATTTGACAGGGAAGGAACTATTGTTGCAGTGCAAAGGAGAATGTAACAAAGTATGTAAACTGTTTATCGACTGGAACCTAAATAAACTCTTCAAAACAATTCACAGTTACAAATCCAGTTATTTTTAGCAGATGGCCGGTGTGTGAATGTAGTTTTGTTTAACCGGCAGAGCCGATATGAAATTGTTTGTTTAAATCAGCAGTGCGCGAATACTTAGTCGCGACACATTTCAGAACTGCCACTTGTTTCGTAATTATGACTTCAGGATTTAATTAACTGCAAAATAAGAATACAACAATAATTTCACTATTGCAATATTTCCTAAAATACTACGATATTGATGGAATACCATGTTCTGCTTTTCAGCATAGTAAAGCTTTTAGCAAGACGCACTTTTTTCTCATATATATATAGTTGCTTATAAACTCTTTTTCCCATATAAAAAAGTGAGGAAACCGAATCAATGGTGGAAGTAAAGAATCTCCTGCATACTAAGCAGTCTGCCCACAGCTGATTTCATCAAACCCAAGAAGTATAAGGTAGTGCAATATTTATATGTACATATACTGCTGTATCATAAGTTTGTAACTCATAGAATAAACCAGTACAAAATGAGTTCATGAGAAATAAGTGTAAATAACAGCCTTCGTATTTCGCAGCCCTTATGTTCTGTGTGTGTGTTTGTGTGTGTCTTGTAACCCAAATCAAGAACGAGGCAGAAAAACCTGACGGTTTTCAATTCCCGTTATTTTGGCAAACATGTGGGGTTCGTTACCAGAGCCAAAGTCAGTTTCTAGATTGTTTCATACCATTTTAGTAACAACAGAGCACTGGACGGCATAACATGTTGCGTTAGTTTTTGAAACATTTCAAGGATGATGATTCTGTTCTTACAAAAATAAAATCAGAATATTTCCTACTGGGCAACTTAAAATCCATTATATCTCCATCAGCGTCTTCGTCACAGCCAGAAATTGACTCTGTGGTGTGGTGTCGCATCTTCTGGTGACACTGACCCTTATTTCTTTGAAACCAGCGAAGGTTCGGCAGTTACTGCGACACCCTAGCGCTGTCTGGATATGTTTTGTGACTTCTGTGAACTAGAGTTACTTTGTGGAATTGGTGTGTCTTCGGTAAGGTTTCAGCAAGATGGGGAAATTTCCAGCACAGAGTGAGCATCATTAAGCAGTCTGCCAGAAATATTTCCCAAGCATCTCACTTCCCATAGTGGGGATGCTCCGTGACCTGCGCTTTCACCTTATCTATCCACATGTGTTTATTTTCTGTGGGCGCATCTTGAATATAAAGTGTTCGTCTCAGCCTAGAACCATTTAGGAACGAAGCACAGAATTCCGGAAAAGATGACATGTTGGGTGGTGAACAGTTTTGGAGGAAGGCTGGAGCAGTGTGTGAAGATGTTGGGAGACATCTAAGTGACGCACTTAAAACAATGGCTCGCAGTTTATTTTACCGAAACAACAATTATTGCGTAATGGGTTGTAATTTCAGTAAACTATTCAGTTTTAAAAACCTTCAGATTTTTCTGCAGCACCCTGTACTTTCATCGCTGAAAAACACGTAACTTCACTGCTCTTCTTCTGGGCTGTTAACTTAAACCCATCATTATGGAAACCCTCAAATTTCATACGTTATCATTTTATTGTGGTGATAATGACATGCCATGTGTCACCAAGCATTACAACAATAAAAAATTGATGTTTTAATGCGATTACTTTTTTCAAACTACGGGAAGCCCATAGTTGATTTAATATGGACTGCAGTACTCTACCTCTCGTAGCGTGGATTATCACATTTCGTGTCGCGACCTAAACTTTGTGTGCACGTTCGCAAGAGCTTCCTAGTGGATCATGGGCTCCCAAAATGATCAGTATTACAACATAAAGCTTTGTCGATTTTGTGGGATGTTGAGCAGGTGTTGGTAGTAGTATCAGTGTGGGCGACCGGCAAAAGTGTGGTAAGGCCCACTGCTGTGGAGGAAAAAAAATTTATTGATGTAAAATTTGGTATCAAAATGTGTCAGTTGTTAGTTAGCCTTATGAGTGACGATTCATTACCCGTCTTTAGAAGGAACTCTTTATCGCGAAGGCGTGTGGTATATTATTAACACAAGACAGGCGATGTACTTATAACGTAACATTGAGGCATGTTCGAGTAAACATTGTTGCAGCGGAAGAGCAGTAAGTGTTACACAGTTTCAGTGCCTGTTTGTAGCCTTAGGTATCCAGCATGCAGTGCGCATGCGCCGTATTGTCATCTTAGGCCTGTCCGGCTCTACAGTATTTTTCCATACAACCCCATAAATGGTACGATTTTCGAGGAAAAAAAAGTTATTGAACATAAAATGTGACTTTTTATTTTCCCTACAATTTTGTCTGGAATATTTCTCATTCTAAGAAGAATTGAGTGAGATACGATAAAATTGTTTATTGATCTTCATGCAAAGTGCCCATTGGTTTTGTTAGATTTTAATGAAGCTTGAGTCTATCGACAGATTTTCGAAAAATGCTTAAATATCACATTTCATGAAAATCGGGCAAGTGAGAGCAGAGTTGTTCTATACGGACAGACAGACAGAAATTACGAATCTCACTTTTCACTATTTTTCGAAAGCCCTTAACAAGACACAAAGAGTTTTGTCTGCGAAACAAATGTCGTGCAGGTCTATTGCCTACAAAGATTAAGTGTACAAAACGGTTTTCAGTAATGTGTGTATCCACTTTTGACCTGTGTTCGACAATATGCAAAGTATATGTGATTTACTCCCTCATGAGGCTGCTCGTACTCTCTGTGATATGTTTGTACGTAACCTTCGTTCATACCCGCAGCCTTACAGCAGCAAGATCTCGATAAGTGTACGTTATTTAGAACATCTGATTGCCACTGGCGGTCAGCCAAGTGGCTGGCCCTCCGAGGCTGTTTCGTTACAGAAGTGATTGGCATCAGTAGCTGTAGTGGAACATTGAAGTAAACACAGCCTTGAAACGTACTTGGGGAGAGAGAAAACAAATATTGTGGAAAATACTAATAACAATATTTGGACTTCCCCGCTGTAGATTCGTCTATCTAAAAATGGACAAATGGAGCCAGTACCTGCTTCAAAAAGTTGGTAGTCACCAGAATACACGATGTCATATTCCAGGAAACGTGAATTTTGATAGTATAGCAATGCATCAAACAAGGAGTGGTGTTGAATGATAGGGACACTGTACTTGTCGTATATGGGAAAGAAATTAAATTACATTCAAATATCATTATGTAATACGACCTCAATATAGTTAGAGCTACACTGTGGTCTCTGCACAGGTATCAGTTACAGGCGACTGCTGCATTCAGTTTGAAATGAATTCATTCGATGTCAAAAACATCTGAAATGAATTGGTGTAAATTATAGAAGACGCTCTGTACCAAAGTGCAGGCTGAGTTTTAATGACAGTTTTCAACGCTATCTTAATAAAACCAATTTCAAGCGCCAGTGTCGTGTGACATGGGAATTCGAAACCTGCTTCAATAGTACAATCAGTTGTTTCAATTTATCCACCAAACACACAAAAGAAATTCTGCCATTTCAAAAGACGTTTCCAATTAACACGCAGAAAGGAATCTGTAATTCGAAGACATTTCGTCATTACATTCAGAGTCACGGTCAGAAAAGTTGCTTCATAATTAATTTAGAGAACGAAGGTGATTAGTGTAGTCCAGATTCCTTAAAAGCGCTTCAGATGTCAGTGAGAGGAACATGCAGTAATGTATTCATCTTCACCAACCACCTACTTTCAGTATCTTTTATAAGAGCTCTAGCAACGCAAATAATGAGTAATTTTGCTGCAATTTATGTTGAACTTTCTGTCCTATTCGTAGTCAGACTAATGCATTACTACAGCGCCCTCTATCCTTCTATTAGAGGTAAGTTGGAGGCAAGGTAAGTGATGGAAAATGGAAGGTTTTCGAGAAGGTAGGAGAGTAAATAATTTGAATGGTTACATACCGTATGCCTGCCGACGCCGGTGGCTGCGTGGTTTAATGCGTGGGTCATCTACGGCCGCTCGCTTGGTGGGAATGTGGTTTCGAATCCCGCCGGTGCACGTATATTTATCTCTGGTGAGTATTATGTGTCGACAGGTAGAGGTCTGTGCTTCTGGATGATCATTCACCCAGAGGAGTCCTATCGAGTGTGGTGCTTCACAGTGTTATCTTGAAGCCTCGACAGTGATGAGGCCCAGGGCACTAGGGGCTGTTGTGCTATGAAAAAGATAATAAAATAAAGTTTAATTTTGGAATTTTTATTTAAGCATATGATGCAACGTGAAATTTGGGTACGAACTCGGCATTTACCCTAGGACGAAGGCAAATCACGAAAAAACTTGATCAAGTTAGCCTGTTGCAGGACCTTCGAGATAAAGTCCTGAATTCTAGCCAACAGTTCGAAATTCATGTTCACGCAAATGCCGGTATCTTTTACCGGTTACGGTTACAGCGTCTGTGCTGAAATTGTTTCTTACTTAGATTTGAGTTTCAAAGACAACTTTCTTCCTATAGCATGCAGTAATTGTATTTCTTGACTTGAGTGCATAAATTAACATCTTACGAGGGGTGCCGATAAGTCCTTAGCCCGACCAGGAAGGAAACAAGCTACAGCGACCAAACTCGGGATTTATTCAACATACTCCCCACGAAGCTCAATACACATCTTAGAACGTTGCTCTAACTTTTGCAAGACATTCAAAAAAAATTCAGACGGTTGTCCGTCCAACCAGGTCTCCACGGCAGCAATGACCTCCGCGTCGGACGAAAAATGGCGACCTTTCACTATTTTTTCAGTCCAGGGAACAGGTGGTAGTCCGACGGGGCCAGATCCGGAGAATAGGGTGGGTGATCAAGACACTGGAAGCCCAGGTAGGCCAGTTCCTTCTGGGTTGCAAGTGCCCGGTGAGCCGGGGCATTGTCGTGCAAGAACAAGACCCCCTTGTTGACCTTCCAGCCGGGTTTTTCCTTCAAAATGTTCTTCATTTGCACCAGCAGAGATGAGTAATACCCCGCGTTGACAGTTTGGCCATTTGAAAGATAATCAATGCTGAGGATGTCGTCTTGATCCCAAAAACTCGAGGCGAGAACTTTTCCAGCGGATTTTTGCACTCGGAATTTTTTGGGGCCGGGTTAGCCGCTATGCCGCCACTGCATTGATTGTTGCTTTGTCTGTGGGTCATAGTGATATAAACAGGTTTCGTCCATGGTCACCAATCGCGACAGGAAATAATTTGGATCGCGTCGAAAAAAATCCAAATTAGCTCAGACGAATGGCACCGTTGACGTTTTTGATCCGCGTTCAGACATTTCGAGACTCATTTGGCGGAGAGCTTCCGCATGTCCAAATCTTCTTGAATGATAGACCCAACCCGCTCACGTGAAATGCCCAGTTGCTCAGTTACTGATTTAGCCCATATCCGGCGGTCTTTCAAGATTAGATCGTGAATTTGGTCACTGTTTTGGATCGTCCAGGACGAGGCGCATCACAGGTGGAAAAACCGCCACGTTTAAACCGGGCCACCCAGTTTTTGACGGTGGCATACTATGGTGCATGTTCCCCCAATGTTTCTGTCAGAATGGCGTGAATTTCCTTCCGCGCCTGATCTTGGAGCAAGAAAAGAACTTGATGTCAGCTCGCGTCTCCGTGTTGTTGAAATCGCGCGCGTCGCGTGACATGCTTCCGTTCAGCCTCTGTAACAAGAAAAGACTTGCAATTCGGCACATGAACAGACCACTCTTTCCAACGACACTATCAATTCCGTCCTACGACATCGGGAAGTAGATCGGGCTAAGGACTTATCAGCACCCCCTCGTATTAACTTATAAGATGGCTCAGTTTTATATATCCATTTATTACGTAACAGAAAATTGTTCGTTTGAAACAAATAAGAAACTTGCCAATCCTGTAAGCTTCAGTGCGCAGTACATTTTAGAATTCTGATATCAGCAGAAACGGACTGTACAATGGATCGTGCACTGTGAAGATTCAACTGCACAGTGCACGATCCACACGCATAACAGGACTGAACAAAATGTGCAACCACAATACCGATAACTTCAAATAAAGATATTTATCCGAAGTCAACATTGTAACTTTAGCGAAGCACAGGCTGAGAGCTCCCTGATGATGGTTTATGTAAACCGAAACATGTTGGAGCAACTATTATAATTTTAAATTATTTTAACTGTTTAACAATTTTATAATAATTTGTGGGCATTAGTTGGACAAATAAAGGACTTAATACTAACAACACGCACGGCGCAACCACGAAGACTTAGTGATTTTAGTCAATTAAAAGTTCACAACTTTCGTGCAGTGATGACCACGATTTTACATAAAAATCCGACTAATGCACTACATATACTAACACGATTTTATTCGCAATACACGCTGCTATAAGTTTCAGCCCTCAAGTGACCATCCTCTGGGAGTACTGCTCACAAAACATATCAGTTCTCCCTAAGGATAGCTCCTTGAGGGCTGAAACATGTAGGAGTGTAACAGTGTGACTAAAGTGGTGTTAACACGTGTAATGCATTAGTCGGACATTTACGTAAAATAGTTTCCAAGTAATGAGGAAGGCCAAATACTACCAAGAGTACTGCAGCAAAAGAAACGTCATCGTGTGAACTGAGCGTCCAGTCAGCTGATCACCGGCTGGCATCCGCATGCGCAACTTGCCAGTGATGCGTGCGCCGTGGAACTAAGTGGGTTAACGGTTGTGGTATTTGTGAGAAAGTGTAATTTGATGCGTGGTTGTTATCTTCTGTATTCTAGGTTTATTGTTTCAGTGTGGCGGGTTATTGTCATGCAGTTACTTCAATGTAAAGCATCAAACGTCTGAGCCAACTGACACACATCAGACGAGGAAGGTGAGTGCATGAACACATAACCTTAGTATCACAGAAACCGAACGCATGACTGGGGCATGATAAGATTTGTGACGTAGTAAGATACTAGTTACATGGTAGTTCAAACAAGATAATGACCCTTACAGACATAATAATGCCTCTAGCAAATAAATAAATAAATAAAATGGTAGGTCTGCCAACCGGTGAGCAAGAATGTTGTTGCCCGAGTCATATCTGTGCGTAATGATAATGAATGTTGCCCGTTCATTATCATGTTAGATATTCATTTCCTACTTCACAGTAGACACGCACAGATTTCCGTTTGGGAAATAAATCCTGTTAATTGTGAAACCCACACGAAAGATCCGTAAATTCACTGTTAGTACCGTTCGTATGGTACAATTCATATAGTAATCACCCGGTGTTCAGTGGTTAAGTAACTATTATGACCTCCCCCCTCCCCCCTAAAGCGTGATCGCCGTAATACAGAAATAAAAGATCCGGGTGAATAAATATTTGTTTGTTTACTTCAACCCTACACAATTCATTATATTTTATCCATTTTAGTACTGCTTATCCCCGCAGCACATGATTATTACATAACCCCTAAACACACTGCACTCCGATTTTTTTTTTTGTGCTAAAGGGCAGGTCCGGATTTCGCTAGCTGACTCAAATAGATCAGGTGTATTAGCACTCGTGTATTCGGTAAATTTTTCAGTCTACATTTTTTTGTCCCTAATGTCATGTAATTCACCATTACTCTTTATTACTGGTGAAATGTACTGTGTTTCATGATATGTGTCATCACGCAACATTACGTAGTGGGGTGATCAAATGAAGGATGGGATGGGCGGGGTATGTTGCACACATGGGACAGAAAAGAAATGCACGCAGCATATAGACGTTATAGATTATGTACATACAACGAGTAACAAATGTCAATGATATGGATCTCAGTAAGTTAAGGAAAATTACGGCAGAGAACTTGGTGTCAGCAGTCCGTTGGAAATTTGTACTTGAAGCTCTAACAGTATCAACAGTAGTATTAATAGTAGTAGTAGTAGTAGTAGTAAGAAGAAGAAAAAAGAAAGAAGAAGAAACATAATAGAAGCTGCGAAGCTGATGGAATATGTGGACGGAAAGGAAGATCCACTAGTACAAATTGTTAGAACGCACCAACACAACACAGCACTCACCAGTGTTGCTGAGAGCTAGAGGTATTTAGAGAGAATTGCGGAGAGGAACAAGACAAATAAAGAACATCATACCTAAGAAAATGAAGGAAATATGGCAAGAGAAAATGATGCAAGAACGATTCCCACGTGGCTTGATGGAAAACTGATGGATAATGAACAATCATATCGGTGGCTAAAATTTGGAGAAAATAAGGGAGAGACAGAAGGTACAATAGTGGCAGCTCAAGTCTAAGCAGTTAGTAGGAATTATTTTAAAAATAAAACTTTGTAGGAATAAATTGAGGGTAAATAGTGATTATGTAAGGAACATAAAGAAACTACTGCCAACCTAACCTCAGGATGCCACATTTGACGAAGAATGAGTAGCTAAGGAGACACGGTAGGGTTGGTGCACATTTGCATTATTCAATATGCAAAGGACTAGGCAACGAAACGACTGAAAAGCGGTACGCACACAGAGTCAAGCCAGTATGTGAACATGAAAATGTGACAGTGTCATAGAATGAAGGGTTACACATAGCGTAGTTGTGGCAAATAGGCCAGATATAATAATTAAAAACAAAGCAAGAGAAATCATGCATCCTAATAGATGTGGCAATATGTGCAGACGAAAGGTCGCGCAAAAGAAAACAGAAAATAAACTAAGTACAAGAGTCTATGAATAGAGAGACAACGAATGTGGAACATAAAATTTATGATCATACCATTAATAATAACTGGAGCGTCCGGAATACTAACAAAGGTTTAAAGAATATTTTGGAAGTCATTCCAAGAAACCATTCAATAGATTCACCACATAATACAGCTATACTAGGAACATCACACATAAAACGGCAAGTACTGCAGTGTGGAACTTGAATCCTCAGCGTTGGGGATCAGCGTTGGTTCAAGAGAAGTACCGGGAGGAAATGATCTCTTACAGGAGACATGAGGATGATGATGATAATGATGATGATGGTGATTATGATAATGATAATGATGATGGTGATGATGATAATGATGACGATGACGATGATGATGGGAATAATAATACAGAATTTCAGAGGGAAATTTTTAAGGAAAGAGACCGCTTGGAAGACGTTGCGGCAGATAGATAAACCATATTAAATTGTATTTAAAATAAGATGGGAGATCGTAGACTGGATTCTGTGCCTCAGAACAGGGACACGTGATGGGTTTTTTTGAACACGGTAATGAGCGTTTGGGTTCCATAGAAACGCGGAATATTTCTTGACTAGCTGAAGAACTGTTAGCTTCTCAAGACGGACTTCCAGTACGGAATTAGTAGTGTGTTAAATTTGAGATTCTTCTGAAAATGAGAATTCGCTTAATTTAAGCAGCATTAGAAGTGTTAACAGATTCTAAATCTTTTCCGGCTGGAATATGAAGCAGCGTGTGACGTACAGTGTGAGAGATGTGTACTGAACTTTCAGAATAATCATCGGTATCCTGACGATAAAGGTGACCTTACCTTGAGAAACTTTGGTGCCTGTCTGCCAAGGTAAAGAGTGTCGCATCCCATGAGACTACAGTCTCAACATTCAAGCCACTTCAGCTCGATTGCCGACGGTCGGACAATTTCTATAGTCTCACCATTTTTCACCATTTTTAATTACACTTCGTAATCGATACGCCAGAATGCAACAATCCCCAATCAAAATTGGTTTTACGTATCTCATGTAGCCTTCTGCAATTCCAGATATTCGCTGTGGCAGTTGAATATTAATTTTCAATTTATGCATTGCCGTGTGTTCAACAAGAGACTCTAAGTGAAACATGCCTTGTCTGGCATGATCAGTCTTTCTCCGAAACGAAAATAAAACATGTTAAAAATCGCTATAGACCGGTAGGCAGTCGGTCATAACACCAAACGTACGTAGCAATGACACTGTAGCTCTGTAACCGAAAAGTTCCTCGCTCGAATCTAGACTGGAACTTCGGGTTGCACTCTCCACAGTTTCTCCGGGCAAATACTTGGATAGCACGTGTTATCTCAACTACGTCACAATCGCATCCCTACAAATCCTTTTCAGTTATCATTCACCAATCATCCTATCAATGGACGCTGTAAAGTCTCAGACACTGACAGTGTCGTTACATTACATGTAATATATTTATTATAAAACGACTTTACACAACTATTATATAAGTACTCTTGAATTGTTTTTAAGTTCTGTCTAGTTACCTTATGTAAGCATGTAGTTGAATGTATATTCTGAACTGATCACAGTTCCTTATATAAATTTGATTTGTTACTTATGTATCATAATCACACATCACTATTATATGTGTCTTAGTGTCGAGACTCATTTTATACTGTGCCTGTTGTTATCTAATGACAAGTTCTATATCCACTTTGGCAGATCTCTGGAATACTAAATAAATAAACCAATTATTTTCCATTACAATTTTTTTTCATGTTACTAGCTTTCTGTTGGCTGCGTGTAATGTATTTGTTTATCTGTTTGAATTAACAAATGTGGCTAATATTTAAGGAAACGTGGAACATCTTACAGTGAAATCAGAGACACGAAATTGATTTGACACATTTTCAGTTTCAAGGAGGTTGAATGTGTTCTTTTCCGCGTGACACACGCTGTGTTATGAGAATAATCAATATTGTTTCTAGTACTCAAGTGAACTCGAGAAACGCTGTTGTAGGAACGCAGCTGTATTAAAAAAAATTCAACGCTACTCTGAATTGCAGCTGTACGGAGCAAAAACGAAGAAGCTGTTGATGGTATTGAAGGTTGCTGTCTTCTGGGTTGGTATGCCTTGTAGTCGGTAGAAGTTTACCTAATTTTTAGAGGAACCTTCTGGCCTTCGTCATCTACACTCGTGATGGACGGAGCAAGGCTCTCTGAGACGTTCGTACATTTATACCAGAACTCACTGCGTCACGTCTCAGAAGACAGTTTTCGTAGTCACTGCCATGAGAGTATCAAATGTAAAGTTTACTCTAGTGCTTGTGTTTTAATTTTGCAGTATGTGTGTGTAATACGCACTACCCCGCGCCTTCCGGAAGTTCTGATCTCAAATGTACACCCCGCTTAGTTCACCATCTACTGTTTAGTCTGCGATGTAGCTCAGTGGTCTGGACCACCAGTCTGAAATCGTTACTTCTATCTTTCATTCAGCTCCATATCCCACTCGCGGTCCTGTCCAATGAATAAGGGGTCGCTCTTTCCTCAGGGGTAAAACGGTCGAAGGGTGAAGTGACCACTCACCCCCAACGAGTGCTGATGTTAAGAATGTATGAACGTATACTTTCACTCCCCCATATGTCTTCGTGACATGGGCCATAATAACTGAGTGAAAGTTTAGGGGTTTGCCAGTACAGGTGTAGGAATATGAAGCCCGAGTTATGGTCAAAAGAACACTTCACAGGAACGGCAAATACCATTTCTTTAATCCCCACAACTAACGTTTAAATAAAATAATCCTTGATATAATAAAACTAGTAACATCAGCGATAATAAGAAGAGGAATGATATGCACACAAAATACCTTTTAACCATACGAATAATATTGCCTTTAAAGCAACAATGTTGTGTTCAATCAGACGAACAGAAGGTTCTGAATTGCTACATTTTATGCATAATCATGATGGGGGATTCCGGTACATGCAGACACTTGCATCAGGTAAAATATTCTTATCACGCAATAAAACAGTCCTTAACGGATTAATCATATCACCGATACTGTCACATATCATAACGACTCAAATAGTAAAGAAATAATAAAGAGTAATAAATGTTTAATATCAGGTAAACTGAAATACCTGTGCTACAGGACCTAAAAGGCTGAAGTGGATTATCTCAGATGAGCAGATCATAAATGTAATTACCCATTTAAGCGCCTTGGTGCATAAAAGTATTGCTTATTCGTGGAACATTAAAGAATTCTTTATTTTGCTCTGTGTGTTTATGTGTGTGAGTATGTGTGTGTGTATGTGTGTGTGTGTGTATGTGTGTGTATGATTGTATGGTTTTGTTAGAGACCGAGAATAAACAGCTGTTATTTTCATAGTCAATATTAACTGTTTTAGACACGTTCGCAAAATTGCGAAAAGCAACTTTTAGCTTCGTCATGTCTGTCCGTCTATTCGCACAGAACAACTCGGCTTCAACTGGACGGATTTTCATGAAATTTGATCTTTGAATATTTTAAAAAAAGAACTTTCGAGAAAATTCAAGCCTCATTAATAACGGGTACTGCACATGAAAACCAAATCACATTTTTGATCATATCTCACTCAGTTCTTTTTAGAATGACATGTTTCAGACATGCGTTGTAGAGGAAACCAAAATACACATTTTGTGTTTCCGAAAACCATACCGTTTATGAGATGATGTGGAAAAATATTATAGAGCCGGACAGGCCACAGATGACAATGTGGCACATGTGCATTGCATGCTGGATATCAAAGGATAAAAACAAACTCTCAGAATAGTAATACTTATTGCTTTTCCACAGCACAATAGTTGTAAGAACGTGCCTCATTGTTACATTACACGTACATTTCCGGTCTTGTT
>Ga0123353_10003348_pt1 | contig 20236 bp, 15 predicted proteins | sample TergutLab28metaG_3_FD_92763 | JGI IMG/M metagenome (GOLD analysis project Ga0123353, IMG submission 92763) | Labiotermes labralis P3 segment gut microbial communities from Petit-Saut dam, French Guiana - Lab288 P3 | ecosystem: Host-associated > Arthropoda: Insects > Digestive system > Gut ... | reverse complement strand
GAGGGGTTGTGGTCAGTTCATACCACAAACACATTTAGCTCATGCTGTTCCACAGTTACATGTAGAGTTAAAATGTAAAGAGGAATGGCGGAAATAGTAACCACTCACAGGCAGGTGGCAGTCAGCAGGAATTGAGAGAGAGGAAGAATGAGTTTTGTGCAATAAACGGAGCCATACTTCAGCGAGGGTGCATTAGGTTGCCGTACATTTAACTCCAATGTTTTGGGCCAAATGTCTTCCTCAGCACCCTAATTATGAAACATGATCAGCCTGTTTTCTCTAAATATTAAACATAATTTAGATTTCGTTATATTTTAATTTTATACTTTCAAAAAGTCGGTAAAACTGAATGGTCAACAGCTTATAACAATTTCAAACATTTATAAATTTTTCCTGAATTCATCTATGATTTGTTACGGCCGTTCCCAAACATTTAGACCTTCAAACACTTGTTTACACAATTGTGTTGTGAAACTTTGCTCCTTTTAACTCTGCATGTGCCACTAGACTATCCTAATTGCTAGCGACCAAGATAGCCACTTTTTCATTTCCTTCACAGAAAGTAAATTTCTTTTCTCCCAACCAATCAGCACCATTAGCACATACCACACTCTCAAGTGTTTCTTTAAATTTTAATACCTTCTAATTTGCTGGATCCTCCCTAATGTCGTACACCATACACAGTTGAAACGAAATGGTGCCGAAAGCCTTCTTGTTTGACTATTTCGATGTAAAATATTGATCCTTCTCTCCACTCTCTGTGCCGCTTTCTCTGCATTACATTCAACTGTAAAATGTTCAGCTTCGTTCAAAGAAGGAAGCAAGAATATTTCGGAGATAAAAAGATGGATTTTGACCACGGAAATGCAGATTGTGGCGTGGTTAGACACCTCCTGCAGTTGATACGGCGTCTCGGAATGTCTGGAATACAATTAATAAACTCCAGTAAGAATGAGAGTTTTAACGTTTAGAAGGGAGGATATTGTGAATGTGTGTTTTGTGTAACTGTAGAGGGAGCTGAAGTGTGGATTGCAACTGTTGGATTAATGCGTTTTAAGGAAACTTTCTTCTTCTTGGAATCACCTAATTATTTTCAAAGGTGAAGAAAGAGATATATTATTTTATTTGCCATATAGAGAGTACTGTGTACACATTCTCAAGAAGTGAGTGGCAGATGAATGTTATCTTTTCGCATGACTTGGACATCCGGTAGTGGGTGCAGCAACAAAGTAACGGCCGGTGAAAGCCCGTCCGAAAGATTAGATAATTTTGTTCTTTTTTTTTTGCACAAATCCATTTTATACGACATCATTACGTTATCAAAACGAACTGATTGCTAGAAGTTAACTTGAGCCTACAAGTTCTTTTAATAAAGTCCTCAAAGCTGGAGATTCTCAGGTCTATTCCCGGCCTGTAACAGAGGAAATAAAAGAACCGTCGGTCACAAAACTTAGATTGGGCTGTACTTAATGTCGGATTACTAAAAGTTTCGACATTAAATGCCAATTTAAGGCTCTTGTTCTTATTAAATATGTATAGAAAATACCACCATAAAATTCGTAGGTAAGACAGAGATCTATTGCAATAATCAATAAACACACACAGTTTATTACTTTAGTGTAATTAGCGTGGCAATATGTTTCGACCTTATGATCAGGCCTTCACTATGAGCCAGTTAACTATAAGTTGTGACAATTCTTGGGATTCCAAACAAAGTTTACAAGTAATAATTATAAACAGTTGAGTGTCTTGTGTTATGTAGGATGCAGCAGATTTATACGGAACTTTAATACTAGAATATCTGGGAACAACATCCTTAATTAGTCATCGGCGATTGAAATGTATATTGGTGCAGCAATTCATAACTTTGGTTCGTGAGTTCTTGTAGCGATTGATGGAGCGAGCTTCACAAACCCTAAAATTGATGGAATCCATCCCGATGTATTGATGAGATCCATTGTTGGACAGGAAGGACTGAATGTTAAGAAAGATGGTAACGCTTCTTTTATATTCTTGCCGAAATATTGATAACGTAATATTTGCGCTCTTCTGAGTTCTTACTTAGTGTGAAGTACCGACGTTTCTTGACAACCTGTTGGTTACGTATTGAAAATTCAAGTGTTGTTTGTTATGCAGTGAAGTTCGCAAACATTTTGCAACCCACCATTTTCCTCTAAAACTTCCAATCTTGACAATCGAACCACTACGACCGTATTTCTTCCCTTATAATAAAATCTGTATAAGATGCAGTATTATTTTCTGATGATACTAGTGTCATGATTACAAGCAGAACTTGGAAGTTTTCTGTTCACTTTCAAATTTCTTTCACTCTCATTTGATTCGGTTCTGTTGCTAATAATTTGGTTATAAATTTAGATAAAATAAATACAATGCAATTCCTAACACAGTATCCACCACACTCTGCTTTGCACATTGGTAATAACGAAGAGTATAAATAAGAAACGAGGAATACAAAATTTCTTTGTTTAAAAATTTACAACACAAATTGGAAAAACCATTTTGAGCAAATGATTTCTAAGTCTAATGGAGCATGTTATGCCGTCAGTTCTACGGTCCATATCAGTAATAATAACACTCTGAAATCAATTTACTATGTGTACTTCCGTCCTGTTAAAAACTGGCACGCCAGATGGCGCCACCATAATGCTTCCTCCCGTTTCGCTTCTCCCAATGTTCCCGTTCCAACTTTTACACTGCTACCTCATCATATTATATTTATTCTTTAAAACCAGACAAAATTTTTTTCAAATCATCTGTGACGTCATGAGTAGCCTTTTTGGTTTCCAGGATAAATTTGTTTTTTTCTCATAAGAAATGTGGCCATTTTGAACTTTTCTGGTGTATAATTAATATTACTCTGCAATTCAGTTTATTGTCTTATAGCACCGAATCTGTTCGCCGTATTAATGGTTTCTAACACAAGGTCACTCGTCAAACTAAAGATTACAAAATTTTCAAGGGAGGAAAATATTTTCCCCTTATTAATATCGCCGGTAACAATTAGCAATATGCAGCTAAACCTTATATCATTATGTGCAGCAGATATATTGTTGTTCCGCACAAAATGCAAGCACAAGGCACAATGTTTCGGCACATCAGACAGCTATCTGTTACAGCAGTTTGTGAACACAAATGGTGTGGGATGTCTTGTTTTGTAGAGATTAATAAGGCTTACATTTCAACTGTTGTGTGGTCGCAAGCTCAGTCCGTGTGTCATGACTTTGTTTTGTGACTGACTTTTTGTGCTTAGTTGGACTTGAGTTGTCAGTGCCTTCTGCTAGTAGCATTTTTACAGCTTATGGAGGACACCATCACCTTACTTCGGTGCTGGCAAAACACAGAGTATACATGAATTCTTCGCATGTAAATGTAACACAAAAGAATTACCTTTATTTTATATTGCTATAAAAATTTTGTATTACATACTGAAAACTTAATGTTTTAGTTTTGTTCATTGTTTTGATTTTCTTCATGGTGTATCCTTCGTAGCAACACGTCAGCTAAATGGCCACAAATTTGACCAAATTATGTACTAGGTTAATATCGATTTTAGTGTAAACTTAATAGGATATTTCAATAAACACTTGTTGGATTAATTCTTATATTTGTCGCAGATCTGAATTACGTAGAATCTGAATACCGAAACATGTGTTGAAGCTTCTGTTTACAGAGAGCTGCGATCATAATGGACCATGATGGCTTCTGTGGTTAGATTTGTACGTTAAATTACTGCCCGACTGCTGCAGTGCAACAAAATGAAAGACAAAGGAAGGAAAGAAACATGAAACCATCGGCACATTTTTGTTGGAATAAAGTGAAATGTCCACCCTACGGAAGAGACACTTGAATCCTGACTGGTTACGACATACATCTTGTATGCAGCAGCACAGAAATAAACTGTACCGCGTCAGATTTTATGAAGTGGCCTATAGACGTGTTTGCTACAACGCAGTATATAATGGCGGTTTGTTCTATGAATTGCTGGGGGGGGGGGTGCTTTATCTAACGGGCAGTATCGGAGTGGTTGAGCTGGATCTTACTGCCCGTGTTGCAAAACTCCACACAAAAGACCACTTCCTTTTTTTCTGCCTCTTCGTAATATTTCACACATTCATATTTTTTGTGTTACAGTATCAGGAATGTCTCATCTATCAGCCTAATCTCGCACTGATATTGGGTACACCTGTGTCATTAATGACTCATAGTCAAAGATATTTGCTCTTCATAAGAAGATTTAATCCAGTTTGTAAATAAAAATCAATGATCATGTGTCATTTAATGGTAAAAGAATGTAATCTAATATTATTATACTCAGTTATCAGTTGAGTGATGGATGCATGCCATTCTGCGGTATTACGCAACACATATTTGAATTCGATGAAACGTGTCTCATGTTCAAGGGTCAAGAAATTCCACATTAATGACCATAGTGACGCAATTTATTGTTGGTATCACAGTCTACAAAACTAAAAGCCGTCATTACACGATGCAGTAGTTTATTCAGTACAAAACACAACATATATCAGTAATCAGCACTATAAACCTGTCGAACTATTTCGTTTCAATGAACAACCATCCGTCCCATTCTTAAAACAAAGTACACCCAGCCACTGCGCACATTTTGTAATCACATTCTGTGTTTTAAGTGTACTACGGTGGCACAGTGGTTAAGGCGCTCTGCTGCAAATCGGAAAATGGACTGTTCGGTTCCAGATTGAGCTATTGGAAGTTATCCTTGACATAATTCTTCCGATCCCAGTATGGTCCTGCGTTTCGACTGAGCCTGGAACAGAATGAGTACCAGGTATATATTCTGGAGTTAAAAGCGGTCGGTGCCTGTCTGATAACCTTACCACCATCCTGGGCCAGTGTCATGTATTGTGGGAACCTTAACTTCCTGGAACTCTATGGGCACTTCGGGGCTGTAATGGGATTTATTTAGCTTATACTTTGTTTCAATAATTTTCCTGAAGAAGGTTCTGTGAACCGAAACATGTCTCCATCTCTTTAAAAAAGAGAAGACTTTCTGAAATCTTTTGAAATAAACATCTTAAGGCGAATATTTGGATCGCCGAGAGAGAATAGGATGTGGATAATAAAATAAAATGAAGAACTTTAGGAAAAAGTTCAATACTGTGCATTTAATTCAACACATTAGAAAGTGCCGGACCTGTATGAAGACACCCGACACTCCGCATACCGAAGAAATCCCAATCGCTGAGCTCGATGGCAATTGGCAGTGGAAAAACCAAAGTTTGAAGGGGAGTAAGGTGTGAAAGATGACGCTGTCAAACCTCTCCGTTTTTTTTTGTAACTGGAAGCTGACTGCGCACAGCTGTACAATTTGGAGGCAGAATAAATGGGGTACAAAGGGTCAACTGCGGGCTGTAGTGCTGTAGGAGCGATGGAATAACAGGTTTTGATGTTTAATGGGGTTCCTATAATATTAATTAATTCCTTAAGGCTCCGTATAAGTTCCGTTTTTCCCTAACCGCAAACCTAAGCGAAATAATTATTGACATGAAAATTCCTGGCACCAAAACAAACGGGCCCTTGGAGACGTGATAGCACAACGTCTGAGTAGATAGCATACCCTTTTACCGCCGGAAGTGACGTCACATTTCACGTGATGTAAACAAACATAGCGTCGGGGTCAATGACCTCTAAACTGGAAGGACGTCACATGTAAACAAATATGTCGGATAACCTTGCCCCAGGCGGTCACATGGTGTAAACAAATCTAACTTTATCCTCTGATATGTAAACAAATATGGCAATGGTCACCCGGAGTAAACAAATGACGTAGTATCTAAATAAATAGGACTGGTGACCTAATTTTGGCAGACAGTATGGCGCCGGTTATTATTTTGAATTAGCGGTAACTTAACGTTAAGGTCTACCATTTTGAATGAGCGCTCCTTTAAATTTGTTCTAACACAAGTCTGCCATTTTTCCAATATCGCTGCCAGCGCTGTACTTTTAAAATTTGTCATGCCTAACTTTAAGTTTGTATTGGCGCTTTCCGCTCTTATCCAATATGGCTACCTACGCGGTACCTAACTTCTTACAATATGGCTAGCAGTGTGCTTATTTTAAATTAAATTTATATGACTATGTTTCTCGTAGAGTTGGTTGAAGCGGTAAGATTCCGGAGTTAAAGTTGATCTATGCAGGTTTCGAATTTGGTGTCTTTAACCATCTCTTTTTAAATGATCCTTTCCCGGGTATAAGGAAAATAAAGAAACACAATTTACATTTTACAAACACATACAATGTATGATATGTTATTATTCAAATAACATAAATACACACAATTATCAACACTTATAAGCATTATATATCATCAGAAAGAAATGTGTTTTTATATTTTAGTACACTTATTACGCCACTCTGCTAATTCTTCTTCGAATTTACCGTATTTGATCACTTCTCTCTCTCTCTATGCAAGCAATTGCCAAGTCCAACAGCTGTAACCAATATTTCTTACCTAAAACCACTTGTTTGTTCTCACTCGTGATACGGATATACCGTCCACAGTACACTGACAGGGTATGTTGTAAATCACCAAGTTCGTGCACTTCATTCTTGGGTATATCACCTTTGAACGCCACCAGAATGAACCACTGCGTGATCAGAAGGAGTTCCGAACTTCACCTCCGGTTTGAGGTTATCATCATTAAGGTAGATGGAAACGTACATTGTTTGTTGCTCGTTGCGGTAGTACATACGACGAAGTAACTCCCACGTAGTCATATGGAATACATTAATGAAATACAAGTTGCGGGGGGCACTTTGCATACTGTAGAGTAAGAATGTGAAAGTTGAGCCACTGCGCTAATGTATAGGCAGTCCGCAACGCACAAATATATTTAGACTTGTTGTGACATGTAAACGTGCAACCTATGATCGGCAGACATATCGATGAGTGGAGGGCATCCTAGCTGACTGATGTCAATAACAGTGCGCTCAAAAATTCCGCTGATAAATTGGGTTTTCTGTGGTCCAAAGCAATACATTACAACAGCGGATGATGCCTCGCGATGTAGCACAGTCTCCAGCTCTGAATATAGTACATCACCATCATTCCAATTACAATCGTGGTCAAAAGCTTCATTTATTCGGGCGTTAAACATTGGTACTTCCTCCCAAACTTAGGACTCTTAAAGACATAAAATGCAACCCGTTACTCTGGAATTAGAAAGCAGCAAATTTCTTGAATACGATATCACCATCTCGCCCTTCCAAGTATGTGAAATCAATCACTAACAGAGACATTTTCAACTAATAGAATATTTGTGTACATACATTATTTATATTTGTGGCTTGCAAGACTGCTGCCCCTCCAACCGGCCGCAATCAGGACACAATCCAAACTGAGCGCGGAACATGCGCAATGCCTTTTTATCGTTTCAGGTGTAGCGAGCAGGAATAAACATTTTGACGAATGACGTCATGGATAGCCCTCTGACTCTGCCGAGTGCGTACAAGCTGCAGTAATGTCCGCAGACATTCGAAGTTAAACCCTGTAGTCTGTGGCGGTTAAATGTCCAACAAATTGAGTGGCGCTGCAAGTATGCCATAATTTCAAGTTTGAATGGTGGTAGTCCGTACGAATCAAAATATTCGGCGTACCCAGGGTCGGAAAAACAGACAGCTACCAATGCGACCCGGGTATGTAATGCTTATAAAGGTTAATGACAATTATTGTGGACTTTGTAAGTGTGGGTGGTAAAGGGTTTAATTGATACACTCCTTGAAATTAGTTTACGTATTAAGTTAAAACTTTATGAATTTGAATGGTGTTCATTCTACTCTAACGTTCCTGGAGTGGTCAATTTCAATCTGTGCAGGGAATTCAGCATATAAAATGCATATCACAGGTTCAGGCAGCGGTTTTTTAAAGCGTGCCTCTATACGCACATTTCCTTGACGAGGTAAACATTCATTTTCTTCGTCAGCCTACCTATCAGGTGTCAGGTCAAATTCTAACACGTAGAAAAACTTTGTGAATATTTCCAGTGTAATCATATGAGCACAATCATCGTGATGAATACCAGTACTTGAAAATAGTCTTTCGTAAGACCTGGTAGCACCAAAGGTTGAAGAACTATCATTTGTCAACGGTTCGGAAGGGTTCTGAACTCCGTCTACGAAAAACACAAGATTCATCATGTCATAATGGTGAAAGTGAAATGGATTCGTATTGGTATAACCAACGAATGTTGTGTTTTTAACGAATGCTATGAGAATCCTTTCAGGAATAGGTCCGAGGTATGCATTATCTATAGAGACTTGCTGGGCCCCAGATCTCGCTGTAAATATTTTAATCTGAGTATGTGTAAGAGTATAATGTGCTTTATGCTTCTTAGCTAAAACATTAGTGTGAGCTAGTAGAAAAGGGGGTTTCAATTCGACTTGAATGACAGAAAAAGTAGCGTCCGAAATCTTCATACGCACTTTGTTGTCATCTGAAGGGGCTAGAAGTTAAAACGATTTAGGTGCCCGTGTAAGTTTAATGTTGATATAAACAACGTTAATTAACATTTTATCTGAACTGAAAAGTCAGCATGGAGCCTCCCATATAGTTCAATAGTGTTACCACTGCTGGGGTAATTTAACCGCTTGACGTAACCACTATTATCTTTGAGTCATCCAGACGAATCGAGGTACTAAAAACTGGAGATAGATGTGTACCAGACGCGTCAGAACCTTAGTTTAAAAGCCTATCGAGGTAAGCCTTGTAACGATAACTCGTCTCGTGAAGAGTAACTGGTTTACCGTTTAGTGAGATACTGAGAGTACTAAACATTGAATGTAGAAAATTGTTAACACAACACACTGTGTTTGGCTCAGCACTTTCTATATCTGATCCATCAGTCTTGACAAGTTTGACACGTAAGAGAAAACGTACAGAATTTAAATCTATGTAGTAATCGCTATGGCCCGTGCAATTAAATTCCAAATGGGCAGGGATGTCTGCTGGCGCAATAGGTTTTTATTTAATGGTGTGACTATTTACGACAGATGTTTGAGTACTGCGTTTTAGGAAGATGTCAAGCCCCGACTTTAAACACTCCATTATTCCTCCGTGAAAATATCCTTCACCTTCCTACATTTGTCAAAAGACTGAAATTTTTTCGACTTGCGCTTTCTTTTTTAATCCAAGCCAGACCCTGTCATCTTTTTAATCTTTTCTTGGAGGTTACCCTTTGCTTCACTGAAAAGATTTTTGAAACCCACATGTTGTTCTGGTTCCTTATTAAGAATATCATTTTTTATATTGGAACCTGTTTTCATAGCATCTTTACCGACCGCCTTTGCGCCTAAATAAAATAGAGGATTTAAAAAACGGAAGAGCCCTCTGTAGAAGGACCTTATTCCGTTACCCCTCTGCATCCTGAAACTAGACCTGTAAACAGTACCAATCTAACCACCACCACCACTTTGATTTACGTAGTCCCGTGTATATAGATCCATTCTAACTACCAAACTGAAAATCATTACGCCGAGGACTACTTTTTAAAGTGTAATATTACCAGACATGGAATATCGCTACCTTCGAATAACATATTGTCACCGGTTTTCATAACGAAACGAATCGAAATTGACTATAAAGGACTGTTCCACCGGTTTATATAATGGGTTATCAAATCTATGATAACCTGTGTTCGACGGGAAGTGCAAAGAAGTTAGTAGTCGCACATAAGAAACTCCAACCAAATTTGGTTTTATGATATCTGTGTAAATGTATACGGGTTCAGGCTAAGTAAAGTTAAATTGTCTTTTTTGGATAGGTTCACTGCGGAAGAATGGCAATTAGCAGGGTTCATAATAATTTCAGCTAAATCGTCAATACCGTTATTTACACGCGAAGGTAAATAAGAAACTAATTTTCGTTAACCATAATGGAATTTTCCCCGCAACATGAATTAAACAACTTTTCACTTTGCTTATGATATTTTTTTATATAGTTCCCAAATGTAAGTACGAAGTTTTCGTTTATAAACGGGGCGTAAAATAGAGGTATATTTGTGAGAAGATCGAACACAGATTCATAATGTTTTACAGGAAATGTGATTTCCTCCGAATCTAAAGGAAGTTTATTGTGCAATGACCGCTTTTTTTACTCTTCAGGGTAAGAAATTTCGATTAGGCCAACCTCCCATTTATCATGTTCCAACTCGAGTGGTGTAGACAGTTTGGTTCTAAAGTCGGCTATCGTGTTGGCCGGGAAATAATAACCGGAACTGTCTGATGGCAATGTTACGTAAAAGTAGACCATTATAATTTCTTATATCCGTAGCGTTTATCTAAGAATTGAACGTCGCATCGTATCCTCTCCATTTGACAAGATGTTGTTTAATACCATCATTGTTACGTGTGCGTACTATTTTATCTATTTGGAACTCGGTTTGGGGCGATACAGTAACTTTGTCAAGCTCGTAATTGTGAAACTGCTCTTTGATAGGCCGATACTGCAAATCTGACAGTTCATAAACAGGTTTGGGTACGCGAAGAATAACCTTAAATACACGGAATATTTCTGTTGAAAATGTTTGTTCATACCCCTTGGTAAATATCAACTTCTCTTTTGTGATCCACACAAGATCTCCTACTTTGTAACCTCATTACTCAGACATAACAAGAGCTCATAAAACTCTTTCTCTGAGTCCACAATAGTAGTCTGGGTCTTGTTTTGGTTCTGTGCCCGTTTGCCCCACATTGAGTTCAATTTGAGTTTAGCCAAAGTTTGTTGCCCTACATTTTTCTAAATGGATGTCTTGTCTAGAGCAATTCCATCTGCGCGCCGGTAGTCCTCAGTGTATCTGTCCTTATCGTCTTCACGTTGAACCCATGATGGATAGCAGGATGATTCTTGTTTCAATTTTAGAACATGTTTACGTACTCAGCAAACAGACCTCCAGTATTGGTGTCCTTGTCAAAGGACGTCACTTCATATTCCCAAAATTCAAACACGTCCATTACACTATAACCCATCTCTACAGCCTTGAGGACTTCATCCACTACCCATGTACCAACTATGCACCGCTCCTCATCAGATTGTGTACATTTACCTTGATTCATTATGTCGGAACAAGCAGAACACAAGGGGAACATCAGTTTGGAGTTGCTTTTGTACGGAAGAACCGGATGGTATTGTTTCCTAGGAGGTAGAACCTTACATTTGATCACACCCTCACTATCCAATTAGTCAAGGGGATTGTCTGCACCCACGTAAACTTTCGGGTGGCCGAAGGGTAATTTACCGTATTTACAAATGTAAGGGTACAGACTTATAACGTGCACATAGTGGATCTTCTCCCAGCAAACAATTGAGAGTCGCCTTAACTGTAACGATACTCTTTTTAATTGCACTCACGACATCCAATGACCGCCCCTTTTACACGCGTCCGTCTTATTGTAACATAACGTCCATCCTAATAGACGTTAAATAGTCTACCGATTTAAAACTACTTTGACTGGAACTAAAATAGTTTACATAATTGTTAATTACATACCTAAAAATCGTACATTATATGTTTTTATAAAATGTATATAATTTCATTATACCTGGGATCCTTTAAAAAAGAGAGCGGCTTAAAACCACTGGATTCGAACCCTGCATAGATCAGCTATAAGTCCGGAAACGTACACTTGAACCAAATCTACAAGAAACATAAATTCATATTAATTTAACTTAAAGTAAGCACACTGGTAGCCACATTGCAAGAATTTAGGTTTAATTTAAAAGTACCGAGTAGGTAGCCACATTGGAAAATGGCGGAAAGCGACATTTCAAACTTAAGGTTAAGTTAGAAAAAATTTTAAAATACATAGCTGGCACCCATGTTGGGAAAATGGCGGACTTGTGTTAGAACAAATTTAAAATGGCGCTCATTCAAAATGGTAGACCTTAAGGTTAAGTTAACGCTAATTCAAAATAATATCCGGCGCCATACTGTCTAGCAAAATTAGGTCATTAGACATATTTGTTTACATACTACGTCATATGTTTACTTCGTGTGACCATCGCCATATTTGTTTACATATCAGAGGATAAAGTTTGATTTGTTTACAACATGTGACCGCCTGGGGCAATGTTGTCCGCCATATTTGTTTACATACTGCGTCATTTGTTTACATATGAGGTCAAAGTTAGGTTTATTTACACCACGTGAACGCCTGGGGCAAGGTTATCCGTTATATTTGTTTATATACTATGTCATTTGTAGTCTACCATGAGTAGGTCATCCGCCATGTTTGTTTACATAATAGGTCATTTGTTTACATATCAGAGGTTAAAGTTAGGTTAGGCGCCATACTGTCTCCCGAAATTAGGTCACCCGCAATCTTTGTTTACATACTGCGTCATTTGTTTACATATCAGATGTTAATGTTACGTTAGGCGCCACATTGTCTGCCGAAATTCGGTCATGCGCCATATAAGTTAGGTTTATTTACACCACGTGACCGCTTAGGGCAAGTTTATCCGCCATATTTGTTTACCTACTACGTCATTTGTTTACATATAGGAGTTTAAAATTAGTTTTATTTACACCACGTGACCGCCTGGGGCAAGATCGTCCACCATCTTTGTTTACATGCTACGTCATTTGTTTACATATCAGAGGTTAAAGTTAGGTTTATTTACACCACGTGAACGCCTGGGGTAAGATTATCCGCCATATTTGTTTACATACTACGTCACTTCCAGTTTAGAGGTCATTGACCCCGACTCCCTGTTTGTTTACATCACGTGACCTGTGACGTCACTTCCGGCGGTAAAAGGGGATGCCAACTCATTATCTGTTCAAAATTCCCGTTCTTGTATAGGTGCCATTTTAATCCACTCCAAAAATTCCGAATTCATTCTGCCTCAAATTCACTCTCGTATTATCTTCTCCACCCAGTCTCCCACACGGTCTACTAACCACACCAGTTGCAACAAGAACCCGGCGCTCTCGGTTTCCTCCACCTACACCCAGTGCGCAACATTTACTGCACATCTGAACTTATTTCCGACATTCACCTCATTACTATTCAATACACAATAAACAACATGAATTTACCCATCAGTTAATCTCCACTGTCTACATTCCTTCATTCTCGTCAGGACCAAACATTAGCAGACTCGAATCTGCTGGTCGGTCCTAAAGGGTGCTAATTCAGATATCATACCCCCTTAAAGCTTCAAGTTATTTTAGCTTTTATATCGTTTATTGCGTGCATCTTGACACATTAAAGCTTTAGTAACACCAACAAATGCTCAATTTCACAATCAATTTGTTTTCATTTCCTTAACTCCTACATGTTCCGCCATTCTCACCATCTTCAGGGATCTTACACCAAGATTCATTTGAAATGTACGACAATACATTATTTATAATAAACACAATTGTTGTGATGTCAGTAATGCAGATTGTAGTTAAAATTATGAAATATGTGTAACATAAATTAGTGCTGTTAATACAGTGATAACAATTTTTTTTATTGTATGATTGAAAGATGTGTAAGTGTCCGTTACAGTTATTGCTCGTAATCAAATACCCGTTCTTGATTCAAATTGCAATAAAACCTGTTAATATATAAGCGATATTTTTAATTGGATTATAAAAATATTAAGTTGTAATAGAAATAAAGTGTTTCATAATTATTGCTGCATATTTTAATGAAATTTGGGGGTAATATAATTGAAGATGGCGACAATGCCGAAACATTTAGTAGTTAAGTAATAGTAGGTGTATATATAGAATGTAGAAATGTGCATTTGTTTGTGTCGCCGAAGCATTAACCTTTTGGTGCCGGAATTATTTTTTAATTTTAGCACACCCTGTATATAAAAAGTGAATAATACAGAAACCAAATATGTTAGAATTATGAAACAAACGCATTTTGAAGAGAAAAATACGGAGAGTATACACCATGTTTAAAATATTCGATACCTATATTTGTTGAATAAATATATAAAATGCAACTTTTGAGGTTAGCGGTGCGGTAAATCAACTATAGTTGACGCTGGGCTTCTAAAGGTTAAGGTAAAATTATTATTGGTTTGGAAGGAGAACTGCGATCTTCCGGTGCAGTACGCACAGTATACTGGTAATTGCGTGCCGATATTTCGGGACAACAAATGGGCTCCATCTTCAAAGCAAAAACTTTTGCACATTGGAAACTGGACCGATATGATGTCTCCAAAGGTCGGTAGGGAATTGCCACTCCACGCTGTGCAATATCCCAGAAGAACACATTTCGTATGTACTTCGCAACGGAGCCTAAATTGTCGCTGCTTTAATATAATTGTAACTTTCCCATATACCACGTACGAACCAACTACTGGCCAGTAGCCTATCACTGTGTATAACGTTCTTTATGTCACGGCCACAAATTGTTACCATTCGGTACACATGCATTGTACAAACTGCACAGTATCTTATCATTCGGTACACATGCACTGTATCATTCGGTACACATGCACTGTACCATTCGGTACACATGCACTGTACAAACTGTACAGTATCTTATCTCCCACCGCCTCTAACTTTTCTACTACGAAGTTACATTCAAGGCACAAGCGTGCCTTGAATGTAGATTAGGGAATGCCTGTTCGGCCGATGGAAAAAGGAAGAGCTCTCTGGAACATAGTGGATGAAAATATCTTTAGCAGTTAGGCTTTAATTTTTTTAACCAATGGGCCGATCCTGCCACTGGAGCATTGTGCTTCATTTTTATGTGAATCACGAAATGATGGATAATGTCCAAAAGCTGCTAATTATGAACGGTAAACGATGCTTTGTGCAACACACATTTGACTGTACTTTGAGAAATGAAGGTTTGTTTAATTTCATCATGTGTCATAATCCCTTAAATGGTCCTGTACTTGTATAGGTAACAAATAATATTCCATTAATGTGCTTGGAATAAATATCATTTTGAAATATTTTCCAAAGAGAGGAGAGTCATAACTAACGACAACTAACCTCTCATATTTGGATGAACAGAAATAAGGATCCAGCAATTAAGGGAAAAAATATTAATTTGAATGCATGTCTGTAGCGTAAGGTGTGTTCTAAAGAGCATCTCCCAAATCTCGTCTGTCTGGCCACTACTGGTAAATCGCATGGCTCTGCTGTTTCGTTTGTGTCATGTATAGTGTTTGTTATCATAGGGGTTTGTTAACAGGTGAAAAGTACTTAATGGGGAATATCAGAGAAATTTATTGATTTTTGTCAGTAATTTGATTGTAATAGTTGAAACAGGCAACATTCAGTTGCCTTCACAATAGTGCGAATTCCATAACATGTTGTTTTGATTTTGTTCTGTTACAGAGTGGCACTGGTAAATGTGTTGATTGGAGGCCAACTGAGGTGTCTGTGGACACGTGACCAGGAGTGGGCAGTGGTCAGTGTGGTAGAATGCAGTAGTCTTAATTAAGGGGTATATTTTTCCTTATTTTGTACTTCCAAAGTTAGAAGCATATCCACAGATTGTCCCTGTCAATAGCATGACGGCCTGTAACTAGTGTAGAGGTATATCTCCACTCATTCTTAACCTTGACACTAGATGCAGTTGAGTGGCTAACTTCTCGCTCCGACCACTTTACGCCCAGGAAGGAATCCCTGCACCCATTCAAGAGGAGGCTGGGAGAGCCTAAGAGCTGTTCCGGGAGTTTTTAAGAATAGAAAATTTTCGCCCCCATGAAGATCCGAATTCTGAACCGTCCAGCCTGTGGCCTAGTCACTACACAAACTGCGTTACACATATACAAATTGTTGTGTCTAAAATAATTTTAAAATTTTGGAATATTTTTTCAGGTATTGATGACCAAAGTTACTGGCTATTGGCTAGCCAAACGGCGTTCTAGTAGCAACTCATTTGAAATTTAAAGTTTGTGTTTGAGTTCTGCCTGAAATCAGCAGCCACAGTAGGTCAAATCTTGAAGAAATTCAAGACTATGTTACATGTTAGAAGTAAATGTGGAGGACATTTACAGTTTATGTTTTACTCAATATAACCACGGTGATTGCTTAAAGAAGGATGAAGAGCTTGGCAGGATGTCGGGATACATGGGGAAATTAGTGGTTTATTGGAAGTGCTGAGCTGCGAAGAGACTACTAGGGAGACCTAGACACAGATGGGAGGATAATACTTGAACACATATTGATGAAAGCAATGTGGCAGAGAAGGGTCTGAATCTGACAAAGGATGGTGAGCTGAGGTAAGAAAGCGATAACGAATGTTGAGTTCTATAACAGCAGGTAAATTTTTGATAAGGTACAAAAAATTAAATGGTGAAGACAGACGTTCTGTGACAGACATACCTGTAATGCTGACCGTAGTAAGTACTGATACTTTTTGTTTAATCGGGGAGTGACAAAGTGCAGAAACTGTATATATCAGTGTATATTGAAATGGCAGATGTTAGAACTTTGCATGTCACAAGAAATGGACAGCAGATAAGCGTGATGCAGTGAGATGGAACAACACAGTGATTTTTTATTTCAGTGTGGCAGTGTAGACTGTTGTGGCAGCACTGACAGGAAATGATGGAACTGCTAGTTCCGGTAGACTTTTTCGAAAGTTTGACAGATGTGAAACCAAAATACTAGGCACATAATATAATAAGTTGTCTGACGTGGCAGTAATTCTGGCTTGTATTCAGTGGTGCCCAGTTTGAATCTTAGCTATGGTACCGACTGTCCTGACTCGTTTCTTTCGTGGTTTCCTCAGCCCTTGCAGATGAACACTAGGATAATACCTTAAACAATTTGCAGGCCGTTCCATCCACATTCGTTCCTTAACATCCAGTCATTGGACACTTTTGTGTGAGTAACTGGCAGGATAATTAAATAAATTATACAGTTTTTAATTCAATTTTTTTATTTTGGTTTCAGAGAACTATGCTGCCTTGGATTTCAGGGTCCACCTACTGATCTAAGCCAGCTCCTTCAGTGTCACATGCTTATATAACCTGACCACATCTTTCCTTTTCACTTTGATCCTGAAGATGCAGTTGGCATGTTCCTTTGAGACACTTGTATCCACCTAAACTGACATATGTCACAACCCACAAAACCATAATGTGGTTGTAAATAATTAATTATAGAATACAGGTAGTGAAGCGTACCTGTGCTGTTTGGTGTTCACTGCACACATAGCGGTAGCAATAATGCCTTACGATATTCTGCAGCTGACAGTTTCATATGCATGTTGTTGTCCTTGTGGTAGTGGAGTGCTGGCCAATCCTGCTAATCATGCTCTCGTCCATTTGCTGTATGCTTCATGCATTCAAAGACTTCATCTTCATTTCTTTTTTATATGGGATTCACAAGTGACATCCTTCATGAGCTATATAATTAGAAGTCCAGAAGTTCATGTCACATCACCTTTGAAACAACTGAATAGGATTACCACGGTCAATGGTGATATCCATCCAAGAATTTGATGTCTATGCCATCCTGCTATGAAACAGCAAACAGTAACATGTGTTATGTTGGTGGTGATGGGTCGCATAACTCTATATAGTGACTAGGCTATGTACTGGAGAACAGAGGAATCCTGGATTAATTCCTGGCAGGAGCAAGATATTTTTCTCTCCTCCAGAAGTGTCCAGACCAGCTTTGGGAACCACTCAGCTGCCTTCTCTTAAGTGGGTCCCTGGTGTGTTCCTTGGGCTAAAATGGCTGGGGAGTGAAGTTGACCACTTAATTCCAACTTGTACTGAAATTAGGAATGTGTGGATTTAAACCTCTACTCCCCCTTATGCCTTTATGGCAAGCGTTTGGGCACCTTTACCTTTATGTTAATGGTTTTAATAAAACTTAATCGTACAATGTTTGATCCCGTTGACTTAATTTGTAATTATGCTGTGCATTGAAAGTTTGTAATTTATTTTTTACTGTTACTTGGTAGTTTTGAAGCAAATAATAGCCGCAACTAAACATTTTTGGGAAATACTATCTTACAGGATGCATTGTGAAATATGATAAGATAGCATAAACAATGATACTTCAGAGGAGTTGATTGTAAGTAGCAGCTTCATAAGATAATAATGTGTAAGTAACATCCAGGGTCAAAATCTACTGGTCTACATGCGGCTTATCTGATTGCACAGATCCAATGAAGGATGTGCACCTGTATATAAAGTGCCTGAGCTGCCGGAAAGGCTGATTTTAGATTGATCATTTGCAGAGTTGGATACCGTCACAGAAAATACATCATGTGGTGCGGAGGTTTGTGAGGAACGTACACCACCGGCCATGAGAAAATGCGTTAGGAACTTTCTTCAGGCTTACTGACTGTTGGGGTAAGTATTTGATGTTATATTTTCGGAAGCTGTTGGAATTACACAGCATCGTGTCCGTCGGAATTAGGTGTAATTGCTTTTCTTCTAACCTGATTTGCTGATATTAGTGTTGAGAGCAATTCCTGAATAACACACACAGACTTGAGCCTGCCGAAATATGCGTTAGGGATTGCTAATGTATTTACAATAGAAGCTGCAGGGGAAGAGGACTGCTTCTTTAACTTATTTGTCCAGGGACTGAATCAGTTAATGTTGATTCATTAAGAAAAGCCTGCTTTGTTTGTGCCAGTTTTATCAAGAATTCTGTTAGTGATAGTCAAAGTGAATGAATGTGGCAAAAATTGCGTGCAGAAGATGCTCTTGCAGCAGGATATGCATCAGATTGCTGGCATGAACACACTGAATTTGAAAGTTATCTGACATGTGTTAAATAAAAAGCAGCAAAATGAGCTATTTTGAACTAAGGGTGTACTATGTGGGGGAGACCAGAGATTGAAGTGTGTGTGATTTGTCAGAATGATGTGATAAAATTTCATTCGATTGAAAGACGTGTTGCAGACGCTGGAGGTATATTGTCCATCAGCTGGTAGTTCAGGGTCGTGATCAATGGATGAAAATACCAGCTGCTTCAATGACCCTCAGATGATTCATATTTTGAAAGAAGGGTTGTGACACATTGTTCAAATGCTACATAAGACGGCAGTACACAAAAATCAATTTACATTTACATAATTTACGTTTCATTGTTTCATTATTGAAACTAAGTCAAACAGAATATGAAATTAGTCAGTATAATACAATACAATACAAAATTTCGATTGTACAATACAGTCTTTTTATAGTCCACCAGCTGTGTACAGCTTAAAATCTGAGTAGTAACCTTTATCCGACGAACGCACCAGATCCTTTTAAATCGGCATCTTACGAACGCACCAAACCGCTGGCCATTTAATTGCCCCGCACACTCATGTAGAGGCTTAGAATAATAGCCCAACTCGTTTCCTCCACATTATATATTGGTTTTGGTAAGATTCACGCTCCGGCTAATTTACCAATAACGTACATTTGCGCCTCATGTATACCAAATTTTTAGTCAATCTCTACTATTCGAAACAATTATATGTTTGCTTTTATGCTAAACAACTGACTCCTTTCACTTCCTTCTCACCATGCCTCTCCATTCGAAGTGCATTGACGACGAATTCCAAACCGACGAAGCCTCAAAGCCTCATTCACTCTGTTATAGGAATTCTGTTTGTGACGGCGTGCTTCGCATAACAATTTGCTTGCTGTGTACTCCGCTCTGATCTAAAAATTGCTTATTTAGCGACCTTTCTCGCTATAGTCGCAAGAGAGAAGCAAATTATTTTTTCGGTCGCAGGATATATTACTGCTGAAAGGGACTAAACACCAACTGTCTGTATATGATAAAATGCTAATATTATATTGGTTTTCTGTCAGTCTTCCATTTCAATTCGGTTTCTGGTCCATTACAGAAGCACGGTTTAAAAAATAAAATAAACAGGGCGCACAAACTCGCCCACACCAATAAATTTAGGCAATTAATGGCCATATTGTGAGGTCATGGTCTTCCCATGCCCTACTCGTATATTGAACGTGAGAAACCACACTCTGGCCATCTCCACTGGATTATTATTCCAATTGCAGTTACATATATACGAATAAACAGACCGGTCTCTAAATAGTCAGCCATAATATGGCATTTCATTGCCTTAACTCTTGGCCGGAATGAATATTTTTTTGTCAGCAGCATGGGCTATGTAGATAAGGGAGATAGAATGGCAAATTCCAATTCTATCAACCGTCGCACATGGAAATCGAAAAAGAAACTCTTCTTCAATCTGTTTGACCTGCCCATTCGGAATAGCTACATCCTTTTTTCCTTACTGG
>Ga0123353_10003344_pt1 | contig 20245 bp, 17 predicted proteins | sample TergutLab28metaG_3_FD_92763 | JGI IMG/M metagenome (GOLD analysis project Ga0123353, IMG submission 92763) | Labiotermes labralis P3 segment gut microbial communities from Petit-Saut dam, French Guiana - Lab288 P3 | ecosystem: Host-associated > Arthropoda: Insects > Digestive system > Gut ... | reverse complement strand
TTGGATACGAGACGATGTTGTTCCGGCAGTTCGCAAAGCATGCGAGGAAAAGATTCTGTATTACAACAACCTGATGAAGCGAAACGATTTGAGTTGCATGTTCAAGTCGAAGACACAAGAACGGATAGAAAGAAATATGCAGTACATTGTCGCCATGAATGAGTTGGCGTTGCGTAGTGATATTGCATTTCGGTCAAGGATTATATTGTCGGCGGATGCAGTAGAGGCTGGCAATGCGGGAACCTATCAAATTTGAAACCATGAAAAAGACAATCACGTCAGCAATATCGGTTCTTTCAATGGCAGTAACGGTGCTGTCGCTTATGTGGAAACATTGGCGGCTCATCATATCGCTCAGTTCCTTTCCCAAACTGCCGGACAATTGGAAAGACTCGGAGCAAGTACGTGTATTTTTCGTTGCACTGATGCGCTCCGATGTTGCTCATGAGATCACAAAACTGATTCCATTGCGATGGGGAGATAATGCTCGCTTCCTACTGGTGAATTTGGCAGACAATCCAGAGTTGTGGGGACTTGCTTGGGCATTCGCAAATGGCGTTGACTATAGTGATAGTGGAAATAGGAGCACGATACGGGATCGGATCAGGGATCGGCTTTCGCAAATGTTCGGGCGGACTTCGACCATGCCTGAACTTGCGGGAGATGTCGAAGAACTGGTAGCGGCGATCCAAGTGACGCAGTTGATTTTCAAGAAATCGAGTCAAGCATAAACTGAAACGGAGGAACAATGACACGCACGACAAGAAGTAACAGAATAACAATCACCCAAGAAGAACTGGAGGCGTTGATCCAGAAAAAGGTCGCCGAAAGTTCATGGTGGCGATACCGCATCATGCCGGTCGTTCGCTGGATTTGGCGAAGCAGGTTCGCGTGGTTTCTAGCGGGGATATTAATCGCCGGGTTAATCCTCTCCCCTTTTGCATCGGGGGGAGCTGGGTGGCTGCGAATCTGGTCAAGCCAGATCAGCATCTTGTCCGACTCCCCCAGCCAGATCGCGTTGGCAGCCCCGCACAGCACGGCGAGCGACCAGACGAAGCGGCGGACGATAGTGCAAGTTTACCGCAAGACAGCGGAACACATCCGGCAGGGGACGATCACGTCACTCCCCAACGCGATGACGGAGTTGCGGATGGGAACGATCAACCTTCAGACGGGGGAGTGGCAGAAAATCAACGACCGGTTAGACGTTTTTCTATCCAAGGTCTCCGACGTTAATATTCTGGCAGAGAAACTTGAAGAGATCACCGAAGCTTTTTCACAATAACTTTTATGCGCAAGATACGTAAAAACTGGGATTTAGTCTCCCATACCGATGAGGCGGGATTTTTGAATGGCTGTTTGCCGCAAGACGATTACGATGCGGAAGTTGCCGAATTGCTGGAATCAAATGCGGTTCCCTTTTCAACACTCTACACCGCAGGGGAACAGCCGATTATTCGCTGGGATTCGGTGTTCGAGGAGTTCATTGATCAGCGTGGGGTAGTTGTCGCAGATATGATGTCGGATAAAAGCCGGTGTATTTTCCCCTGGCGCGTTGAGGCGTATTTGCCCAATGAGAATCGGGGGAATATCGACACTTCGCTTTACTATAGTCAAGGTGGGGTTCCGTCATGTATGGGTCATTCCGACGACTTTGCTTACCGCTCGTCGCTTTTGTCCGCAATTGCACTCGGTGCGCCGCTCATTTACGAAACGACGAATCCGATAGTCTGCTGGTATCTTTCCAAAGGTAGAAGTACACGGGGAGGTCAAAGTGTGGCGGCAATGGCAGAGTATGCGAACAAACTGGGGCATTTTCTGACGGCGGATGTCGGCAACGACAACCTTCGTGTGCCGAACAACTATTCTGCCGGAAACGAAAACGCCAAAAAGCATCAGTCTGCCATCATTTTTATTCCGGGAAGCGGCGACGCGCTCGTGCAAAACATCATCCGTTGCAATAAAGCAGGACTTGGAGTCGCTATCGGCAATTCCCTTGCCGTCAACGGCGTAACCATCAAAGACGACATCCGGCTGGCAACGTTGGGTGGGTCTTGGAACCACGCGACGGCTTTTGCGGCTTGGATGCGCCGCAGCGGGATGGATTACTGCTTCTGGGTCAACTCCCACGGAAAACGCTACAAAGGCGGCGTGTTCGGCGAACCAGAGGATGGTGCCTGGATGGACGTACCGACGCTCCGACGCTTTGTGGACGCTTCTGTGCGGTTTGGGCGACCCTACGCCGTACTGGCGGAAGCCATCTGGCGAGAGAAGTTGAGTTTGAAAGTTGATTTTCAAGTACCATTCCCAAACGGGTTTTGAAAGCGTTGATATGTCTGTAACACCACCCATTGATCCCGGTCCCTACACTACTCCTGAACAGGTTCGCCAAGTCAATCCGTCTATCTCATTGGAAGACGACTTGACTATGCCTATTATGTCCGCCCATGCCTTGGTCTGGAACAGCATCGTTGCGAACGGCTGCGGTGAAAACTATCCCGAATCGCAGTTAGCACTGATCGAAGCATGGCTTGCGGCACATTTTCAGCAAGTTCAAACGGGGATTATCACGTCCGAATCTGCCGGTGGTGCCTCGCAGAGTGTCTCAATAGTACAAGAAGCCTATCTGATGAACACACTCTTCGGACAACAGGCAATGCTACTGGACACAAACGGGTGTCTGGCAACATTGATGGCAGAAATCGACGATGCCAAACAGGGACGAAAACGAAAAAGAGTCACTTTTAACTGGTTAGGAAAACAATGTCCACGCAGAAGAGGTTGAACAACAAGCAATTAGCAGAAGAGAATCAAGAATTGCGAAAAAATCTTGCGATTCACAATGAAATGATGCAAACGCTCTATCGCCGTGCCGCCGCTCTCGGTCTCGGCGGTGAAGTCAACACGTCGCCGCTAAATCGAGACCTTGACCAACAGTTCGGCTACCCCGAAGTCATCGACAAGATCATGTACAAGAAATTGTACGACCGAAACGGCGTGGCTCACCGGGTCGTCGCCCTTCAACCGGCAGAAAGTTGGAAAAATCCGCCGCTCATCTACGATCAGGACATTCCAAGAAACAGCGAATTCGAAAAGGCGTTTGAAACGTTAAATATTCGGTTCAGTTGTTTCTCGATGCTCAAACGGATTGACGTACTCTCCGGCATCGGCAATTACGGGGTACTCCTGTTCGGCGTGAGTGATGGGAAAGAACTCCACGAACCCATCGATTGCGTCATAGAGTGCGTGACGAATTGTACCACGTATGAAACAGAGGCAGTGAGGCAAGGAACATACAAACTCCTGTTCATGCGCCCCTTTCAACATGCGCAAGTGCAAATCGCTCAAACGGAATGGGATTTGTCGAATCCTCGGTACGGTCAGCCAACAATGTACCGGATTCAAATGAACACGATTGACCACGAAGTCGAAGGGGGGCTGAACGATTTGCGGACAGTCGATGTCCACTGGACTCGGATTTTACACGTAGCGGACAACAGAGAGACTTCCGAGTTGTTCGGTGTGCCGCGAATGCAACTGGTCTATGACAACGTCCTGGACATTCGCAAAATCCGAGGAAGTTCTGCGGAGATGTTTTACAAGGGAGCCTTTCCGGGCATTGCCGTTGAAGCAGTAGACGACGTGACCGGCGGCGCACAATTGGACTTGGACGGAATGCGCCGATCTATCGAACTCTATGAAAACAGCTTGCAGCGATGGTTCGGCTTGACAAATGCCAAAGCGAACGTGCTGAGTTCACAGGTTCAGTCCCCCGCCGATCACATCCGAATCAACCTGGAAGAAATCTGCATTGCACTGGGCTGTCCACTTCGGATTTTTATGGGGTCGGAATCGGCACACTTGGCTTCCGATCAAGATGCCGCCGCATGGAACAATCGTCTCATGGAGCGGCAGATGAATTATTTGACTCCGTATTTGGTACGTCCGTTTCTGACACGTCTGGTGCAAATCGGCGCGTTGCCGGAGCCGCAAGACGGCGTTTTCAAGATCGACTGGCAAGACCTCAATACGATGACAGAAGGGGAGCGGTACTCGGTTGCTCGGGAGCGGTTGGGGCTGATGCAGACGTATGCGACAACGCCGGAATTGAAAGGGATGATTACCGCAAAGGACATGATGCAAGTGTTTGTTGGGATGACGGAAGAGGAGGCGGTTGGGATTTTGGCGGGGGCAAAACAGTGCGGTGATGGTCAGTGAAAGCCGAGACTGTGAGATAGTAGATTTGGCGCGTCTTTTTTGTATCGTGGGCTTGCAAACTAGGCTGGAGTATGGTACGCTACGTCCACAACTTAAAATCCTGTCCGGTTTGCACCGGTCGGGTTGATTGAAGAGTACGTCAACAACTTGTAAAACCGCTTCGGCGGATGGTGATTTTCTACTGACCAACCGGAAAACCGGGTAGAAAATTAGCATTGGACTACAAAGTTACGTTGCTCCCGCAGAGGGGGCGCGCGTGTAGTCCTACGGACAAAATCAGCATTTCGCCTTTCAGCAATGCACCTCTTTGGTCAGAGGGATTATTCCGTCTTTTACAAACGTGCCGCTCCCGTCTTGAGCGTCTCTTGTTGCCGTTCTCGGCTTGTTTTTCCCTTCCAAAAACGAAGAGTGAAAAATTGACATAATTTGACACACTCGCTCTGCTAAAATGATTTTATTGCGCAGTAGTTTATTGGCACGATTGATAACAGACGGACATTGACATCTGTAGTATATTGCGAACGTCTCATATTTGCTGTTTTTAGTTTGAAATTTCCCTTACACGGAGGTCTATGACGTATTCTTGCACGGAAGCCTTATAACGGATTCAAAATACCTGTACTCAAAACTATCGACATACAAAATGGATTCCCGTGCTCTTGAAATCCTTGATCGGCTCGAAGCCATTGATTTGGAGGCAGAGGCACTGCGCAAGGAATTGCGGAAAATACTGGAAACAAAGGGCAAACGGGCAACAGAAACCGACTTTTTGATGTTCAAAGGCACGACGAGTCGATTGTTGACTGAATTATTACATGCTCCCGGCAATATGCTCTCGTATGATGACATCCGATTAGACGTGATGTTTGATGAATCGGTAAGCGATTCGGCAGTGCGGAGCGTTATAAAAAGAGCAAGACAAGAAATGAGGGACTGTCATGGTTGCCTCTATGAAATCAAATCTATTGCAAAAAAAAGATACAAATTGGAAAAGCGGAATATGTGTCGAAGTGTGTCAAAACCACATGATGTTCATCAAGAATATGACGACGAAATTCGACACAATTTGACACACTTGATCAGGTACAATGGTTGCCCGTGTGGAAGAAGTAACGATATACATGTCACATGTCGAATGTTTCAGTTGGATTAGCGGCTGTTAAAAATGCACAGACCGCATGTAACGAGGCGATACAAAGTTTGAATGGCTCAGCGACGAAAATGCAGCAACACTACCTACAAGCGGGCGAGCGTTGGAAAGACTCGAAATACGCCCAACTGGGCGGCATCGTTCACGAGTGCTCGACGGCGTTAAGAAAACCTATTGAAGAGTTAGTAGGGTGCCTTAACAAGTTGAGAGCCCTTGAAGCAGCACTTTCGGAATACGAAAGCACCAATCTGTAACCCATTCCATTATAAAAGGAGGATATTATGTCCACAGTCAAAGCCTCGCCGGAAGCGGTGAGACAAGTAAAATCCGGTTTGAGTGCCACAGTAAACGAACTTCGTGCAACTGCCGCCAGGGTTCGCGCGGTCGGTTCCGGCGGATGGGATGATGCGCAGGGGCAAGAATTTCAAGCATTGATGAAAAAAGTCGCCCAACTCGTTGAGTCGCCGATTGAAACGCTCCAAGCGGCACAGCCCAAACTCGAAAAGTTAGCGCAATCATTGGATGCATACACCAAAGTTAAGTTTTAACGCAGATACATATTGAAAGAATACAAAACCAATGGCAGGCAACACCGACTACATTGTCGAGACCATCGTGGATGGCATCATCGATTCTATGAAGCCACAGTTTGACGGCAAAGTTTCTGCCGACGTGGTTAAAACGATTCGTTCTGGTGCCATTCTTGCAGGAACTACAGCAATTCCGGTTCCTGTGAAGTTCGGGATCAACAGTGTTCCGCGTTCTAAAATCGAACAAGCCTTAAAATTTGTACAGGACAAAACAAATGGGGCACTCGCAACCGAAACGACATCGACTGCTACTGGCGTAGTGGAAAAATGTGTTAATGCAATCACAGCCCCGGTTATGGATTTTATCAAAGCGCAAATCCCGACCGCAAATACGGCTCCGGCTTTCCAAGAACTGCCACAAGAACCACAAGACGCAGAGAGTCCGCCGGTTCTCGAACCAGAGAGTCCGTCTGCCGAGCCGGAGGCACCGCCCATAGAACCAGAGATGATTGCTCCTAGCCAAACTTCCGTGCCAGTTCCACCGATTGACACGCCATCGGAGCAAACATACAGCCTTTCGGAAAGTGAACCCGCCCCATCGCCATCGCCGCCTGTCAGTCCCTCTGCGGTTGCCCCTGCCCCGTTGATTAGATTGCGTTGCCCGAACCCCGAGTGCGGGAGCATCCTTGCCGCCAAGGAAAAGCATGCCGGGCGGAAAAAGAAGTGCCCCACTTGTCAGACAAGCATTACGATTCCGTCGCTTGACGCAGCGGCATCTTATCCGTCCGATTCCGATTCCGCTTCATTGGTGGAGTCCTCTGTCCTTATCAAGCCTCGTTTCAAGAACTTCGGTGACGCTTTGAAAAAAGGTACTGTCGATGATGTGAAACCTTTTATCGAGAAAAAAGGGGGATATGATGTCAATGCGAAAGGCAAGGACGGCTATACGCCGGTACACTATGCCACCGAGAATGAATCTGTGGATGTTTTGCAATACCTCATTTCCAAAGGCGGCGATGTTCACGCGACGAACGATAAGGGCAGGACACCGATATTTACGGCAGCCCTCTACGGCAATGTGCCGGCAATGCAATGTCTGAAAGATCACGGCGCAGAGGTCAATCTCCAAGACGCGGACGGACATACCCCGATGTCATGGGCAAAACATTTGAAAAAAGATGGAGCAGTAGCGTGGTTACATGCTAACGGTGTTGTCTCCAAATCACCAGTTACCGTAGCACTAGAAAGCAACTCGCAGGGGGTGAACACGATAACGATAGATATGAGCACGGTAACGATCTTGTGGGTCATGTTTGGTGCTTCGTGCTTTCTAGCGATTGCAGGACTATTGATATGGACTGTAATGACATGGGTTGCTTTGCCAGTCGCAATCATTACTCTGATACTTGCCATCATTGAACCTCGCCGAATCAAAGGGCAAAGTTTGAAAGAAATCGCTCAACATGATCCTAACAACCTCGTGGCACAATATGAATTAGGTGTTTGGTATATGCGGTACAGGAGCTGGGAGAGCGCAAAACAATGCTTGGAAAAAGCCGTTGCCTTGGGCTATGTCGATACGAACGGCGTACTTGCCAAATGTACTGATGCGGAATACTGGGAAAAATACCAGTCCCGTTTCACGAACATTTTTGAAGCCGCCGGACAAGGAACTGTTGAAGATGTGAGGTATTTCTTGCAACAAAAAGGGGGAGTCCTCCGTTCCTTTGAAAGTACAAGACGTTCGTTTGAACAGAGAGGACAGTTTGAATGGTTGCAGCAAATCCTCCATTCTTCTGAGAATGTATTGCTTTTTATTGGAGAGAAAAGTGGACTAAACATCAACAGAAAAGGCACAAAAGGCAATACCCTGCTCCACTATGCCGCTCAATCCAATCCCGACATTGAAGTATTACAGTACCTTATTTCCATAGGTGCTAATGTCAACGCGAAAAATAGCAATAGGCAGACACCGCTGGACGTTGCTGATACGAGTGCAAAAGAACGCATTCTGCAAGAAGCGGGCGGAAAGCCAGGTCCACTACAAATTCCTGACCCCGCACAGTACGTTGCATCAGTTGTTGCTGCCTCTTCACCAGTCAAGCTAGGGAGTAATAAAAAGGGATGTTATTATCATCCATCGCAAGATACGGCTACTCGTTGTGCGAAGTGTAGAAAACGGATTTGCAGAAATTGCATTGAGGATTACGGTGTGTCAATCGGCGAGTATGCTGGTGATGCTCTGTGTTATGATTGCACTACGGAGTTGGTTGCGAAGAATGTTACCTTTATTGACATGTTCAGAAAAGACGTTCACAAGGAACGTCAATGGATGATAGCCGGTGGTGTTCTTGGTGCTATTTTGCTGTCGTTTATCGCTATCGGAAATGGTGCCGATGGTGCAGGTGCTATTCTTGCTCTTTTCTTTGGCGCGGCGATAGGTGGCTCTGTGGGAACAATTATAACATCTATGTTTGCAGTAGGCGATATTGGTGAGGGTATTGCCAGAAATATATTTGGTGCTAATCAGGATAATGCCGGAGCCACAGGATGCGTATTTGGTTTAATTGCTCTCGCATTTATGTGCATGGTTGCCCCCATCGTAACCATATATCGGTTTTCAAAGCGGAGCAATCAAATAAATCAATTCGACGAGATTATTTCCAGCGATGCACTCGCACTGCGACAGATGCGGGATTATTTTGCGTACACGTTGGCAATGGAACAAAGCGCAGGCAGAGGCGTTGATTTGGCTTTGCTTGCTTCACAAGATGGTGAATTGTTTGACAATTCCTACGCAAAGTCAGTGTTGGCAAACGGCGAGCAAGCAGCGAGAGCCCAACTGCGAAGCAGTGTTGTCCGTATCGCAGAAAATGGAGAAATCATTAGAAGTGCAGCATAAACAAGTACCTTACCCTTGACCAAATATTCAGAAGAAAGGAGAAAAACAAGATGAGTAATGCAGATCGTTTTGCCACGTTTATCGTGGACGAAGTTGCGGATACACTAATATCACAATTTGGTGATAAAATTTCCTCCGCTACGCTTGATACGGTACGTTCTATTGCCGAAGTTGCAGTAAAAAAAGCAATGCCATTTCCTATGCGCCTTGGGATCAATGCAATTCCCACTTCAGAAAGAAGCATAAGGCTTGTAGAGGAAAATATAGCGAAAATCGTGATGAGAGGGGTAAAAGCCATAGACCCTGCAACCCTCTCAAATACTGCGGACATATCGGCAGCGATTACAAACATTATCAAAGTAGCGGCACATCGAGGAATCGATACAGCAGTTCTCTCCACGGGAGAAGAACCTCCCCCCAGTACGACGAAAAGTCACAGGAATAATGCGGCTATTGCTGCTCTTCTATTGGGCTTCATTGGGGCTCACAAGTATTATCTGGGACAACGTGGGCTGGGAGCTGTTTTTACGCTTGCATTCTTTTGCACATTTGGGCTCGCCGCCTTCGTAACAGTACCTATCGGGATAATTGATGCGATACGGCTTTGGACGATGTCCGATGTAACTTTTGTGGAAAAGTATGCTAAAAACTGGTGTCCTATGACATACGGCGATTGATCGAAATGCTGTCTGTGTTGTCAAACGGCGATATTATCAGAAGTGCTGCATAAGCAGTAACTCTAAACCCTAACCAATAACCCTAACCCCGAAAGGAAAATTAGAATGTCGAGTGGAATGAATTGTTACCATCACCCGTCGCGTCAGGCGGCAGCGAATTGTGCCAAATGCAGGAAAGCAATTTGCAGAAATTGCGTCGAAGATTATGGCGTACAAGTTGGTCGGTACGCTGGAAAAGCCCTATGTTACGATTGCACATCAGGATTGGTGGCAGCAAACGTGGAAGAGATTAACAAAATCCGAGCGCAAACCGCCGGTATTATGGGTGTTCTCAGCATCGTCTGGTGCTTTATCAAGGAAGTGTTCACAGGATTCAGAAACATCATTGGTGGTAGCCAGTCATTAGCGATGGGCAACGTAGGCGGTGGGTTTCGGGCGTTTTGGGGATTGTTCATACAACTTCCTCTATCTCCCATACTTGCCATCGTGCGATTCGTCAAAAGACACAATCTGATCAAACAATTCGACGGGATTATCGAAAGCGACTCGCAAGCACTCCAACAGATGCGGGATTACTTTGCGTACACCCTGACAATGGAGCAACACAAGGGCATTGACTTGGCAACGCTTGCTGCGGAAGGGGGTGAATTGTTTGAGAATACATACGCAAAGACAGTGTTGTCCAAAGGTGAGCCTGCGGCGCGAACGCAACTACGCAACAGTGTTGTCCGAATTGCCGAAAATGGCGAAATTGTCAGAAGTGCAGCCTAAACGAGTGAATGCATGCGTGGTGTCATCAAGAAGAAAAGAAAATCGTGGTTTGCGAGACTTTTCGGAAACATTAGATCGAATCCTTCGCCGCATGAGCAGGAGGATATTACTCTTGATGTTCCCCTTGGTGATGTCCGTATCGACGATGACGAAATGGCAACTATTGAGGCTAGGCGCAATGAGTTGCGAGCCGCAAGGCATGGCAATTCAAATGCGACAGTTACTTTTAACGGTAACGATTGATGGGATAAATGTTAGAAACCCGCACAGTGCGGGTTTCAACACACAAACGAACTTTAACATTACAGGAGACTATTATGAGCGATGCGGATGCAGATGCAGTAGCGGCAAGGCGGCGTGCTTTGGCGAACGCTTTACGAGGTGGGGAAGATGTTGTTGTAACCCCTTCCGGTGAAGTCGAATTCAAGGAAGAGGCGGAAGCCCAAGGGCACACGGCGATCCAAGTGCCTGACGGCAAGTTGGCATCGGGGTTTTACTGGTATCAACGAGACCCCGATCTATTGGATGCCGAACAGATGGCAATGGCAAAATTTTTTCCTTCGTTCAAACTCTATAAACTGGACGATGGCTCTGGAAGGTTGTATTGGCGAGGCACGGTTCAGCCAACGGGAAAGGGTGGAATGAAATGGGACTTGATGCTCATTTATAAAAACACCCATCCCAGCGCAGAAGAGGGAGAATTTGGCGGTTCAATTCAGATTTTACCAGTAAAGCCTCGCCTGATAGACATTGCGAGTCAACTGCCGATGGGACACAAAGAAGGTTTGGGACTTGGGCTTCCTCATATTTATCGCGGTAACTTCGGGCGTAGCGAAGAATACTTTATATGCACGGCAGATCCAAAATACTTCAAGGCGGGACAAACTCGTTCTACATCGGCTGCATCCACGCTCAGTTGGGCGTGTAAGTGGATCATTCTCTGCGAAATGTGGCTCAACGGGGAGGTCAGCGACGAGGTTGCAATTGAGGGAGTGTACTGATTCAATGGAGGCGGAGGATGCAAATCATATTTTCCAATCGAGCGTATTTGGCGATTATTACGGAGACATCCGAACGAATCAAGACAGAAACGGGCGGCATTTTTTTAGGTTGCTACGAAAATGGCACTTGGTATGTCATCGAAGCAATCGATCCCGGTCCGAATTCAATTTTTCATACCGCCTATTTTGAGTACGACAAAAAATATACAACGCACCTAATCAATAAGATTGCCCGGCTGTATCAGTCCAAATTGACTTTAATCGGACTTTGGCACCGACATCCCGGTTCTTTCGATCAGTTTTCAACAACCGATGCTGGCACGAATTCAGATTACGCCAAACTTGCGCCACACGGTGCTGTTTCCGTTTTGGTGAACATTGATCCTCACTTCCGCTTAACACCGTACCATGTAGCATTGCCGCTACGATATGCGAGAATCCCTTATAGTGTCGGGGACAATTTGATCCCGAAGCACCTGACGCAACTGAAAGACGCAGAGCAATCTTTGAGATACATCAACGGCTATGCAGATAAATCGTATTCCGATAGACATGCGGCAATAAAACCAAAGGCAGACTTTGTGCGTTTGCTTGATGCCGTCAAACCGAAATTTGAACGTGTTGCATTATGTAAAGAGGATTTCAGAGTGGAAGAGGCGGAAAAACATAGGGATTTACTCATTGATTCGCTGCTAGATGATATTACTTATTTCACCGAAACACGCGGACTCGCGTTGAATGTAGAGCAAGATAAGGGGGCTTTGTGTTTATCGCACAAGGGAGCGAACAACACGATTGCAAGGGCTAACTTCACATACATTGCAAGTAAACAGAAAATCGTTTTTTCATACGACGGGGATGTGTGCTATGTTTATACGCCCGGCATGTTTGCCGGGTTGCTTGCCGACTACACTCCCCCAGAGAGTACATTTAAGGCGGGACTCTTGAACGTGTTGGGATTCGGACAAGGCTCACAGGGGGGAAACAAACATGAGTGATAAATCGTTAAAAACGATATTAGGAAAGAAAACATTAGAAAAAACGGTATTTATCTCCGATGAGCAGAAAAAAAATCTCAGCGTGGGAAACATCTACGGGCGTTATTTCAAAGAGTCCGCTATTTTTAACGTGTTTCCTCCTGAATTGGAAAGTAAGGGGGAGGTTCTTGGCAAAGTGTTGCCATTAGGTAGTCTGTGCAATCGGAGTAAACTGTGCGGGGTTATTACCGACACGGGTATTGATTTTTTTAGTTATGGCAGGAGAATCAAGTGCGAGGAATATAGCCTGTACCAGAAAATCTTTTCACGAAACAAGGGAATACTCGAATCAGATGTAATGGCACAAAAACGGGTCATTATATTGGGTTGCGGCTCCGTCGGTAGCTTGGTCGCCTTGGAATTAGCACGAGCAGGCGTGAAACATTTTCTTTTAGCGGATGCCGACATAGTGGAATACCATAATATCTGCCGCCATCAATGCGGAATCGAAGATGTCGGCGATTTGAAGGTTCACGCACTCAAACGGCGGATGCTCAATATCAATCCCAGCGCAGAAGTCATTGTTTTCGAGGGCATCGTTCAAAATTTACCAAAAGAGACGTTTGATTCATTTTGCGTTGCTGGGCACACGATTTTTGTAGGTTGTGCGGACAACCGTATCGCCGATGTCTATACAAACCAGATCAGCATTTATTATCAATCCGCCTTCATTTCCATAGGTTTCTGGGAGCGAGCATTTGCCGGAGAGATTTTTTACCACATGTACGGAAAGGGCATGCCCTGCTACGAATGTGCTTTGGGCGATGGGAGCGGTATTTCCGCTCGCGCCGAAGCCAATCATCACATATACTCAAACCAAGAGGCTACTGAGGGCATCAAATTTGAGCCGGGAATATCGGTTGACATTAACTTTGCGACATCCATCGGAATCAAATTGATCCTCGACATTTTGAACGCAAATAATGACGACTATATCCCGCGTTTACTGAATAATCTAACACAATATACCCTCGTGTGTAACACGAGTGATCCACAGATCGGCGGCGAAATGGTCGAGATATTCAGTTACCCATTGCAGGTTACGACATCATTGCGAGTCGGTTTTTCAAAGAAATGCGGCGATCAGTGTAAGTATGAAAAACAGGGGCAGAAATGTGCAAAGGAGGATGCCGTATGCGTAAAATAACCTATCAGATGGTCTTGGGGATTATCAAGAACATCAATTCTTTTGCGGAGCAAGCCGACCAAAAGATTCAGCAACTTTGGAGCAATTTTGAAAACTCTAAACGCAATCTGGAAAAGCAGTACAACGACTTTATGTCAAAGGCTTCGGCGGAACTTAATGGAAATACCGCTGCCATCAAAAGGAAAGCCACTGAGTTGAAGGAGAACGCAGAGAAAATTTATCGGGATATTACTGCATTAGACGCTTCACTTGCAAAGGCAGATAAGTATTATGTAAAAACGCGAGATAAGAAAATTGCAGAACTGGCGCAAAGGACTGAAACCTCTATCGTTGCGGAAGAAGACATTTTTACTGCGCTGGAGAAAGTGAAGGGACGGTTTAGTGTCCTTTCCGCAAAATACTCCAAAGAGTCTTTACATGCGGTACTTGATGGTCTTCATTACATGTTTTCGTCGCAACGCAAGCAGGACTATGAAGAATTGATTATTTTGAAGAATACACTCGAAATCCTGATGGCGGAAATCAAAAATATGATCTCCGATATTATCGGTGACTCAACGCAATCTCATACCGGTACTTACAACGAGCGGACAAGCACGATTAAATCCAAGTACCAAACGGAAATGGTCAAGATAAAAGCCGTGTACGAAAACAGTGTCGAGGCGTTAGCAGATGAAATTTGCCAACAGTTAGACACAGTTTTGCCGGATAGTTTGCTGCGTTCGTTGAGAGAATTGAACGACAATTGTCCTAAAGATTTTCACGGGATCACTTCAAGTTACGGCACATGGGATGGGAATGTCGTTGTCGGATATATTGATTACCCGCTTGAATTATTTGTAAGTTCCAATATACTGTTTTCGCTTATCAAGGATAAATGTTCGTCTATTGTGGTACAGCAAAAATTATTGCGATTTCCGCTCATTTGTTCATTGGAGAACGACTTTAATGTTCTCGTAAAACATACAGAAAATACCGATCTTAAAAATCAATTCATTTGTTCCCTGATGCAGAGTTTTATTTCCTCTGTACCGGTGACGCATTTGACTTTCACAGTAATTGATACAGAAAATCAAGGTAGAAGTATTGCCCCGTTCTGGGATTTTTATAAGATGCTACCGGGGTTATTTAACGACGGGATAATAACAACGAATGAGAAAATAGGCGACACTCTTAAAAGACTGACGCACTATATTAACGATACCCCTCCAATCAAATTCAGTGAAACGCTTGATAAGCCGTCCTCTGCCGCTGCCACCGACACTAAACCGGTTACGGTTGTTGCAGATGACCCAATCAAAAAATTAGGCAACCTGACGGGGCTGGCAGCCGTGAAAAGAGACGTGGCTGCGATGATCAATCTGATTGAAATACAGAAAAAGCGGACGGCACAGGGACTTGCGACCGCTGAGATGTCTTATCATATAGTCTTTGACGGAAATCCCGGCACTGGAAAAACTACTGTCGCACGAATTATCGCGCAGATTTACAAAGCACTTGGAATTATATCAAAAGGGCATTTGGTTGAGACGGATCGGAGCGGATTGGTAGCGGGTTTTGTCGGGCAAACGGCATTAAAAGTGCAGGAAGTCGTCGAAAGCGCATTGGGCGGCGTTCTATTTATTGATGAAGCCTATACTCTATCTGGCAAGTCAGGTAGCGATTATGGACAGGAAGCCATTGATACCCTGCTAAAACTGATGGAAGACAACAGGGATGACCTGGTGGTTGTCGTAGCCGGGTATCCAAAATTGATGGATGAATTCCTCGCTTCCAACCCCGGCTTGCGTTCAAGGTTTAACAAACGATTTCACTTCGCAGATTATTCTGGTGAAGAACTTCAGAAAATCTTTATTTCAATTTGCCATAGTAACGGCTATGTCCTGTCGCCGCAAGCCAAATATGTCAGTGAAGTCTATTTTGAATCGCTCGCTGAAGATGTCAAAAAATCGGGACGAGCATCCTCCTTTGGAAATGCCCGCGAAGTCCGTAATTTCTTTGAAAGCACTGTTGCTAATCAAGCGAACCGAATGGCGACGCTATCGAACCCTTCAAAAGAAACGCTCGAAAAAATTGAAGTTGCCGATTTGCCCGTAAATGTGCCGGACAATCTGCTTGACAATATACTCGAAATAGAAGAATCTGCGCCGTATTCTTCCGAAGATGCCGAAGACGTAACTGTCGATATTCCTGATGTTGCCATTGATCCGAAGGACACGCCAAATATCAATGTCTTGGTCGTGTTTGATTCACCTGCGTCATTGGGCGACAAGAATGTTGCCATGATAAACGATATTACTAAAAACGGAAGCAGTCGGGGAGTGTATGCAATTTTAGGACATGCCTCGCCCAATGCAGTATCTCCTTACAATGAAAAGGGCTGCCTCGTGGTGCAGCAAGCCGTCGATATGCTCCTTTACTTTAATTTGCATCTAACGTTCAACACGGTGCTTGAAGGAGGCGATTTATCAAAATATATCAAAAACTATTTACTTCTTCACGGAAGTCTTGGCAGGTATATTACTCTGCTGGGTTCTGCTGTCCGAGAATTGATTACTAATCAAAATCCCGGCAGAGTTCAACAGGTTATAGACTCAACCAAAAGTGTGCTTGCTAAATATGATAATGCTTTCGGTGCCGTTCCGTCAAGCAGCCAAGGTTTCCCTTCAGCCGTTACGGTCGGCAATTTATCGTTTCCTTTGGATTTAATTTCAGCACCGAATTCTGGATCGTCTGCGCCAACTGCTGACGCGCTCAATTTTCCAGCTACTCTGAGACTTGGAGTCAATAACAATCTGATCATCGCTTGCCCAGAGGGAAGTCAGCAGTACGTTGAAAAATTTGTACACGGCTTGATGTGGAGTTTTCTGTCGTCTATACCTGTCGGTAAAGTCAATTTTTGTATATTTGATGCCGAACGCCGGGGAAACAGCATTACTCCATTTTTGGATTTTCGTCAAAAAATGCCGGAAATCTTTGATGATCAAATTTACACCACGCAAGATGCGATGATGAGCAGGCTTCAAAAACTAAACAGACATATTGACGATTTTATTCAGGATAAACTTGGAAATCGTTTTGAAAATATCGTTGAGTATAACCGGAACGCCCCTAATCGTGCCGAGACGATTACCTTCCTGATAGTGTTCGACTTCCCACGGAATTTCGACAGCAGAAGTATTGAATTATTATTAAACATATTGAGTAACGGCGGCAAATGCGGCATACACGCAATAATATGCCACAATCCGAGCATTGCGATTTCAAAATACGAAACCATAGACGAACATCTTGGCGAAATAAAAAAGCATTGCTCATTGATTGACAGTGCTGATAAAAAACATGTCCTGCAACCTTATGGATTGCCGATCAACGTTGCTTCTGAGTTAGCGAGAGACAGAGTTGCCAATTTCATAGACGAATACATTAAAACGAATACGGCATTGAAACAAAGAGGGCTTTCCTTTGAAGATGTAGTGAGCCCGCCGTTTTTCGCGGCTTCAAGTGCTAAAAAATTGTCCATTCCCGTAGGGGTTGGCGATGGTGAGAGCGTTGCTCATTTGGTTTTCGGTGAAGGCTCATCGCACCACGGGCTTATCGCCGGTGCCACTGGTTCAGGAAAATCTGTCCTGCTGCACACAATCATCATGAGCGGAATGTTGTGCCACAGCCCAGATGAGTTGCATTTATATTTGATGGATTTCAAGGGTGGAACGGAGTTTAAGATTTATGAATCTGCTCACATGCCGCATATTCAATTACTGGCACTTGACGCAATGCAGGAGTTTGGAGAGAGTATATTAGAGAATTTGGTAAATGAAATAGCGAGGCGGAGCGATTTATTTAAGACAGCCGGACATTCAAAACTTTCTGATTACATTAGCCAAACGGGAAAAGCCTTGCCGCGTATTTTGGTGATCATGGACGAATTCCAAATCCTTTTTAACGATTCCACTAACCGCAAGGTGGCGATGAATTGTGCCGAACTGACAAAGCGGATCGTTACAGAAGGCAGATCGTATGGTATCCATCTCTTGATGGCGACGCAATCGACGAAGGTAATCAGTGGACTTACTCTGGACAAGGGCGTTATTGAGCAAATGCGAATCCGTATCGGCTTGAAATGCGGCGAGGATGATGTGCGCTATATGTATGGATATGAAGGAGCCGACAAAGTTCTTGAAATGATGAAAGGACCCACGGGAACCGCCGTAATAAATTTGGATTACACGGAATCGAACAATACTGGCTTCCGTGCTGCCTATTGTTCCAAGGAAAAGCAAACAGAGTATTTGTCCCTGATCGCTGAAAAATACGCGGATGTTCCCGCAGCCACGCAGATATTTGAGGGTAACAGAACTGTGTTGTTCGCGGAATATCTGACTCAAAACAAAATAGGACTTTCGGATGAATCTACGGTAAAGATTCACATGGGCACACTGATAAAGGTTGCCCCACCGTTTGTCATGCAGTTAGACCGCCGCAGGAGGCACAACTTACTGATTTGTGGTGCTAACGAGAAAATGGCAGAAAATCTTGCCAATCTGTGCATGCTTTCAGCCTTACTGAACACAAAGACTGATGTCTATTGCATAGACGGAGAAAGTCTTATCGGGGAGAGCGGGTCGGCAGAACTATATGATTGCTTGACAGACTTTACGACACGGTTCAAGACCGCAAAAAGCAGACCGGAGATCATTGAGTTCATCAATGATTTGTACGCTACATATTCAGAGAGGAAAAAGAGCAATGAAATGAAACAAACGTTGGTCGTCATCAAGAATATGCAATTTCTTGATATTGTCAAGAAAATGTTCAAAGGCGAGACGGTAAATGAAAATGAGTTTACGGGCGGATCAACTGATGAACCAACGTCTGACATTGACACAACATCATCCTTTGATCCGTCATCCTTTGATTTTGGCGGCATGACCGGCAGTTATTCTGCATCGTCCTCTTCTGTAACGGAAAAACTGTTGAAACTTATAGATGATGGTTCTAACTACGGGATATTTTTCATAGTTTCGTCGCTTGAATTTCAAAGTGTCAAGGAAAATATGTATTACGGCGAGAATATCTTGGCAAAATTCCCAGCACGAATCATCTTTGCTTTGAGCAATAATGATGCTGACAGCCTGATAGATGGTGCGTCCGTTTCAAGTTTGAGCGACAATACCGTTTATTATACGGATGGAGTAAAAAGCGCATTTCAATTCAAGCCGCATGTAATGCCCGGTGCTTTTGAACTGAAAAAGTTTATAGAAGGTTTATCAATAAATGGTGAGACGGAGTGAATCAAGTAACCGTCCGGGATTAGAATATATCTGAATAACGATGGCAAACGAATCAGCAACATTGCGTAAGGAACTTGAAGCACTCGGACAATCATCGTCTAAGTTCAGTCAAAATCTTAAAGGAGTTGGCGATATTTGGAATGATAAGAACTATGCTGCACTGACTGTCCAGATGGGCTCATTGCAGAAATCATTAACAAAGATTTTCGAAAGCGGCAATGATGCGTGTAAAAGTATAGACGAGTTTTTCAATGCCGCCGAAGAAGACGTTAAGAAGGGAGGGGCGCATGTCTGAAGTTGCCGTTTCAAAAGACGCTCTTGTAAAAGTCAAGACTGCACTGCGTGATTACCAAACCGATCTTTCGAGTTTCACTGCTAAAATGAAACGCCAGTCGTCTGCCATTTCAGAATCTGCCGAATTTGAAATACTGAAAATCGACAAGCAGATTGAAGGCACAGAGAATGAAATTGACTTGATTAAGGCGCAAATAGATTTTCTTGACGACGAAATTAAGAAGAGAACCCATGAAAAAAAGTCATCGGAAAAGGAAGCCGCTGCCCTAAAAACAAAGATTGCGGATCTGGAACGATATGATAAACCGACTCTAAAATCCAAAATTAAAGCAATGCTTGGTGGCATGATGTACAGGAGCAATGAGTCTTTAACGCAACCAGTGCGTGCTGGGGCACAAGCTACCACTATTATTGCTTCTACCATGCGTGATATTGTCCGTGGAAGTCCTGGTCCTCCACCCGACGAAAATACTGGTCGAATCCTGCAAACCTTCATAGATGCAGTGCTAAACCCTATTGTACAGAGATTGAGGTCAGCAAGACAGAGACGGCAGGAGCAATCTCAACAATCATCGCATTCAACTGACGATAATGCTAGAGAATTAGAGCAGGACATATCTGACGGTGCGAACGAAGCACAAGCGAAATTTCAAGCAGAAATCAACCAACTACGGAGTCAATTATCGCCGGTCGAATCGAAGGTTGAGCGTTTGCAGAATGAAATTGACGAAGCTCGTACTGAAAAAGAGAAAATGGAAGAGAGGCAAAAAGAAGAGAAGGTTTATTTGCGAAAATTGGAAGATAAGCGAGGAAGATTGAAAAGAGCACAAGCAAAATTGAAAAAGAATATGCTGGAAATGCTCACAGCTGCTGAATCATTTGAAGCGCGAGCAGTGTCAGAAACGGAAAAAAGTGTAGGTGGTATCGACAGATGTATTGCCGCTATTGATGCGTATTTAGCCTAAAGGACGAGAACGATGTTTTTGGATATAGCAAAAAATATATTTAAGAAATCAAGCATAGGCACAATTATATTTTTTGTCCTCAATGCCTTTATCCTTGTTGGACTTTTCGGAGCATCCGAACCTGAAACCATTTTTTCAGTATTAGCGATTTATGTTGTGTCGATTATTGTCGCTTTTTCACCTTTCGGTGAGTGGTTGCTATGTTTGATGGTCGGCGCAAGAAAAATGACGCGGGTCGATATGAAAATACGAGTGATTC
>Ga0123353_10003342_pt1 | contig 20247 bp, 18 predicted proteins | sample TergutLab28metaG_3_FD_92763 | JGI IMG/M metagenome (GOLD analysis project Ga0123353, IMG submission 92763) | Labiotermes labralis P3 segment gut microbial communities from Petit-Saut dam, French Guiana - Lab288 P3 | ecosystem: Host-associated > Arthropoda: Insects > Digestive system > Gut ... | reverse complement strand
TGCAGGCGCTCGCGGCTGCCTTCCACCACCTTCACGAACACGCGCACCGTGTCGCCGATGGCGAACTTGGGCAGGCTTTCACGCAGTTGCTCACGTTCCAGGGAACGGATGATTTCGCTCATATGCAGGATCTCCTTTCCTCATAGACGTTCGTGCCGCGTGTTGCGTACAGAGGACCGTCCGTATACAGTGCGGAAAAAATTATAGCACATCCGGGTTGCCAACGCAACCACTATTGCGGATTTTTCATAATTATTTTGCATAATCCCACGAATCCTGTATTAATACAATTCAAGTCATATTCCGACTCCTTTCGCATGTGATTCGTCACAGGTTTTTTATTATTTCATCATGCTTATTCCCTATTCACAGTTGCACATTCTAACCCTTTGGCATCATCATTTGTCATAGGCTCTGTTTTTTCTTCATGTGTCTTCTCGCCAGCACTCTTTTTTTCTTTTACAGGCTTGTCTTCAATCTTTATTTCATACTCTAATCCGCTATTTTCGTTATTTATCAGAACACAATACCCTTCGTATATTTCTCTCAATTGATTCTCAAGAGCAAGAGTTATTTTTATCTCTTTATAATTCATGATTATATATTGCGTAAAACTACTCTTCTTGTTGGCGGTTTGTGAATTATCGCATAGTATGTATTTTTCTTCATTGTGATACTCGGAAAAAGCTATTGATAGCGTTTCTCCGGGCCTGCAGAAATTATTATACTTTTTGCCGTGGCTATTAACATAAACCACCGTACCTGCGTTTTCTTTATATTTCACAGTGATTCGTTCGAACTTTATTGATCGTATGCCACCGGAAACAATCGGTACTTTTACGGTACAAAAGGATTGTCCACAAAAAAGTTTTTTTTTGTCCAGTACTTCTTCATTCTCTTTATCCGCTGCGTCAAGAGTTACAAAAATCAACTCAACATTTTTATCTTTTTCCTGATAGCTGGAATTTATGAGCAATGTCTTTATTTCGACCTCAGTGGACGGATGTTCCCTCTCAATGATCTTTCTGTCGTCCGCAGTAGGTTGATACACGTTAGCGCGGAGGGTACTGACCGAATAACCATAAAGTCCATATCCACTCAAGTTATCAAATTGCGTATCCTTTGCTTCTTGCATGGTAGTTTTCTTGATTGCGTCACCTGGTTCTATACCACCAATTGCGATGTCAGGATGTATGTCTAATTTATGTTTATCTTTCTCTATTTTAGCTTGATCAAGAGATAGCATATATACAAGACATCCCAGCATCGTTGTCCCTATAAAAGTAAGGATATTTGGAATAAATTCCAATATTTGAATTTTCTTACTTATCCCCACGTTATTGGAAAGATATATAAAGCTCCAGATCGCAATTACAATTATTAGCGAAGAGATTATAAGAAATAATACACCTCTGTTTTTTACACTCATTTCTATTGCTCCTTATCCTTCATCACCCTTTGCAGGTTGCGCATGTACACAATAAACGCCCCAAAGGTCATCACCACCGCCGCGTAGAGCAGCACATCGGCGGTGATGCCCAGGGCGGGCGTCGGCCATCTGTGGTGGATCAGCTTGCCCAGCACCGCCAGGGCAAACAGGCCGGTGGTCACCTTTCCGATCCACAGCGCCGCCACCACGATCTTGTTGCGCAGCGCGAACAAGCCGCCCACGATCATCAGCCCCTCCTTGCCCAGGATCAGCGCGATGACCCACCATTCCACCTGCCCGCGCAGGCCAAAGCAAATAAGGGCGGTGAGCAGCAGGAGCTTGTCCGCCAGGGGATCCACCAGCTTGCCCAGGCTTGTGATTTGGTTAAAGCGCCGGGCGATATAGCCGTCCAACATATCGGAGACGCACACAACGGCGCATACGATCAGCGCGCCGGGGATGTCGCCGGCCAGGTATCGCCATACGTACACGGGCAGCAGTAGGATGCGCAGCAGGGTTAATGCGTTAGGGATGTTGAGATTACGCTCTTGCCGGATTTTTTCCATTTGCGTCCCTCCCTCAGGGCGTGTTTAGATGCGAATCAAGGGTTGAAGTGATCAAAGCAGTCCTTCCTGTAGGGGCGATTATCAATCGCCCGAAAAGGGTGGCGGGCGATTGATAATCGCCCCTACAGGAACAGCGGGCTTACCCGTTGTAGGGCGAGGCCACCGGACGCGCCGCGGTTCGCTTGTTTGGCTTTTTAAGATAGCTTCTTCCGCAACGCGGGAATATCGGGATTGTCCAAATACTCATCGTACGTCTCGCGCCGGTCGATGATGCCGCCGGGCAGTATCTCGATGATGCGGTTGGCCACCGTTTGCATGCACTGATGATCGTGGGTGACAAAGAGCATGGAGCCGGAAAATTCGGTCATACCGGTGTTCAGGGCGGTGATGGCCTCCAAATCCAGGTGGTTGGTGGGTTCGTCCATCAGCAGCACGTTGGCGCCCGACACCATCATCTTGGCCAGCATGCACCGCACCCGCTCCCCGCCGGACAGCACCCTGGCGGGCTTAAGCGCCTCGTCGCCGGAGAAGAGCATGCGGCCCAGCCAGCCGCGTACGTCGGCCTCGTACTGCTCCTCCATGAACTGCCGAAGCCAGTCGATCAGGTTGAAGTTGATCCCGTCGAAAAAAGCGCCGTTGTCCTTGGGGAAGTAAGCTTGGCTGGTGGTGACCCCCCAGCGGAAACTTCCGGCATCGGGTTCCTGTTCGCCCATCAGGATCTCCAGCAGCGTGGTCTTGGCTAACTCGTCGGCGCCCACAAAGGCCACCTTGTCGCCGGGCATCAGCAGGAAGGAGACATCCCGCAGCACCTGGCGGTCGCCCACGGTTTTGCACAGGCCGTCCACCCGCAGCAGGTCGTTGCCGATGTCCCGGTCGGGTTTGAAGTGCACAAAAGGATAACGGCGGGAGGATGGCGCGTAATTTTCCATAGTGAGGTTGTCCAGCAGCTTTTTGCGGCTGGTGGCTTGCTTGGACTTGGAAGCGTTGGCGCTGAAGCGCTGGATGAACTCCTGGAGCTCCTTGATCTTCGCTTCAGTCTTTTTATTCTGGTCCCGAAGCTGGCGGGCGGCCAGCTGGGTGTACTCGTACCAGAAATCGTAATTGCCCACGTACATCTGGATTTTGCCGTAGTCGATATCGGCGATGTGGGTGCACACCTTGTTGAGGAAGTGGCGGTCGTGGGAGACCACGATCACCGTGTTGGGGAAGTCCAGCAAAAAGTTCTCCAGCCAGCGGATGGAGTGGATGTCCAGGTAGTTGGTGGGTTCGTCCATCAGCAGGATGTCGGGATTGCCAAACAGGGCCTGGGCCAGCAGAACCTTCACTTTCAGCGCCCCGTCCAGCTCGCCCATGCGGGTGTGAGTCAAGGCCAGGTCCACGCCCAAACCGGCTAGAATGCGCTCGGCTTCGGTCTCGGCCTCCCAGCCTCCCAGCTCGGCGAACTCGGCTTCCAGATCGGCGCTGCGGATGCCGTCCTCTTCGGTAAAATCAGGCTTGGCGTACAGGGCATCCTTTTCCACCATGATGGCGTAGAGCCGCTCGTGGCCCATGATCACGGTGGTGAGGGCTTCTTCCGCATCGAAGGCGAAGTGATCCTGTTTGAGCACGGCCATGCGTTCCCCCGGGGTGATGGACACCTCGCCCTGGGAGGGCTCCAGCTCACCGGCCAGTATCTTTAAAAAGGTGGATTTGCCGGTACCGTTGGCGCCAATCAAACCGTAGCAGTTGCCCGGCGTAAACTTTACGTTGACATCCTTAAACAGCGGTTTCCCGCCGTAGCCCAGGGTTAGGTTTTGTGTGCTGATCATTGTGTTCTCCGAAAAGTTTTTTTGCTATAAACGGCGGGACGATGAGGGCATCGTCCCCTACAAGGTTAGTCAAACTCAATTTCGCACCGGGGCAGCATGCCGCGCAGCAGGTCCATCTGTTCCGCCGTATAGGATCCTCCGCTCAGCCGCAGGTTGCGCAGTTTGGGCAGGCTTGCCAGGGGGGTGCAGTCCACCAATACGGCGCTTTCGATGGAAAGGCTCACGAGGGCCTTTAGGTTCATCAGCGCGGTGATGTCCGCCAGCTCACCGCCCTGCACCGACAGTTCGGTCAGCCGGGAAAGCGGGGCCACACAGGCAAGGTCGCCCAGGCTTGTCGAGCGCAGTGTGAGCGTGCGCAGCTTTCTAGCGTCGCGCAGGGGAGCTAGGCTGCCTAGGGTATCGCTGCTGAGGGTCAGGGTGGTGAGGGCGCGCATCTTGGCCAGAAGCTTCATATCCGTGATCTCGGCACAGGCAAGGGACAGGCTCTGCAGGTTTTTGAGCTGGAGCAGGGGCGTTAGGTCGGTGAGGTTATGCGCCGACAGCGACAGGTTGGTGAGTTTGGGCAGCATGGGCAGCAGGGTGAGGTCGGTGAGGGCGTCGCTGTGTATCGACAACCCTTGGAGATTGGTCATCTTCAGCAGGGGCTGCAGCTCGCCGATCTCGTTGCCCACAACCAACAGCTCGGTGACCTGCTTGAGCTGGGACACCGTCTCCAGATCGTTGGAGCTCACCGCCAGCCTGCGCAGGTGGGGCAAGGCGATCAGCGCCAGCAGGTCGGTGGCGGGGTTGTTTTCCATCCGCAGCTCGGTGAGCGCGGTGAGGGAAGCCAGGGGCAGCGCTTCCTCGATCTGATTGTTTTGGATGTAGAGCTTTTCCAGCCCCTTCAGCTGGGTTAGCGCGGAGATGTCGGTGAGCCCGCAGCCGCTCAGATCCAGCTCGCGCACATCCACGCTCACCATGATGCCCGCGATGGTTACCGTACCCCCATCCATGGCGAAGGCCGCCGGTACGTAGGCCAACAACAGCGCCGCGCACGCAATGGCCAGCAGCCGTGCCCATCGGTTCGTGTTCATTTGCATTCTTTACGCCTCCTCAAATTGCTCCTTGGGCGCGCCGCACAGAGGGCAAACCCAATCGCCGGGCAGGTTTTCAAAGGGGGTGCCGACAGCGGCGCCGCTTTCCTCGTCGCCTATCTCCGGATCGTACACATAACCGCACAGGGTACACACATATTTCTTCATTGTTATGTTCTGCTCCTTTTGATATGATTTGCGTTTTTTCCATTGTACCGCGCCCGGGCGGAAATGTCTAGAATTTTGCGTGATGATCAGATGCGTGATCAGATGCAGCGGGCGATCAATGATCGCCCCTACAGGAGTACGGCGAAACCTATTGTTTGTAGGGGCGCACATTGTGCGCCCGCCCCTGCTTGCGCCTTGACAAACTTCTTGCTACAATACGCATGTAAAAAGGAGGCCTTAGTAATGATAGATTCCTTGCCCGCCCGTGTCGCCGTGATTGGCGGCGGAGCGGCGGGGCTGATGGCGGCCATTGCCGCCGCTCAGGCCGGGGCCAGGGTGACCGTGCTGGAGCGGGGTGACCGTGTGGGCAGAAAGCTGCTGGCCACCGGTAACGGCCGCTGCAACCTTACAAACCTTCATGCGCGCCCCTGTCATTATCATAGCGTACACAGCGCGGGGGCCCGGCTGGCTGGCCAGTTGCTGGATCGTTATCCGCCACAGGCCGTGCTGGCGGTGTTTGAGGGCCTGGGATTGCTGTGGCGCGAGGAGGAGGATGGGCGGGTGTATCCCCGCTCCGGCCAGGCGTCGGCGGTGTTGGATGTGTTGCGCTTTGCTTGTGATCGCCTGGGCGTTGAAACGCGCTGCGGGCAAGAGGTGCGGGCTTTGGCCCAAACGCCCGGAGGATTTGCCCTCTCCCTGGCCGATGGGCAAGTCCTTGTCGCCGGCCGGGTGATCGTCGCCGCCGGGGGTAAGGCTTCCCCCCGCCTGGGTAGCGACGGTGGGGGATACGGATTACTTACCGCCCTGGGCCATGCCCTCACGCCCTGTTACCCGGCGCTGGTGCAGCTGCGATGTGCGACGGCGGGGCTCCAGGCCCTTAAGGGTTTGCGGGCGCAGGCACAGGCGACCCTTTACATAGATCACGCGCCGGTTCGCACCGAAGGGGGCGAGGCGCTCTTTACGGAGTACGGCCTGTCGGGCATCGCGGTCCTGTCGTTGGCGAGAGAGGTTGGCCCCGCCTTGGCGGCAGGCAGAGAGGTCCATATAGGCCTGGCGCTGCTGCCCGAGCGGGATGAGGCGGCCCGTGCTTGCCTCATCCGCCAGCGCCGCACGCTGTTTTCCGATATCGTTGCCGGGCAGTTCGCCACCGGCATGCTGCCCCGCCGGATCGGGGAAGCGCTGTGCTTGGCCGCTGAGATCCCGTTGCAACTCCCTTTCGGCGGCGTCACCGACGCCCAGACCGATGCCCTGGCCACCCTGCTGGGCGACTGGCGTATGATCGTGACCGGCCTACAGCCCTTTGAGAACGCCCAGGTGACGGCCGGGGGCATCGACGCGAAGGGCTTTGATCCGGCCACTATGGAATCACTGCTCGTGCCCGGCTTGTACGCCGCGGGCGAGGTGTTGGATGTGGATGGGGACTGCGGCGGGTTTAACTTGCAGTTTGCGTGGGCTTCGGGGTTGTTGGCAGGGCGCACAGCGGGAGGGGAGAGACCATGATCCGAATCAGCGACCTGTCGGTAACGCCGGATACGCCACTGGATGCCGCCGGGCTCCGTGCCCTGGCTGCCCGCTGCTTACACCTCCCTGTCGCCCGTGTGTTGGCATGCCATCTGCGCAGGCGCAGCGTGGATGCCCGCCGCAAAAACGACGTGCGCCTGATCATCACCTTGGACGCCCGGCTGAACTCACCTCAAAGCGAAGCCGCCGCTATCGCGGCCAATCGCCGCACACCACCCAAAGTCACGATTACCCCAGAACCTCCCACCGCCCCCCAACTCTCCACTCTCCACGTTCCACTCTCCACTCCACACATCCGCCCCATCGTAGTCGGCGCGGGCCCGGCAGGCCTGTTTGCCGCCTTGGCGCTGGCCGAGGCCGGTTGGCGTCCCCTGCTGGTGGAGCGCGGCGCGCCCGTGGAGCAGCGCAAGCGGGATGTGGAGTCCTTCTGGCGAGGCGGGGAGTTGAACCCCCAATCCAACGTGCAGTTTGGCGAGGGCGGGGCGGGAACGTTTTCCGACGGCAAGCTGACCACCGGCATACAGGATCCCCGCTGCCGGAAGGCGCTTGAAACCCTGGTGGCCCACGGCGCCCCTGAAGAAATCCTGTATCAAGCAAAGCCACATATCGGCACCGACCGCCTGCCGCAGACCGTGAAGGCGCTGCGGGAGCGCATTTGCGCGCTGGGCGGCGAGGTGCGCTTTCATACCCAACTCACCGGCCTATGGATCGACAGAGGAGCCCTGGGCGGCATTACCCTGGGTGCCGGAGATATCGAGGAGCGCATAGAAGCCCATCGCTTAATCCTGGCTATCGGCCACAGCGCCCGGGACACCTTTGAGATGTTGCACGACGCCGGATTGCGCATGGAGCAAAAGCTGTTTTCGATAGGGGTACGCATCGAACACGCCCAAGCCGCCGTCGACCGTGCCCAGTACGGAGAGTTTGCGGGCCATCCCGCTTTGGGGGCCGCCGAGTATAAGCTGGCCGCTCACCTGCCCGGAGGCCGGAGCGTGTATACCTTCTGTATGTGTCCGGGGGGCAGGGTGGTGGCGGCATCCAGCGAACCGGGCGGTGTGTGTACCAACGGCATGAGCGCTTTCGCCCGGGACGGGGCCAATGCCAATAGCGCGCTGCTGGTGGGGCTATTGCCCTGCGATTTTCCCTCGGCCCATCCCCTGGCCGGGATACAGCTCCAGCGCGAACTGGAGCGCGCAGCCTTTGCCGCCGGAGGGGCCAACTACCGCGCCCCCGCTCAACTGGTGGGCGACTTGTTGGCTGGGCATGAGAGCCGCACGCTGGAAGCCGTCGCGCCTACCTATCTGCCTGGCATTGCCCTGGGCGATCTGCGTGCCTGCCTGCCGCCCTTTGTGTTGGAGGCACTGCGCCAAGCCCTGCCCCGTTTTGGCCGCCAGGTGCGCGGCTTTGACGTGTCTGGCGCATTGCTCACCGCACCGGAAACCCGCTCCTCCTCCCCGGTGCGCATCCTCCGGGGGACTGACGGCCAGGCGTCCATCCGGGGCCTGTATCCCGCCGGGGAAGGCGCGGGGTACGCGGGTGGGATTTTGTCCGCGGCGGTGGACGGGGTTAGAGCGGCGGAAAAACTAATGAACAGTGAACAATAAGCAACGACGACGCCTATTGTTCGTTGTTCATTTCTTGATTAAGTAGCCCTGCGGGTCAACCCATTCCCCATCTTTTTGTACCTCAAAGTGCAGGTGGGGCGGGTCTTGGCTTTCCCATGCGCCCGGCTTGCCTAGGGGGGAGAGCAGCTGGCCGGTTTTGACCGGGTCGCCCACGCGCAGCAGCTCCAGGGTGGCCAAGCTTGCGTAGCGGGTGGTGAGCCCGCCGGGATGCTGCAGTTCGATCACGTTGCCCAGCATCGGATCCTCGTAGGCCGCGCTCACCGTGCCGCTGAAGGCCGCGTTGACAGGATCGCCGATACTGGCCCGTATGTCGATGCCATCGTGAGTGGCCCAAGCGCCCAGGGTGGGCAAAAAAACCGGCAAGTCGCCGCTATGGACGCGCAGCACCTCCCCGTTGACCGGCCAACTGAGGGCGGGCAGATCGGGTGTGCCGTTTGCTGCGGTTACAGTGGGGCTTTGCGGGTTATCGCCCGATGCGCCGGATTGCCCGGCTCCCACAGGTTCTTCGGCTTGCCCGCTTAGCCCGGAGCCGGTCCACGTCACGTCGCTCAACCGCTGGACAAACTCCGCTTCGCTTCCGGCCTCCGCGCCCTGGGGCGGGATTTCAGGCGGCGCGACAGGCGGAGAGCCGGAGCGGGTCCAGATCGCGGTGCCTACGATGATCGCCACGCAAACCCCCAGCATCACATAAAACCCCTGGCGTTCCATAAAGGCGCGCCAGCCCCCCATTGCCGCGCCGTATCTCTCCCTGATTCTTTTTGCGAACTCACGATTTCCACTCATGCGAACACCTCCGGGTAAGAGTGTGCCCGTGCATGGGTGGTGTGATACAGGTTGCGAGTTACAAGTTACGAGTTACAAGTTACGAGAGGCTGCGGCCAACCTTATTGGCCTGTTCGTTCTTTTGTAACTTGTAACTTGTAACTCGTAACTTGTGACTCAAAACTGATGAATCTCGATATCCGTGTAATAATGCCGCAAAATATCCGCATACCCGTGCCCGGCCCGCGCCATAGCGTCGGCCCCGGCCTGGCTCATGCCTACGCCGTGGCCGTATCCGCGCTGGCGGATGACCAGTTCATCGCCCTCGAAGGCCAGGGTAAAGTTTGTGCTGAACAGGCCCAGCGCCCGACGGAAAGCGGTTCCTTCGGCGGTGACGCCGCCCACGCGCACCCTGTCCACCCGCCCGGAGTCAAACCGCCCAAGCACACAGAGCGCCTCGGGCAGGCGGCCGGCGCTCAGGGCCGCGCCGGGGAAGGCCGCGTTGAGGGCCTCGGCCGCCGCCTGACACGAAAATCGCTGTTCATTCTGATAGCGGGTCGCCCCTTCCTCACCGGGGCTGTTTACGCCTCGCAGGTAGGGCAGCGCTTGGGCGAATACGTGCTCCACGTCCTCGGTGACTCCGCCGCTTACCGCGTGGTACAATACCAGGATTGGCTCGCCGCCGTAGGTCATCACTTGGCTACCGGTGGCCTGCACCGCGTCGGTGATCTGGTGCAAATGTGCCGTGTAGTCCGCGCCCCAGCGCTGGCGTAGCTGTTTGTCGCTCATCCAAGCCTGGCAGTGGGCGCTGCTGCCGCAGATGTCGGCTCCTGGATGGGCGGAACACCCTTTTCCACCCAAGGACAATAAACCCGCCACCGCCCGGGTCCGCGCCGCCACGGCCTGGGCCCGCAAAGCCTCCTGGTGGTACAGGGCGGGCATCTCGGCGGCTACCACGCCGATGAGATATTCGCCCAGGGTAAGGGTGCGGAGGGTTTGCATCTGTGTGTCGTACAGTGTGATTGTTCGATGATCGATACCGGGTGGTTTGCTCAGATGCTGCCAAATGAGCGCCGCCAGCAGCAGCACAAAAGCGCAGGCCAGCGGCGGGTAGATGCCGGGCCTGCGGTTGTGTTTTTTTCTGTTGCGCACGAGTTTTCACCTCGTGCAGAACTATGTTATGTGAACAAAAAATAGAAGGTTGCTCGACATCAATCTTGGTTGTTTACTTGTTGACTATTTTCTTGCCGATGGTATTTGCAATGACTCCGTAGGCTATAGCTGCAGTCCACCACCAGAATTCCAAGGAACTCATACCCCCCATTCCATAATCAGGGCCGGTGCGGTTTTCGGCACCGGATGAAGTAAAAATTGCGCTGCCGACAATTCCCATAGCCGCGCAAATCACGATGAAAATGATCTACAATACGCCGTTATTGTTTTTCTTCTTTGCAAAGACATTGACAATTACGCCAAGAACAGCAAGAATGATAAAACCTAACACGCTCATTCCGATATTCGCCTGCATCAAATCTATCATGTTTTACTGTTGTCCTCCTATGTTTTTGCCAAACGATTGTGCCTAAAGAACCGCCGCACTTCACCCGCGCGGCGGTTTGATCACAATCCCTTACTTCGCAAACTCCGTAGCCCGGGTCTCCCGGATCACATTCACCTTGATTTGGCCGGGATACTCCATCTCTTTCTCGATGCGCTTGACGATCTCTTTGGCTAGGATCAGGGTGCCCGCGTCGTTGATGTCCTCGGGTTTCACCATGATGCGCACCTCGCGCCCCGATTGGATGGCGAAGGATTTTTCCACGCCCTGGAAGGAGTTCGAAATTTCTTCCAGCTTCTCCAGCCGCTTGATGTAGTTCTCCAGCGACTCGCGCCGGGCGCCGGGCCGGGCCGCCGAGATGGCGTCCGCCGCCTGCACCAGCACGGCTTCGATGGTTTGGGGTTCCACATCGTTGTGGTGGGCCAGTATGCAGTGGATCACGTCGGGGGATTCCCGGTACTTGCGGGCCAGCTCGCCGCCCAGGGATACGTGGGTTCCTTCGGCTTCGTGATCCACGGCCTTGCCGATGTCGTGCAGCAAGCCTGCGCGCTTGGCCAGGGTGATGTCCGCGCCCAATTCGGCGGCCATCAGGCCGGCTAGATGGGAGACCTCGATGGAGTGCTTGAGCACGTTTTGGCCGTAGCTTGTGCGGTAGCGCATGCGGCCCAGCAGTTTGACCAACTCGTGGTGGATGCCGTGCATATTCGTCTCAAACACGGCCTGTTCGCCCGCTTCGCGAATCTGGTTGTCCACTTCTTTGCGGGCTTTCTCCACCATCTCCTCGATGCGGGCCGGGTGGATGCGCCCGTCGGCGATGAGTTTTTCCAGCGCGACCCGGGCGATCTCCCGGCGCACCGGGTCAAAAGCCGACACGATCACTGCCTCGGGGGTATCGTCGATGATCAGATCCACGCCGGTGGCGGTCTCTAACGTGCGGATGTTGCGGCCCTCACGGCCGATGATGCGGCCCTTCATGTCCTCGTTGGGCAGGTTAACCACCGATACCGTGGTTTCGGCCACGTGATCCGACGCGCATTTCTGGATGGCCAGCGCCACGATGTTGCGGGCCTTTTTGTCGCCGTCCTCTTTGGCCCGGGCTTCGATATCGCGCACCAGGGCGGCGGCGTCGTGGTAGGCGTCCTTCTGTACCCGGCTCATCAGCACCTGGCGCGCCTCGTCTTGGGTCATCTGGCCGATGCGCTCTAATTCCACCTGTTGGCGGTCGTGCAGGGCTTGGGCGTCGTCGGTGAGCTTTTGCAGGTCTTCGTGTTTTTTGTTGAGGTTCTCTTCCCGCGCTTCCAGGTTGTCCATCTTCTTGTCCATGGTTTCTTCGCGCTGGAGCAGGCGGCGTTCGGTGCGTTGCACCTCGGTGCGGCGGTCCCGGATCTCACGGTCCAATTCGGTTTTGAGGCGGAGCACTTCCTCCTTAGCCTCTAGCATGGTTTCTTTCTTTTTTTCTTCGGCGCGGCGCTGCGCGTCTTCCAGCAGGTTCCTGGCGTACTCCTCGGTGCGCCCGAGCTTTCTCTCGTGGCTGCTCTTCCGATAGAAGTATCCCACCGCGGAGCCCATCACGCCAGCGATCAGCGCCGCGAGTACGATCCAAAGTGCAGTCAAATTGTCGTCCTCTCTTTCTCTATATACAATCGCCGTGCTTGCGCACGCCGAGATTCCCAAATAAAGCAAGGCTATGCAGATACTTATGTACTGACATGTATTATAACTAGGGATCGGTCCTGTGTCAAGAAAAAGCGGCAGGGATAAAGCAATTGCATATCCATGCAAAAATATGCGATCCATTGTATAAACATATCGTTCTTTGTAAGGGGCGATGCCCTCATCGCCCTGCGCGTTTTATTATTTGCTCAGGCATCGGGGGCCGATGTGGGCACCGGCCCCTACCCCTACTCCTCCGCCGCAGCCGCAGCCTCGGCCTCGGGCTCGAGCTTGCCCGCGATCTTGCCGGCACGGAGCTCGTCGCGGATGGTCTTTTCGATGATGGCGGCCACCTGGGGGTTGTCCCGCAGGTAACCCCGGGCATTCTCCCGGCCCTGGCCGATGCGCTGATCGTTGTAGCTGAACCAGGCGCCGCTCTTGTGGATGATGTCCCTGGCGACGGCCAGATCCAGAAGGCTGCCCTCCCTGGAGATGCCCTGGCCGTATAAAATATCAAACTCAGCCACCCGGAAGGGCGGGGCCACCTTGTTTTTCACTACCTTCGCTTTGGTGCGGTTGCCCAGCACCTCGGCGCCGCTTTTGAGCTGCTCCCCGCGGCGGATGTCCAGCCGCACCGTAGCGTAGAACTTGAGGGCCCGGCCGCCGGGGGTGGTTTCCGGGTTGCCGTATACCGCGCCCACCTTTTCCCGCAATTGGTTGATGAATATGCAGGTGGCCTGGGTTTTGTTGATGACGCCGGTGAGTTTTCTCAACGCCTGGGACATCAGCCGGGCTTGCAAGCCTACAAAGGCGTCGCCCATGTCGCCGTCGATCTCGGCTTTGGGAACCAAAGCCGCCACCGAGTCCACCACCACCAGATCCACCGCGCCGGAGCGCACCAGGGCCTCGCAGATTTCCAGCGCTTGCTCGCCGGTATCGGGCTGGGATACGTAGAGTTCGTCGATGTTGACGCCCAGCTTTTGGGCGTAGGCTGGGTCCAGCGCGTGCTCGGCGTCGATAAAAGCCGCCGTGCCGCCGATCTTTTGGGCTTCTGCGATCACGTGGAGGGCTACCGTGGTTTTGCCCGAGCTCTCCGGCCCGAACACCTCCACCACGCGCCCCCTGGGCAAGCCGCCCACCCCCAAGGCGATGTCCAGATCCAAGCAGCCGGTGGGGATCACCTGGATGTCATTCTGCGATCCCTTTTCGCCTAGTTTCATCAGCGCGCCCTTGCCAAATTGCTTCTCGATGCTGGCCAGCGCGGCGCTCAGCGCCTTTTTTCGCTCCTCGGCTTCCTTGACGGGGGCCAGGTCCGACCCTGCCCGCTTTGTATTTTTCTCGGCTGGCATATGCTCCTCCTTGATGTTTTATTTATAATTCTCTATCCATCAGCGCGGCAAAACCCCGCGCCTTTTGCATCAGTTGGTCAAACCCCTGGGGCGTGAGGGATTGGGGGCCGTCGCACAGGGCGTGGGCTGGGTCGTTATGCACTTCGATCATCAGGCCGTCGGCTCCGGCGGCGATGGCTGCGCAGGCTAAGTTTTCTACCATCCAGCTCCGCCCGGTGGCGTGGGAGGGGTCTACGATCACCGGCAGGTGGCACAGCGACTTTGCCGCCACCACCGCCGAAAGGTCTAACGTGTTGCGGGTATAGGTTTCAACGGTGCGTATGCCCCGCTCGCACAGGATCACGTTGGGGTTGCCACGGGACAGGATGTATTCCGCGCTCATCAGCCATTCCTCGATGGTATTGCTCAGCCCGCGCTTGAGCAGCACCGGCTTGTGGGTTTGGCCTACCTCCTTGAGGAGCTGAAAATTCTGCATGTTCCGGGCGCCGATCTGCAGGATATCCACCGTCATCTCAAACATCTCCACGTGGCGGGTGTCGATGATTTCGGTGACGATGGGCATGCCGGTTTCCTCCCGGGCCCGTGCCAGCAATTCGAGGCCGTCCTTCTCCATGCCTTGAAAGGCATAGGGCGAGGTGCGGGGTTTGTACGCGCCGCCGCGCAACACCGCCGCGCCGGAGGTTTTCACATCACGGGCGATGCCTAGCAGTTGCTCCTCGCCTTCCACCGAGCAGGGCCCGGCCATCACGCACAGCTTTTTGCCGCCGATTTCCACCCCCCGCACTTTTACCACCGTGTCCTGGGGATGGAATTTACGGTTGGCGCGCTTGAAGGGTTCGGATACCTTCATCACCCGGTCTACGCCGGCCATCATGCTCAGCTTATCTACGTCCAGCACGGATACGTCGCCCACCGCGCCGATCACGGTATGGTTTTCGCCCGAGGAGATGTCCGCTTTGAGCCCCTGCCCCGTAAGTGTCTTGGCCACCGCCTGGATGTCCTTTTGGCCGGCGCCATGTTTCATGATGACGATCATGGATCGCACTTCCTTGCTTTCGAAATAGGATGCGTTGTTCGAATAACTTGTCCGCCAAAGTATACCACGGCGGCGGGTTGACCGCAAGTGCGTTCCCCTATGTGATTGTGATATAATAAAAGCGCTGTAGAAATGGGGGAGAAGCAATGGAAATTTATTTGATGAGGCATGGGGAGTGCTGTTATACCACAAGCGATCCCCCATTGTCCGATAAAGGCGTCGCTCAAGCAAAAAAACTGGCGATTCGCTGCAAATCCATCGGGTTTGAAAGGATCGTTTCAAGCGACTTATCCCGTGCCGTGCAGACCGCTGAGATACTCGTTTCCTATGCGCCGTGCGGGCTTTCGGCCGATCCGGCTTTTAGGGAAATCGACATGGGCGACGTTTCCGCATCGTGGGATGCGTACCCGGACGTTTATGCCCAATGGGTATTGCATCAGGAAGATATCCCGTATCCCAACGGCGAAAACGGCCGGGACGTTTGGAGCAGGTGCAGGATATCGCTTGAAAAGCTCATCGCTTTGCGGCACAAAAAGATTGCGATCGTCTCCCACGGCGGCGCCATACGTTCCATCGTTTGCGGGGTTTTGGGGATACCGCAACAAAAGCGTTTTTTTCTTGGCGCGCCTCTGGAGAACTGCTCTATTTCACTCATTCGGTACGACGAAGCGGACAAGAAGTTTTATCTGCACGCATTCAACGATTTTTCGCATCTGCTTGAATGAGGGAGAGGGCCCCTGTGTCTGCACAATTTTCCTTTACAATAAGCCCCCAACACGGTACAATGATGTGGACAAAGATGCAGGTTTACCGTATCTGTGAGGCAGGTGAGTTCGGGTGAAAAAGCGATGCGCCGCCCTGTTGTGCTTGGCCTGTTTGCTGCTGTGCGAGGGCGCCATGGCTGCGGACCGGCCCAAGGCTACCCGTGAGCCGATCATAGCCCCGGTTCCTACGCTGATGCCTTCGGAGGCTCCTCCCGACCTGGGCACCACCCCGCCCGAGTTGATGCCGGAAACCACCCCCGTGCCCCGCAACTGGATCGAGGTCGGCCCCGTGGGTTTCGACGCCGACCTGCTCACCTTGGATGAGCGGGCCGATATCATCTTGCAGTTGCAGCACTCCATCATGCGCACCTCCATGGCCGACTATCAATTGGTATCCGGATTGGAGACCACCCGGGAGAAACCCTGCTTTATCGGCCAGAGCGCCCGTTTCCGCCAAACCTTTTACGGCGTGCATTCCAATGAGTTTTTTGTGACGATGACGCTGCGAAAGATCATTCGGGGCGCGGAAGCCGAGGCGATTACCAGGCCGCTGCTCTCCCAAATCACCAGCAAGGGCGAAGTGCTCGCCCCCAACATGGAGTTTGTGGTATGCCAATTCGAAATCGCCGTAACCACCGACGACACCGAGCAGCAAACCTTCTTTTCGATTTATGACTTTGAGTCGGTATCCGAAAGCGGGCGGGCTATTCTCAGCCCCATCCTGTTGGCCGACGAGGAGCTGACCCTGTTCCTGGGCCCGGGCAGCGGCAGCGGGACGCTTACCGTCATCCTCGTAGTGGAAAAAAACAAAAACACCACGGTTCTGTACCAGAAGAAGGTGTGGTTCTCCTTGATGGAGCCGCCACAGTAACTTTTCGCAATGATGCAAAAGGAGGAATGCGGGATGAAAAATTGGGTTCGTGGCGCGCTCGTCTCATTATGTTGCTGGCTGGCGCTCAGCGCCGTATTTGTCTGCGAGCCGGCCCTTTCCGACGCCGAGCCGGAGGCGATTACCGGCTATCAGAATTTTGTGTTCTATACCACCAGGAAGCCGCGCCATCGCAAGGTGGACTTTTATCCGGATGTGTTTGCATACAATCATACGGAGTACCGCTTGCAGCCCTTTTCCGGAGCGGTGCCCCCGCGCTTTTTTGTGGTGGACGGCCATGGAAAATACGCACTGGCTCCAATCGTGCTGGACGTAACCGATGCGATGCGCATTGCCCTGTACGGCGAGGATGTGGGCAAGGTGGCCATGTACTATGGCCAGTATGCCGACTTGAAACGTGCTGCCAATAAGAAGTGGGGATACTCGGGTATCCACGAGGGCATCGACTTTATCGCCGAACCGGACCAGCCGATATATGCCATCTTGGGGGGCGAGGTGCTTCGCGCCGGGTACGGCAAGGACAATACCATCGCCATTTACAGCGAGGACTACAATGCCACCGTCATCTACCTGCACACCAGAAGAGTACAGGTCTCCGCCGGCGACCGGATCGAAGCCGGTACCCAGATCGCCCAAGAGGGCAGCCGCGGGGCGGGCGCGGTCTACACCCACGTGGAGGTTCGTTTTGGCCGCCGCACCTCGCCCAATCCCTTCCGCACCAGCGTGCTCAAGAGCGACTTGCCGTACGACTTTTTTGCCCATGCCCTGGGCGTGACCCCTTCGGGCCGTGACCCCTTGACCGCCGAAGCCCTGATCGAAGCCGAGCAGATGCGCCTTGCCGCCGAAGCCGAAGCCGAGGCGGCCCGCCTTGCCCAAGAGGAAGCCGAAGCCCTGTTGCTGGCTACGCCTACCCCCGCGCCCACGCCGGAGATCAGGATTTTGGAAGAGCCTGACGACCAGGTGGATCCCGGTTTTGGTTTTGCCGATCCCCTGAGCACGCCGCTGCCCACCCTTCCCCCCGCGCCGTGATGATAGTAAAAGATTCTATTTTAGGGAACCATGCTTGCTTGACGGGCGTCTACATATCGACCCAACAACAAAAAGGAGTGTATCAGGAAATGAAAACCGCAAGAGTATGGAGAAAACCCCTGGCGCTGATGTGCGCGCTGATCCTGTGCCTGGCCCCATGCCTGGCATCGGCGGCCGAACCCGTGAAACCGGGCGAGATGCTCAGCACCCGCCTCCTGCAAGCGCTGGGCGCCGGCCGCAGGCTGGACGCCACCTTGGGTTACGGGCTGGAGTCCATCGCCATGGACGAGGACATGTCCCCCGAGGATTTCGAGGCCATACAGCAGGTGCTGGATCTTGTGGAGCTCCAACTGGGCCTTGGCCTGGCAGGGGACAATGTGGAGATCGACCTGGCCTTTGCCTTGGGCGAGCAAAAGCTGATTTCCGGTAAAGCTTATCTCGCCGGGGAAGGCATTGCCCTGGAGACCAACCTGCTGCCCGGCAAGGTGATTTTCGTCTCCTTTGAACAGTTCGTGGCCCTGATGGAGGAGAGCGGAGCCTCCTTTGATATCGACGAAGAGGCCCTGGGAGTGGTGATGCAATCCCTGGGAACCTACGGCGCGATCGCCATGGAGTGGGCCGCGGGCATTACCGAAAACAACATGGAAATCACCATGGAACCCCAGCCTGCCACCGACACGCGGGACGCTTCCGTTATGCAGGTGAAAGCCCGGGCCGGCGACGCCGACTTTAATGCGCTGCTAGCTGCGTTTGCCACCCAATTTGTGTCCGATGCCGAGCTGCACAAGGCTCTGGCCAGCCTGACCGGCGCGTCCGTGGAGGAAATTGCCATGATAGGCTACGAGGTTTTGCGCCAGACCGACGAAGCCCGCGATCAAGGGCACACGCTCACCGTGGACGTGTACGCAGGCGAGAGCGGTGAGACGGTGGGCTTCGACTACGCTCAGACCCTGCCCATGGACGACGGCGCCATGGCCATTGCCGTCAACTACGGCCGCAAGAGCCAAGAGGCTACGGCCACCGACACCGTGCATGTGGGCCTCGACCTAGGCAAGGACGGCGGCATTGTGGTGGATATGCAGTACAATACCGACGAATCCGTGCCCGGCGCCCTCACCCAGGATTACACCATGCAGATGCGGGTGGAGGAAGCTACGCCCTACTACGGCCCCACCGCCATGGTGATGGACGCCCAGGGACGCACCCACATCGTCGTCGATGGCAACATCGAAACAACCAAAGAAGAGATGGTCTATACCATGAAGCAAGAGGGCGGCCCCACGGATCCCGATACGGCCGCCATGCTCAACGTGCCCATGACCATCACCTCCGAAGCTACCGCCGAGGCGCTGGCGGGGGATGATTTCAGCTATGCCGCCCAGATGCGGATGGATATGGGCGTGATGGTCATGACCTCCAGGATGACGCTGGCCTCCTCGGAGTTTGTGCCCGCCACCCTGGAAGGCAAGACTGTGATCGATCCCTTTAACATGACCGAAGAGGAAGGCGCGGCCCTGGAAGAAGAGTTGAACATGAACCTGATGCAGGTGCTGTTTGCCGCCATGGGCAGCCTGCCCCCGGCATTGATGCAGATGATGATGGAAGGCGATATGTTCTAAGCATTGCGCTGTGCGCACAGGGGCGGCTTCACGCGAAGCCGCCCCATACATACTTTAAGGAGGATTCACCATGGGAAAGCGACTTGTGACACTGTGCACCTGCCAATGGGCGGACATGCCCTTTGAGGAGCTGTGCGCCCTGGCCGCAAAAATGGGATACGACGGCCTGGAAATTGCCTGCTGGGGCAATGGGATCGACATCGACAAAGCCTACGTCGACGACGGCTACGTGCGCCTCCTGCTTGATACCCTCAAAAAGCACAACCTGGCCTGCAAGGCCATCGCCGCCCACATCATCGGCCAGTGCGTGGGCGACGCGCCCGATGTGCGGCTCAACAACTTTGCCCCGGCGGCCCTGGCCAACGATCCCGAAGGCATCCGTAAGTGGGCTGTCGATACCATGATGAAAGTACCGGCTGTTGCAAAAAAACTGGGTGCCGAGGTGGTGACCTGCTTTACCGGTTCGCCGATTTGGAAGTGGGTGTATTCCTTCCCCCAGACCACCGCCCAGATGGTGGAGGACGGGTTTGACGAGATCGTGCGCCTGTGGTCGCCCATCCTGGACGAGTTCAAAAAGCACGGCGTCAAGTATGCGCTGGAGGTGCATCCCGGCGAGATCGCCTTTGATTATTACTCCACTCAAAAGCTGTTGCAAAAGTTTAAAGACCGGCCCGAGTTCGGCCTGAACTTCGATCCCAGCCATCTGCAGTGGCAGGGCGTCAAACCCCATCTGTTCCTGGCCGACTTTATCGACCGGGTGCATCATGTGCACATGAAGGATGCCGCCGTCACCCTGGACGGGCGCAGCGGCCTGCTGGGCTCCCACATCGACTTCGGCGACCTGCGCCGGGGCTGGAATTTCCGCTCCCTGGGCCATGGCGACGTCAACTTTGAGGAGATCATCCGCGTGCTCAACGCGGGTAACTACCAGGGCCCCCTCTCCGTGGAGTGGGAAGACAGCGGCATGGACCGCATCGACGGGGCCACGGAAGCCTGCGCTTTTGTGAAGCGTGTGGACTTTAAGCCATCTGATTTTAGTTTTGATGACGCGATAGCGAACAAGTAACAATACGAATCAAGGTAGGGCGCGGCGACCCGACGCGCCGCCGCATCGCGTCAAAGGCGCGCTATTTTGGGCGAACTGCGGCGCGTCCGGTGGCCGCGCCCTACAAACGCAAAACCCGTCATTCCTGTAGGGGCGATTATGAATCGCCCGCCGTATTGCACAAACCCACGTTGATTTTGGGCGACGGGCGATTGATAATCGCCCCTACTACGCCGTAACATCTAAATCTTGACAATTGATTTATGATATGGTATACTCCTGACAAGGGGTAATCATATGGAGAACAATATCATAATACTGAGCCAGGATCAACGTCAAGAATTAGAACAGTA
>Ga0123353_10003340_pt1 | contig 20251 bp, 7 predicted proteins | sample TergutLab28metaG_3_FD_92763 | JGI IMG/M metagenome (GOLD analysis project Ga0123353, IMG submission 92763) | Labiotermes labralis P3 segment gut microbial communities from Petit-Saut dam, French Guiana - Lab288 P3 | ecosystem: Host-associated > Arthropoda: Insects > Digestive system > Gut ... | reverse complement strand
CTTCAGGGAAAATTCCCACGGTAGAGCCGGGAATCGAACCCGGGACCTCATGATTAGTAGTCAGATACTCTGACCACTAGACCACAAGAGTCGTCGGCTGCGAAATATAATAAACCGATTTTAAGTTTTCTTCAGGCTCCGTTTCTAGCGAAGATGAATAATCAGAAAACTGATACTTTCTTCTGATTTCAAACTTTAGCCGTGTTGTGAATGTTTATGTTCTTTCTTTTGGGTGATTTCCTGGCGTCTGAATTTTATGTGTGGGCGTTTTGGAACACACTGTCTGTTCCACCTACACACTTTCTTGAATAAAACGTTCCCCTAATTGACATAAATTTGGGATTCGTCCCTCAAAATTTATTGCTATTAAATGTACTAAATACACAGCTATTTAATTAGTTAAATGGACTAAAGCCCTTTTTAATACCGTAATAGTCTCCTACTACTGTTATGGAATCCAAAGTTTCAGTGCTGCATTTTAATTTTTTTTTATGTGGCGCTCTGGCCCAACGCGTGCCATGGCCTCCTCATTTTTGAGGTTTCTAGATCACACACAACGACGCACCGCATTCGGTAGGACTCCTGTGGACGCGTGATCAGTGCGTCGCAGAGACCTCTACCTGACAACACACAACACTCACAACAGACAGACATCCATGCCCCCGGCGGGATTCGAACCCACGATCTCAGCAGGCAAGCGGTCGTAGACCTACGCCTTAGACCGCGCGGCCACTGGGACCGGCGCATTTTAATAATCCACAAATATTTTTGCTTTGCTTGTTTTTTCAAAGTTAAATTTATTATTCTGCGTAATTAGCGCCCCCTGTCAATATGTAACTTTTGGCTTCATATGTCATGACTTGGGAATGTCTAACATTCCGCATCATATGTCGTGTTAGGAATGTCTTTACATTGTGACTGCATGTATTGTAATGACTTGTGAGAACGTAATTATAAAAAAAAACTCTTACACTTTGTAGTCCGATTCTTTTCGTATTATCTGTCAATAATTTAATATGTGTCATTGTTTTGTAAAGGGTTAGATCGCATTCCTAATTGCAGTTTTAAGTAGTCATTAAGTTCTTAAATTAATGTCTAATGATGGCATTAAAATAGCCGAAACACGTTGCCTATTGCACTTGTATTTTAAAGGTGTGTATGGCAGCGTACTGAATATATATAATTCGTAACACACACTACGGATGTGTCATCTTAATAATGACTAGTTATCTGTTGATTTCAAATTTAAATACTCTAACAACAAACTTCGCTATAAATTTGTACTTCTGTTGTGTATTCAGTACATTATCCGTGTGTAACGGTCACCTGCCAATTAATTCATAACCGTACTGTCGATTACATACGAATACATATCTTACTGAATCTACAGGCGAATAACATTCCTAAGGAAACAAGGGCACGGATATATGCAACAGCTAGATCAGGGCCTTTTGTGTCGTATGCAACTTATGTCCGGATGGCTGTTTGTTTGTTTGCTCTTTCTTTCTTTTTTTCTGTCATCTGGCTAGAGAGGCGGAACTGACGTCACAACAGTGGCGTATTTGTGTACAGTTAGGTCAGTATTCTTCTGCAGTCAGAACTGAAGGGATGCTAACATAGGAAGTCACTTTTGTACGTAGCAGGTATAATCACGTGACAGCAGAAGCGTAAATTCAGGTTAGGTTGCTATGATTCTGAAGAGCTATTGTCGCTCACAGTGGCGCCGTAGTGAGATATACGTGTAATGTTCTTAATTTTGTGACGTGAAATGTACACTGTTTTTGACAGCTAATGAAACATGGAAGGCCTCATGCAAAATAACGGGGACTTCATGGAAGTAACGCACTTATACATGACACCAATTAACGGATCTGGACCGTGTTTTAACAGACAAATAACGTTTTGCGGCAGTCGGTTCGGTCTCGGTACACATACTGTATTCACTAAAGTCGCTTTCTACTATATTAGCAGTTGACAGTCCATTTTCAGTCCCTTTGTACCATGGGAAAGAAAACAGGCTTACGGTGTGTTTTCATATGCTTATCAGAAGAGCGAGTTTTTACGCCCAAACCTTTACAGTAGTCTATACAGTCTGCTGATAAATTGTTCTGAGCTGCTGTGTAATTTTCACTGTACTGGAATAAAATACGTTCTCGATACAAAGTGAAAATTAAGGAACAAAGTAAAGGTTTTAAATATATTTGCAAATTTATTTTTCCCCCCACAAACGTGTCAGAATCAACAGGACAAAACATTTTGCACTGGAAGCTTACACTCGGCATTTTTTGTTCTTTTAAACGCTCTGTCTGTATTTACTTGGTGCTGATCTGAGTGCTGTGGGATAATTACGAATTTAAAAATATGCAGAGTTAAATTTTTGTGAAGTATTTAACTATACAAGGCCAGCTTTAGTTTGACAATGGAAACTAAAAAAGCTTATATTACGGCAGCTTTAACATGGACAGCAATGATAATGAAAGGTATGAAATCATTTCGACTTTATCGGCTGATATGCCGCGATTCGAATAAAGACTTTTAAAGTACAGATCATGAAAGCCGTTTATATTTCTCTGTAGGTACTGAATTGTAATTCCAGTTTTATGTTTGTGTGAACGTGCATCATTGATACAATAATATAAACAGTCAACTGGATGCAACAATAATAATGCTGCATCATCGTCGGTTCATTATACCACAAGATGTAAACACAGTCTAGTGTTCCTGAGGATTGGCGAAATTACCGCCCGAAACATGTTGAGCTAATTGAAATTATTAATAAAATTATTATTGTTGCATCCAGTTGACTGTTTATATTATTGTAATTCCAGCGATTGTTTTCAACATATCTTAAATGATTTTTAAACTGATTAAAATCGTATTTTGAAAAATAGGCAAAACATAATGGGCAAGTACGAAGAAAGTTCACATAATTGTGTTCAAAATTTGATAAGGACACATTTAGTGGTTGGTAATCTAAATAACTCTGATGAGTTAGGGTCTAGCCTACAACATTTAAACACGGGACTTGGCAAAGTGTACAGTGGGTTCTGCAGTAGGCCTGTTTCCTCTTTCTCGCCACAATTTGGTGCCCTGCTGAACTACTTCTGATGCTTCAAGCGTCCCTCCTAAGAGGTTACCTGTGTCGCGCTGTCCCAACTTTCCTATTTCGTCTAGTATTATTTGGGGCGTAAAGCAAATTTCAGCACAAACGCAGGCGTCTCTTTAAGACTGGCTACCTTTCGGCCCTTTCTGAAATAATGCAAGACACATATTACAATATTTTCAGGTTCACTGATTGGCAGGTTTTAGTTTTATTTTGCCATTCGTCTTGTCTTTATTTTCCTTTTCGTTTTTCTTTCTTCCTCACTTAATTTTATCTCTTTATTACTTGAAACATTAATTTGCTTTTGATTTCCATTATTCATCTTCTGTGACTAACATTCCTTGAACATTTTTAAGATAATGGAGTACCGATTTAGTTATTCTCATAGTACCATTCTAATTCTGAGACGAATCACATCCCTTCTTTGCCCCTCAATAATCTCGTGTTTACTTCCTGCTTATGAACCTTTTATTCATCAATTACTTTGATGAATCAAATGCATGTCAAGCACACTTACCTGGATTTAGCTTCAGTAAAATAGAAGAATGATTTCGTAATAAAATAAACTTATTTTTTTTTGCTGGAACTTGACCGCGTGGTATAAACCACGTTGTGTCCGAAGTTTTATTTTCAGTAATTCGTATTTTGTAAGGATTTTGATATTGTATTTTCCCTAAAGCCTATAATGTCACCTACATCTGTCATTGTTTCATTGGTGTACATGAGTGCAATCACATAACACCTGTTTCTTTAACGGGAGTAATGCAAACGGCGGAACATTAATACAAACGAATATTTATAAATTCTAATGTGGAATTTGCAATGAAACTTTCAGTGTCTTACCTTGGTAATTAGGCTGAATGTGTCTAGCTAAAGGCACCAGTCTTATTCAGAGGTCTACAGAATTTCCATCAAACCTAGCGGCACCTCCAAAATCAAAGTACCAGGAGAACGACACAAAAATATTTCAATACCGAGGGCCCAAAATTCTGGTGTGACCGGGGATTTTTTACTCCAGCTCATTGATTTATGTTCGATGCATGCTGACATACATTTTGTATTGCAGAGAAAAACTGCAATAATTATGATAAAAATGTTAGGCACCATCACGCGAAGTTTTGTCTCTCGGCTGATCTGACACCCAATCTGTTCACCTTAGTCTTATGTATAATTTAAGGAAATTACGTAAATACAAGCAGCTCATATCCTTTTTAAAAAGTGAAGGAATTTTTTTGACGTACCAAGATTTTCCGAAAAAAAAAATGGAATTTAAGAAACGAACATGGGAATTTGAAATTGGAGAATTGGGGGGAGTTGGGACAGAAGATGTGAATCTAAAGGAAGAGAAGGAAGGCAGAAACGTGAAATGGGGAAGATTGTGAAGTTATAGTATTTTATTTTATTATAACGTTCAGTTCATTAATAAAGTTTCCATTTCAAGTTATGATTTATACCATGTAACAGGTTTCTTCGTGTGCATTCAACCGACAAATTGGATTCTACTTGTATGACATCTTTGGGATTGTGTTCGATAAAGTAAAAAGTGAAAACTTTTAATGGGTGCAGAACCGTAAGGCCTAGGCGTGACATTTTACTTTATGCTGCAAATCAAGAATATAACGACACAAAATACGTTGCATGTGGTAGAGTTTCAAGAGGTTCTAAGAATTTTAGCTGCAATTTAATGTGCGTGTACTTAAAAGTGACGGGGCTCGGAGATTATGTGATTAAATTTTCTACTTATTTGTATCGTATTTTCAAGATTTCTATGAAAACAGTTACTAACACACAAAGTGACGTTACAGGTTTTGTAAGTAATATTCGTGATATTTCGCATTTAAGGTGTGGGGATAAATGGTTTGAGTTTAATAACAGATTTAGTTGTGTTGGTTTTAGCTGTGGGTAGTCTCTGCTTAAGTAAGGGTTTTCAAATCTTCTAATATTGCGTTATTTGTATGCGTGTGAAGTGAGGCGAACCTTTTTATCTTCAGATGCTTTTATTGCTTGTAGCATGAGTGAATTTGTTAACTTAGCGCGTTCGCTATCAACAAACAGAAAAGTATGTATGTAGATTTAAACACAATTGTGTCTTGCTGGCTTTACGCACGCTCTGCAGCTGGGAACATACCGGTATGTTAAGAGCAGACTTTAACATAACATAATGTCTGTAAATGATCACCCACTTCTGCATTTCTGCTTCCTTTACCCGCTGAACTGTGTTAGCCAGTATATTCAGATCTGTAACTAAAATGTGAATGGACCGGGTAGCTCAGTCGGTGTAGCGACTGACTACGGGCTGGGCGGTCCGAGATCGAATCCCGGTGAGGACGAGATTTTCCGTCCTTCCAGACCGGCCCTGGGGCCCACCCAGCCTCCTCTAAAATGGGTACTGGGTCTTTTCCGGGGGTAAAGTGCGGCCGGTGCGTGCTGCTGGATGAATGTCCGGACCGAAGGCTGTTACAGCCTTCGGTCCGGACACTCATCCATCCTGCCTGCACTTAACTTCCATCCAGCAGCAACTCGAGAACCAGACGGCCTATGTGGTAACCATCGCTATCGTCGTGAGCTCATGCTGATGGGAATAATGGTGCCCGAAACATGTTGAGCATAACATAAGCATAATAAAGTAATAAGTGGCATTTAGTTCGATTTTATTCTTATGTTCTTTTTTTAATTGTGACCGTGTGCGTTTACTGCAACATGGGAGCCGCATTCTTATTCATTGTTTGGTTGAAGGTTTTGCATCGAAGTGTTAACAAGGTGATATGCGACGTACTGAACGCGCTGGATGTGTGTCGTTTCGGTTCCCGTGAGTCTGATTGCTAATAAGAGAATAAACTTCGCATTGATTTCGAAGATAAAGCAGCGGGAAGCAGAATATGGCAAGGGGGGTGGGACAGTTGGGGTGTCAAGAATGAGAAACGACAGAACCTTGGGGATATTGTAGCTTAGTTCCTGAGGATTGGAGCTGTAGCCATTGTGTCGTTGTGTAGACGCCTTTCAGCGTAGACTGAATGCAGCACAGAATTTCCGTGAAAACTGTCAGGCTGACGTATGTATGTTTCCTGCCTGCTGAATGGAAGTATAGTTACTTCCTTCGTCTGTTTTTCTAATAGGAAGGAAAAATGTTACTGCCTAACACAAACACCAAGATGTAAGGAAAGTAGGAGGAAGAGAAGAAGGGGAGGAATAAGAAAGAAAAATAAGAAACCGAAGGACACCTATAAAAGTTTATCTCCCAAACAATATTCTCCATTTACATTAATTAAATTAAAACAGAAACTTATTGCATATACACGCCTCCGCCTGATAGAAAACGAAATCAAATACACCACCTATCCTAGGCACTAGAATCATCAAACAGTCTGTCTTGCAGCATTAAACGCATAGAAAAACCAAAACCACATGGCCTAAGACATACACTCAACTTAAAATCAATTATATTAGACTTGTGTTTCGTACCAACCGAATTTTATGTGGAAATATAGCATTAAACTGAAGTCAGTTGTGCGTGACTGGTATATGTAACTAGTTAAATGCATTTCCTGTTTGGTTATCGAATAAACTTTACATAAAACTGTAAATAGTGATTGCCTACCAAACGCGTTTGTACTGGAGAACTGTTGATCCCAGTGGCCGCGCGGTCTAAGGCGTGGATTTGCGGCCGCTCGTCTGCTGAGATTGTGGGTTCGTATCCCACCGAGGACATGGGTGTCTCTCTCTTGTGAGTGTTGTGTGTTTTCAGGTAGAGAGCTCTGCGACGAGCTTATCACTCATCCAGAGGTATCCTACCGAGTGTGGTGCGTCGTTGTGTGTGAACTAGAAACCTCAAGAATGAGGATGTCCTGGCCCACCGGGAGCTGTCGCGCCAAAAACAAAAAACAAACAAAACAAACAAACTGGCGAATTAATAAGTATGGTAATAAATACATTATTAGTAGTAATAGTACTGATACTAGTAGTAGTAGTAGTAGTAGTATTGTCAGCAACCGTGGTAATAATAATAATAATAATAATAATAATAATAATAATAATAATACAGTTTACAGCGTAATATTAAGAATGTCAACAGTAGTATTAGTAGTAGTGTCAGCAGCCGTGGTAATAATAATAAGAGTTTACAGCCGAACATTAAGAATATTCTCAACAGCAGTGGAAGCGTGCCTGTCACAAATCATACACTTAAATAAAATGAGGTTCTTCTGATACGCCTTTTCCGATTCTTGCCGCTCGCACAATGACAGGTCGCAAAAGAGCGTCTAGCAGGTAAACTGTAACTGTTCGTCCATCTGTCTCCCTGAATAACCACCCAGAGAATTAAGCATTTATGGACCTCACAGAAGTACTAATTCAAATTCCATTATTCTGGGATGTGGCACAGTATGGAAGCAATACGTTACTCCGAAAAGTCGGTAACTGTGCATAGGCCGACACGACATACAGTCTCAGAAGGAAAGTATCGCTATTTTAATTGAATTTTTATTTTTAATTTCACTTACTTTTGTTGGCATTCAAATTTGGATCGAAATAATTTATAAATTACGAAAAGTATCCTCGGAGACAAACGGTAAGTGCGTATCTACGTGTATGCTTCATCTACCACGTGACGCATGTGTATCTTTCTACATATTTATAAGATTGAAAAAATTCTTGAACATACGCTTCAGCATAACAGTAAACAGTACTTTTCTAGCCTAATTACCCTCGCATCTAAATCATACAGTTTAAAAAATAGGTAAAGCAGTATTCCTTACAGTGCCGTAACTCTTAAGCCCCGATTTTTTTTCTAGGTAGGCACGTTTTCACCCTTTTTATAGGTCACGAAGGCACTTAGGACGAGTAGAGGTAAAACTCTGCTCTTTCTAGGACCTCGGCACTAGATGAGGGTGGGGTGTCAGCCCCACGCGCCGGCCGCCTCTACCCCCGGGAAAGACCAAGTACCCATTGTACAGGAGGTTGCGAGGGCCCCAGGGCCGGTCTGGACGAGCGGAAAATCTCATCCCCTCTGGTATTATATCCCGGACCGTCCAGCCCTCAATCAGTCGCTATACCAACTGAGCTACCCGACCCACCACTTTTCTTTCTAACTTACTTTAAATGTTCAAAGAGTTAGATGTAATTGTAATAAACTTTATACTTCCTCTTTTACCAAAAGAGAAACCGGAAAGAATTCCATCAAACTTGAACAAATATTTCAAGAGCCAGAGTATCTATTTCTATATTTATAATTTGTTCAAATGCCCTGCCATTAACACAGATTAAGTCTATTAGATGGGAGTCAATAAAGAGCTGGTTTTAAGTGGAATGAGAGGCCATGGTCTTGTTTAAGGTATTGCAGCAGCAGTTGCTTGCACGGGCCGCAGAGAATTAAGGGTGATTCGGACAGGACAGTCATTGCTCTAGCCGAGAATCTTACCCAAGTGGTCCTGAATCTAAATAACGAGGGGTACTGCTTCAGCCAGCCATACAGCTTCTTGAGTTAAACCCAAAATTTTCATTTTGACACTGTTTATTCCGTGCATCTTGACTAAATTGTTCAATCATGACAACCACGACGTTTCGTTAGACAGAGCTCCATGGAGATGTTGTAAATGACGCCGGAACATGTAGAAACAAATAAGACCATATTTTTTTTATCAAGTGTGCAGACGTTAGTGTCGTGAATGAATAATAGAATTTCCAGTTTCATTTGCAGCTGTAAAATGTCTCAATTTCAACTTCTCAGATTTTTCGCGATTTCAGGCCGCTTACACGGTGTAGATGAGCTACCGTATTCAACGGTCTGTCTTGGACTGCTTGACTCTTGAAGATGGGATGCATACATACGTACATACATACATGCATACATATGTACATACGTATATACTTGTATACCTACATATATACATTCCATTGATCAATTAATGTGTCATAAAGCCATCAGGATATCGAACAAGACATAAATAAACAAATATACAAATTTACAGTGTAAAATACTAGAAAAATTTTGCAAAAACAATTTTATAAATCATCGTTACACATAAAAAATCTATATGTTGTCCCGAAATGTCGGTAAGCAACTACAAACATGCGCTGCGTAACAACACATAGGAGCTAAGACCGTTATCAGATCTGTTGTCCGTTTAAACGTTAATACAAGGGTCTGCAGAACACTCAACAAGAACCTCAAACGTGGCCAAGGAAGTCCTCTCACTGCATCGTGCTACGTAGTGGGGAGTAAATGTCAACAGATGTCGTGGGCTGTCAGACGCAGCGATTCAAGTAAAGACCAAAAATTCGACCCGATACCACTAGCAATTGCGTGAAGCTCTGTGCATGCAACATTTAGCGTTTAGGAAGAGACACATAAAGGGAACAGAACATTTTTCGAAAGAATTTATCCAACCTGGATTACACTTACCCATAACTGTGCTAACACCGAGATCGTCCATGGGAAGTAGCGTTTCAGAATCGGGGTCTGCGAGTTGTGACCAAGGAGTCAGCTGAAGAAATGATTCTACTCATAGTAATTTAATCTCCGACTTGTTGCATCACTTTACAGGATTTTCTGTTCGTATTTTTAGTTCTGAAATCCTCTTAGCCGGACCGTTACTAGACAGTTTGCAACTTCCTTGAACCCTTGAAGCCTAGTGGTTAAAGTATAACGTTTAATGTGTAAGTTGTAATGATCAGCGTTCACAAATTTTACGTGCTGCCTACAGAGCACATTCATGTGACTGCTGCGGATCTAAAAAAATTGTGATTGTTTACGTAAACAGAATCAACTGATTGATTTCTATAGCCCAGAAGGAGGGTGTTTGCTGCGCGGTACGAGCTGAATGTAGTTCAAGTTTACTTTCGCCTTTACAGGATTTTCAGCTAATTGCGACTTTTTTTATGGATGGTGGTTAAAACTGAAACTTGTCGGAAACGGACATGTGAATCTCTTTTGTTTACTGCAATGATGTGTTATTAAATAAAATATTAACCCAGTGTTTTTTTACAATATTTTCGCTGTTTGTTAAACATCCATATTGAAGCTAAATGTGGCCTAATATACATATATTTGTTTAATATATATATATTTATTATATATAAATACTGTTGTATTCTCAGAGATTTCAATATGAGAATAAAACCAAAAAGTGCATTTAAGATATGGGAATTTATTATACACTTCGAAAACCTCCTGTATGCTTCGGCCACCTTTTGTTGCAATCTTCAGGGAGCTGTTCTACGAAGGACATATTACGAAGGCGTCACAAACCAATGTGTAGACATAAAATATTGAGTTTCAAATCAGTACGTTGCAGCCTGCAGGCACTACAGCATCACCCTAATTGGATCGTGCTAGAACACAAGAAACAGAATGACACTCCATTTCTCAGATGAATTTAGCACAAGTAATTTTACCAGTATTTTATATTTAACATGTTTCAACCATATATTAAAAACTCGTATTTTATATCTATACATTTGTTGTGAGGTCTTTGTAACACATCATTCGTACAACACCTCCCTGAAGATGGCTACAAAAGGTGGCCGAAACATGTAGGAGGTTTTCAACGTACATAATAAATTCGCGTTGTTGGTCTGATTGTCGCATTTGAGCATCAATGCATGATCATGAAATATTTAAAATTCTCAGAGACTTATTTCAAGAGACCCTTACGAATGATGAAAATATTCGAAACTTAGCAAAGTTTTGCTAGACGTACGGAGGCAGTTTTTACTCTTCTGGCTTATTAGGGTTTAGGCTAACCCGAGATTTAATTGGTTGTAATTGGTCCTCTGCTGTGACTACTGCTCGTTATCTTGTTGCAACCAGTAGGCTATATAGAATTATGTTCGAACCCTTTCACGTTATTACACTTAGTAGGAAGTGTTAGACACTTTGCTTAGTTTGGAATCTAATAACAAACGTGGACGCACAGATTATACGCGCATTTGGCTAAGAGAGAAGTGACTTCTAAGGAAAAGAGGAATTTGTAGTGAGCTAATTTGGTGAGTTTTTCCACTGACATGGCAAGAGATTTTGGTCGCCTTTTTATTTATTTACTACTCTGATTCTATGCGTATGTTTGTGTGTTGTTTGTATATGTGTGTATGTGTTTATATGTGCTGTGTGTGTTACATAAGTACGATTTAGAATGCGCGAATTATTCTGAAATTACATTTTCTCGGCAACAAGATTTGACTGTCCATACGGGTGCAAGAAATATATTTCATACATAATAATTACGCCTTAAAAGAAATGTTTATCCACGGTACAAACACATTGTTACCTCTGGGAGTAATTTATATTCTGAAGAAACTTTCCCCAATCCGTGCAGCGTAAAACATAAATTAGACGGGTTGCTCAGTCAGTAAAGTAACTGACTGCGATCTGGATGACCGAAATTCTATTACCGATAACACCAATTGTTTTCCTCACCCGTACCCACACCGGCTCTTAGACACAGTCCATCTCCTATCCAATGGGGACCGAGCATCCCGGTACTATATCATTCGGAGTGTCAAACGGACTCCTCACTTCTATGTGGTGTCGAGGACAACCAAGAGGAGAGCAATACTTAACCTCCTTAATGCATCTTTGTGGCCTGGTGCATGCATGAAACCCACTTTTAAGCAGAGTAGAGACATCCGTCTTATATTTAGGAGACAGAAGTTCCAGTTCTTGTTATGATATTCAGTCTGGATTGTACGTCCGCAGAGTTCCAACCGCGTTCTATCCTTATCACTGCCATAATGCTGAACAGAGTGGGAGTAAAAATGGGTGCAAAATCGGATGCTGGGTGAATTATAGAGTTTATAGGGGGTCAATGATTAATGACAGTAACCCAGGCATATTTTTTCCAAGGAACAGAACTAAAGCGGAAAAAAGTATCAAATCTGTATAGCAAAAGAAATAGCTTCGACCCTGTTATGCGAGACGCAGGCAGGAGAGAAATATAGAAATAGAAACTGTTGCGTTTGGACGTCGAAGTTTGGTTACTCCATACAAGCTTCAAATTCCGTGTATCAGTTTCGGAGAGTGAATGTTTCAACAATTTTCTTGCAGGCTGTTTTGACTTACAGAGAATCTGCTCTGTAGATTAGTTTTTCCTTGACACATAATGAAATATTTTTTTCAGTGGCGCTACGGCCCAACGCGGGCCATAGCCTCCTCATTCATGAGGTTTCTAGATCGTACAAAATGACGCATCACAGTCCGTAGGACTTCTCTGGACGAATGATCAGTTCGTCGCAGAGATCTCTACCTGATAAAACACAACAATTACAACAGACAAACTTGCGTGCTTCCGGCGGGATTCGAGCCTACAATCTCAGGAGGCGAGCGGCCGCATTTCTACGCAACTAATGAAGATACAGAAACTGTATTTACTTACATCCCTCCTCTTTCCTCACAAAAATATGGAGAACGTTGTACAATTAGGGTATTCACCATCTGTATTCTTCTCCAAATAGAACTATTTGATTATCAGTTAGAGGATACAAATTGTAGCACGAGTAACGTTCAGCTAGTAGATGGGAAATACTCTCAAACATCTTAATCGAGAAGTCTAGGGGAAAGAAACAACGTGGAAATCATGTGAATAGATGGAAGGATTATCTAAATCTTAAAGGAGTAATATGGGATGATGTGGATTAGACTTAACTTAGAATAAGATCAAATGGTAAGCTGTTGTGAATACGATGACGAATATTCGAGTTTTGTAGAAGGCAGAAATTCTCATTACCACCTGAATGTAACAAGCTTCTTGAGAAATTTGGGTCCAAGAATTGGTAAAACCAGGGAGCCTACCGCAATTGAAATATTTCTCATTTATTGGCACGTTCTCCATAAAATGTATTGTAATTACGATATACATTCTGCACATTTCATGTGTTATTAAAGTCGTAAGGTACTGTTGTATTACGAATACACACTGTCTCATTTAACATTAAATGTTTTGTGAATCTGACTTTCTACAGCTGGCGTGATCCCAGAACAAACAGAAATTATTGCCATTAACAAAAGTTAAAGATTTTTCACAATAAAACAAATAGTTTGTGACGTCGAAAACATAACAATAGTATATAATTATTGGTATTTGTTAAGGCAACATGTTTCGGTCTCTCTTTAGACCATCTTCAGGCCAACGTTCTTAAGTAAGAGGTACAATCAGTGGGCACTGTGTACTGTGGGATCCCATACTACTTACATGGTGTACGAGTAAGTAATTAAGAATATACAAGCTTAGGCAAAGGTTAAAATTCTCTTAGTATCTTCCTAATTGATTATAAATACTTATACTTTTTTTAGTTATATTACACCCTAACTAATGGAATTTTAACCTTTACATAAACGTTTATATTCGTATAATTATTTACGCGTAATATGGGATTCCACAGTACACAGTGCGCGCCAATTGTACCTAAAGATGGCCTAAAGAAAGAACGAAAAATTTTGCCATAACAAATACCAAAAATTATTTAAAGTTGTGTTTTTTTATGAAATAAACTGTTTGTTGTATTGTAAGAACTGAAACACAACAGGGTGTTTTCGATTAAAATTATGGATTTTTCATTGTGATGGAGACGAATTTGTTTCTGTATAAGCCTGGAACTCAGCTTTAATGTATTGACTAGATGAATGTTAGTCTTTATATAGTTATTTAACCGCCTTTAAGGCATGTTCTGGAGATAATGGCTGTTCTAATATCAGTATTGTTGATTGTGTAGAGAATTATGTTATTCCCTGTAAATTAAAAAAGAAGACTTTGTAAAGGAAGCTTTGAGATTTCACATCGGCATAGTATGAAATCCCAATGTGGTGGGGGGATATGTCCATGTTGCTGTGGGCTACTAGTTCTCGATGTTTCGGAGGAACACATTTTCTTCAATTTCTAAACGCTTTAAGAAGGCTCCTTTGAAAATTTTTGAAGAGATCACTCAGTGAACCTGTGTCTTATTCCAGAAGAAAGAAACCATGAATTTTTCTTTCGAGTGATTAATATTATGCAAGTGAGTCAACTAAACAAAGTGACATTAAAGATATCAGACACTCTGAAGAATATCGTAACTGGGTAGTTTTGGGTCCTGCTTGTAGAGGATTTCGTAAATGTTTCTGTTCGCCCACCATTGTGAGGATACTACAACGTACGAGGATACGAATACCCGGATATGTAGGAAGGCAGAAAATATAAACATAACTGTGTAGGATAAATATGTCGAAACGGGGCCGCTTAGAGGGCTGAGGACAATAATAATCTGTCACTCATATATCCCATGCATGATAGCACTGTAAAACATAGCCTGAGGACAACAGCATAGATTATATTGTGCATGATAAATAGTACAAGAATGAGTGATACTGTTCCCCTACACCCTATAGATGCCCTCATGTTTTGCAGTGGGTCAACATGACAGTTAACTTTGTTAAGCATACAGAATGTTCCGTGTAAGATGTGGCCATGTTCAGCCATGTTCAGAATGTTTTGATATGGGTCCCTTTGAGTGAAAATTATATAACAACGTATTTCTGATTAACAAATGTTACATTGTAACGAACATTTGAATGTTTCTAGATACCGTATTTACTGTACGTTACTGTGCAATACTCCACGATACTGTACGCTGTATGTTCTTATGAACCATATTCACGCTCATTCCCACATTTGACATGCACTGCCCCTTCGTAATTCCTTTTTGACACGCTCACATTTGTGCAAACAGAATGGTGGATGTCATTTTGAAGAGTAATCGGTGTAAATCACTGGCGAAGGGATGGCACTTGTCTAGTTCGTATAGTAGTGATTACGTAAGAACTGTATTTTCTGTTATTAATATAATACCTGCAGATAGATCGGTGGCTGTCAAATAATGACACTGCGGTCGTGCTTGTAAAAGCGAACACTGCTAGACCAGTGCTACGGATACGCCGTGTCATATAATGAAAACGCCTTACTTTAGAGACAGAATTTCATATTTTTCAATCACTCTGTCTTTTCGATTAATGCTTCATAGAAGTCTCTCTCTCTCGAACTAAATATTTGAATTTTTGAATTTACCTTTATTGGTTTTTCTAGGTTTTCATATCAGCCTGCCGATTCAATATGGCTTATTTTCTGATTTATATCAGATTTCTTTTATCTTTAAACAGAGCCATTTTAATAATGAATTCAATCCCTGTCAGTGATCTCATAATCATTTGAAAAGTTAATTGAAATTCCATATCATCAATTTCACCCCACATTTCACATTACAATTATCACAATTTTATTCATTGTGTTGAATAGGGCCTACTTATTTTCGAATGTGAAACGCATGACAAAAGCTTTCTGCTTGTGTACGGCCGCAACTCTGTAACGTTGCTTGGAGTTTTCGGTGATTAACTTTGACATTTTTATTGAATGCAGATTGTTTTACATCAGAGAGGATGGACACGGAATATATATAGGAGAAAAAAATACATTTTTGCCTTTCGCTGATCCCCGGAGATGTGACTAACTTGTAACCTGTCACTGCTGTATTCCTAACGTAATTGACATTTAAATCAACTCAAAGCTGGTACTTGACACTAATTGCTTCCATGATTGGGGTGACATGCATTTTAAACATACTTGTTTCTGCACTTTAAAATTTATTGTGTTTTCGCTTTTTGGTTGGTATGTGTTGGTATGTGTTAGTATGTGTTGGTATAGATACGGCGCTACTTTAATTCAGATGTTGTTGTTGATTATGATGATGATGATAACGACGACGACGACGATTATGATAATAATGATAATAATAATAATAATAATAATAATAAAATAGAGGAGGCCATGGCTTCAAAGTCCGAGGGATCGTCGTTCTGTTCCTGACAGAGACAAGAATTTCTCCTCCTCTTCAAATTGTCCAGACCGTTCCTGGTGTCCACTCAACTTCCTACTCGGCGAGTACTGTGGTCTCTTTTCCTGGGACTAAGTCGGTTGAGCAGTGAAGCTAACCACTCACATTCATTCAGTTCTGAGGTTAAGAATGGGAAGAGGCATATATCCACTCCCACTCATACCGCATATCGTGTGCACAGGAACAGCTTGGATTTATTTGAATATAATTTTCTCTATTTACTTCAGCGTAAGGTATTATTAATAGCAGTAAGATTTTGATGATGATGATGATGATGATGGTGATGATAGAGCGTTAACTTCAGAATTTTCTTCCAGTCTGTTGTGTAAAATGTGAAGACTGGAATAAGACAAACTCTCATTTTATCTGCAATTCGAATACGCGTGGAAGAAATGACAGATTTGTACTTATGGAAACAAAATCTGGTCTTCAATTCTGAAGGAAAGTTACCGTTTACAAACTTTTCTCTGCATGGCCGATTTAAGGCGGCCACAATCTCTGTGCCATTCAGAACTACATTTAGGTAGTTCTGAAAGAGGAAGTGCTAGATCGCACTCTGTGCAGAACTGGCTTTGGAAGAGGCTACGGACATTTCGTAAGACATTATGCGGAATGAATGAATGCACGACAAATAACGGCAGTCTTCTGCTAAATGATAGACCCGCCCGTCTCCTCCTCCCGGAGGAGACGGGCGGGCCTAATAATGAGCCACTGAAGGGGTTCGATGCGAAGACGTACTATCTGTCGTAAGATTATTTGGTTGTGGAAAAGAAAACAAAGTCTGTTCCGAGCGGGATTTATGAGTTCGCAGCTTTGTACAATGTACCTCTAAATCTGTAGTAACTGAAGTGCTACTAAGGAACTGCTCTGTCTTCCTATCAAGGTTGAGATTGGTAAACAAACAAAAGAAGCGATGGACTGTGCAAGTTAATGGCAGGAAGTATCCGCAAAAAAGCGTACAGAGATATAGGATATTTTTGGCGAGTTGTTTGACCGTTCATCTTCCTCATGAAGTAAAGTGAAATGCCAACTTTATGCAACTAGGTACTTTTATTGATATATTCTTAGCTCGACATATTTCGGGTACATAAGCCCATCATCAGGAGCATTAGATTTTGAGTTGCAGCATATGGTTTTCTGCACCGAGTTTTTGGATGGGTGATGGTCTTGAGAGCCGCTGCTTAGGTCGTGTGTACGGTGCGGATGGTGCCGTGCCCACCCAGCCTCCCGTACAATGGGTACCGGGTCTTTCCCGAGGGTAAAGAGCGAAGGGACGTGAAGCTGAACTCTCCCCCTTCTAGTGCCGTGGTCAAGAATGAATAGAGCTATATCTCTACTCCCCCTATAGGCCGTACGGCCTGTACAGAGCTAAGAATACATCAATAAAATTACCTAGTTTCATCAAGTTGGCATTTCCCTTTATTTCATATAGGATGTTGTCTGTAATGTATGTTAGATACAAAGTATAAACATCCATAGTTACAGCTGGTATGCTACTAGTACGGAACGTTTTAACATATGAGGCCGGAAACATCCTTTTTCTGTTACAGCATTTCATTCTGAAATTGCCACTATGAAGTGTTTTTACTTCTTGTGTAATTTAATTAGAAAATGCTGGATCAGTCATGAGAGATATACTCGATCAAATGCATAAGAAATCCCGCCAACTTTTTAAAGGTCCTTTCCATTATCTTATTCATAAAAGCCACCAATCTGACGTTTTCCCAAGTAGCTGAGGAGTCGGTATAGCGACTGGCTACGGGCTGGACGGTCCATGGATCCAATCCCGGTGGGGGCGAGATTTTCCGCACCTGTCCAGACCGGCCCTGGGGCCCACCCAGCCTCCTGTACAATGGGTACAGGGTTTTTCCCGGGGGTAAAGAACGGCTGAGGTGTAACGCTGACCCCTCACCCCCTTCTAGTGCAGCGGTGAAGAAAGAGTAGAGCTATATTTCTACACTCCCTATGGGCCGTACGGCCTGTACAGAGCCTCAGTGCCTGTACAAGGGTGCAGGTTACCTTTACCTTGAATCCAGAACATATCCTCACAATCCAATTTCTCTACAGATTCTTTACTATATGAAACTCCCACGTGCGTCTCTGAGTAACAAGTGATTTTCTGTTGGGAGTTTCTCGTTAAACATTTTGCTCTGTATATAGTAATTTATTTGATTGTTCCGTTGAAGAATGAACTTTATGAAAATAGATATTTGTTGTAATTTTTGAAGTCCTCTCTTAGCTGCTCCTTTCTATATATGGGGTTCTTATTACCACTAGGTGTGCAGCATATTATAACAAGTGATAATGGTCGATTACGCCGTCTTTGTTCGGAGAAGAATTAGTGTTTCTGAAAATTTTGTCCATGGAAGGTGTTGACAGTACTGTTTCATACAAGACAGACAGATGTTCTCACCGCTATGAATATTTTATCACCTTTGATATGAAACCCGTAAAAATGAAGTAAAGCAATCTTAATACAGACCCTGAGGGTTCCAAGAATTTGAGGTTTCCAAATTTCAAGACAATGACCACATAAAGGTGGTAAGGTTGTCAGCCCTTACATGAAATATTCCTGGTACTCATTTCATTTAGGGGCTGAGCCGATACCAGAGTAATAGTGGGGCCGGAAGGATTGTGTCAATAAAAAATTCCAAAGACACCATCGGGAATCGAAACTGCGACCTTCCAGCTTGTAACACAGAGACTCAAAGAAGAGCTCCATCGTGTGCCCCCGATATAAAACCTGTCAAGAATGTAAAATATTAGACTTAAAACAATATTTCAGTTTAAAATGTTCCAGACACTTTTACAAAAGGAATTATGTGCATTTCAATAGATATACAGAACGCCTTCTAACAAAATCATGAACGATGCGCAACTTCAGTCTTGGTTCGCATTGTTGATAGAGCTGGAATATTGAAATGAAATGACAGTAGAAAAATCGGAACGATATTGAAAGAACTTTAGGGCTACTTGCTGGGTGTAACAATCTAGACAGTATACGTAAAAGCAACTTCACATTTAGATGAAATGTGACCTACAACTCGGCTGGTATTAGTGGCATTAGAAGTTCTTCGAGAATGAGGATTTACAAGTGATAGTCAGGTGGGATGTCAGCCTAAGAGATTACCCCTTGACCAACATACACCGCTAGTAGCCTGATGACTTATTAGGAGCTGTGAAGTATCCCACACAATTTCAACAGGTATTTCGGCCCTACTGTAACGTTGTAGGTGATGGCCGGACTTGCGTATAAAGAGTCTTTGATGTTCACCTCGAATTCTGTTACTGAATCGCAGTTTTGGATGAGGTAACGATTTATATTTACGTACCTACAAACTACAGACTTTCAAATCGCCTACGCTTTGCCCAAATTTTAATAAAACACGGAGAAACTTTCGAGACACGATTGTCATAGAAGTTCTGAAAGACATCAGTTAACCAAATACAAGTCAACGCGATACCCAAGCTGCTGACTCAGCTATTAGTTAGTGTACTCAGTGCTGGGTGCAAACGTTTGTTGCTTTAGAATCTAAACTGTTTTCGACATCATTAAGCCAGTAGAAATTATAAAGATGTCGAAGAGCCACATGGCCCTAGCAGGTTATGTTACAAGAATGGGTAATGGAGTATCCTATAGGACCCTGACATACTAGAAGTGTGGGTTTATTAAAGCATCCGCACTTCCGTAGCGTGACGTGAAAGTGTTTAACGTCTGTAGACACACAGTAGTGTATGTATTAAAGATAATGAACTTTGTACTGATTTATCCACGACTCTACGGGGCTGGTGCCATAAATATTCCGTTTTGGGGGGTTGGTGTGCCAATTTGTTTGCGTAACCGCGCCTTGTGACTTGGCTGCACTGTAGTCTCTATATTAGAAACACAGAGTTGTGGGGAATATGAATCATTACTCACACCTCCCTCAATCCCTTTAACGGGGCTCTTTTAAGGTGTCTGTGCAACAGAGCTGACAGTGTATTTAAACGACCTAATTTGTACGAATATGTACCCTTAATCGATGCTTGTCGAGGAAGTAATTTTGGAAGGGAGCTGTAACACTCTTTGCAATGTAATGATACAGAATCACAAACCAAACGGTCCGATGTATTCCGTCTGTTAGTTAGCACCATGGATGCTTCTGTTCGATTATTGGTCAGGAGTCCGGTTATTCCAACAGGGTGAGATGATATCTCAAAATACCAACTTGATGCAACTAGGTAATTTTATTGATGTATTCTTGGCTTGACATGTTTGGGGTACATACGCTCCTCATCAGGAGCATTAGACGT